>Ga0209517_10001420_pt1 | contig 36413 bp, 35 predicted proteins | sample PeaSoiMetSII2010_FD_187695 | JGI IMG/M metagenome (GOLD analysis project Ga0209517, IMG submission 187695) | Peat soil microbial communities from Weissenstadt, Germany - SII-2010 (SPAdes) (version 2) | ecosystem: Environmental > Terrestrial > Soil > Wetlands > Peat | place: Germany... | reverse complement strand
CCCGCCTCTGGCGAGCCTCGCCACCTGTTCCCCAAGCTCTTCGCCCGTTCTCGCGGAAAAGGCCGCGTCCTTCAGGATGAGCTTCAGCTGGCGTGCAAGCTTCTCCGGCTTCTCGTTCGGCGCCTCCACAAGCGCCCCGCACTGGATTTGGGGAAAGACGGTCTTGACCAGCCCAAACCAATACTGCATGAATACCGCTCTGCGCCTAACTTCAGACATCGCGCGGCCCCTGACATTGCATGTCCTGGTGCACTCGATCACCAACCCCGGTCCGAGGAATACTAGGAAGTCGACTGGATGCCTTCCAGCGTAGCTGAGGTCAAAGACGTGGTGAGCTTTGAAGCTGAGGTTCTGGCCTATCAGAATCCCTTGGACCATCTCCTCTTGCGATGTGAGGGGCGTCAGCGCAGCCGTTCTTCTCAGCCATTCTATTGACAAGTCTCCTGTTACCCACCCCATGATGCCTAGTCGCTATATAACCACCCATAGAACAAGGTATTATTCTGCCTCTGATTAGTAAAATACGCACGATTCTAGCCTTTTAGTTTAGCCGATTGACCGCGACAGAGTCGCTTAATTGCATTGCCACCGTATACTCGGGGCGGGGGGGTTCCACTCGACAAAGGGGCTTATCCTACTTGCAGAGGGGAGAAGGCAGGACTTTCTGCAGGTTCTGACCAACCAAACCTCGCCAGGATTGCAGCTCAACCGGATCGTATGTGTCTCTGACGAGGAGGCGCTCGACGAGGCAATCAAGCAACGCCTGGCCGAGTTCGGATATCTCCCGCAGCAAGTTCTCCGCTATTCTGGCCTGGGGGCTGTCGACACCAGGTCCGCGCGGGGCAAGTCCATCATCCTAGTCTCGCCAACCGCCGCGATCAGCGACTCGCCCGCCAAAGGGATGGTCGACGGAGGGCTTGTCAGGTTCCTAAGCAGCCAGATTTGGAGGGATGTCCTTGCATTTCGCGAAAAGGATGCTCCCCTAAGCTTTACCCCGGTCCGTCGGGTCGACGAGCTCGCGCGGTGGGTCGCCCAAGGAATCGACGCCGCGCCGAAGGCTTGGCTTGACGAACTCCTCCTAGCGCTCTTGTACAGGAGGCACGACAGCCTCTCGGGCGTCAGGCGGCGCGTGGCGAACTCGGTCTGGGCGCAGGTCGTCCACGTGGATGCAGCCCTGGTCAATCAGGCGCGCGCCGAGCTTCTCCGGGAAGGACTTGTTTCTGAGAGCGGCGGTCTGGCCTGCAATGAGTTCGGAAGGCAGGCGGTAGAAGAGTGCACGCCTTTCGCCAACGTCGAGGTCACTCGGGTCCGAGAGGAGAGTGAACCCGCCTCGCCCACGGGGTGGGAACCGGATGACGACTCGTCTCAACGTGACGCGCACCTCATGGAACTTGTGCTCGAGATGGTCCGGAGGTACGGGTGGGTGACTGTCAACGACGTTGCCACGGCCGCAATGCGCCACAATGTGATGCCTACTCATTCGCTGGGCAAGTCGCGCAGATTTCTAGAGAAGCTCGTCGCTAGGGGCATCCTCAGGGAATCCTTCTACAGAAGCGGGGTCGGAAGGCCTCGTCTCGTCTTCTTGGGGCGAAGCTCGACCAGTATGACCGAAGTTTTCGAGAATACCTGTGGTGAGTGCGTATTCTACTCCCGCGTTACGCGCAGGTGCAGGCTCTGGTGGGCGCTTTCGAGGTTCAACGCCCAGCAAGTCTACGCGAAGGAAGAGGGGATGTCGCCCATAGCGAGGGACAAGCTGCAAAACGCCAACAAGAGAGTTGGAGCCACCGCCACTTCCTGCGAGATGTTCGCACCCAAGAGGAAGGACTATCCCCTAGCCAAGGCGCGAGACAAGTGCGTGTCCTGCGGGCAAGAAATCGACTCTCCGGTCGCGAAGACGGTCAAGTGCCCCAAATGCCTGACGGTCTACAAGCCGCTCGCCACCAAGATTCTGGTCCTCTACGACTACGAGCAGGTCTTCAAGGACCGTTACTCCAAGCTGGCGGGAGTGCCGCCTCCGAAACAGGCTCTCGTCCTTCCGGAGCAGGAGTTCCACGGGAAGACGGACTGGCGCGACGTCATTGTCCTCTACCCCAACGAGAAGGTCAGGCTCGCGGGCGATGGGATGTACGTGGAGCGCGGAAGGCAAAGCACGTCCGAGCCCTACGAGCGGATGTATCAGGTCGTGGACTACGGCGCGCTGACGGCCAAGGAAATCTCTCTTCTGAAAGACAGAGGAATCCCCGTGGTGCAGAGACGGTTCCAAGAGGGACCTCAGGTGCGCTCGTCCTCGCTCCCCCTCTACCCGTCGCCTAGCTTTGTGGAGAAACTGCGCTGGCTCGAACAGAACTCACCTCTGCGCAGGAAGCTTCTCGAGTCGGCGATGCTCAGCGCGATGGTCGCCACGAAGAGAATTGCCAGTCGCGGCGGACCCCAACTGCAGGTGCTTGTGAACCGCCAGTTTCTCGAGGTCATGAGGATGAGAGAGGATGGGGAGGTGACCCTCAGCAAAGCTCTCGCCTACGAGGCACGCGTGAATGGCCTGTACTGGAGTGCGTACAAGACGCTGCTCAGGGTGTCAGGGCTCGACTTTCAGAGTCGGGTGAGAGACAGGTTCGTCCGCGAGATCGTCCAGAGCATAAGGGCAAGGGCTAGAGGATACTCCCCAGCTAACGCGGCCATCAACTACCTGCACCAGAGGAGATTGCTTCTCTGCCGCTTGGCGAATGCGCGGGCCGGGATAGGCTGGGTCGGATGCGAGGGTGTACTCCACGTCGCGAAGAGGGAGCCGAGCATAGGCCTGATGCTTGACCTGAGCGACTCGTTTCGGCTGGCCGACAGGGAGAATTTCCTGCGCGCATCGCTTCGCTTCGAGGTGTCGAGGGAAGATTTCGTCGCGCGCCCCGGAAAGCAGCGAGTCTGGTTCTACCATCCCACACAGGAGATGATCGGCAAGCTAGACGTATTGGGGTCGCAAGCAGACCAGCTCCGCGTCAATCACCAGGGCTTGGATATGACCCTGACAGGAGCATATGACGAGTTCGTCGGTTCGTTCGTCGAAGCCGTCCATAGCGCGGACTTGGGCCGCTTCCATCCGTTTGTCTACGGCAGCAACGAAGACAAGAAATGGATAGAGAGCAAAGGTCTCTTCAATGAGACATGAACCCTGACGGCTTGAGGCCGCCCTATTCGTTGGAGTAGCAGAAGTACGGGTACCCGCCGTTCACCTTCTCGACGGCCCACTCCACTATCTTGTCCGAGATCTCCCTCCACTTCCCGTCCCAGTCGATGTCGGAGACGACCAGCTCCTTCTCCTCTCTCCCCTTCACTTCCATCTTCTCCCAGATCGGCCTGCCGTAGAACGGCTTTACGATGCGCGCGTTCCACTTGTTGCACATGGACCTTGTGCCGTGGTCGTTGTGAAACTTGCAGGAGAGGCACCACTTCGACAGCCAGATTATGTCCTTGGTGTGCTTCACCGACTTGCCTATCTCCTCGAGGAGCCTCTCGGACTCCTTCCGGATCATCTGGGCGAGCTCCTCCTGCCCCTGCTTCGTGTTCATGTAGTACTCCGGGTCTTCGGCGAGAGCCTGCTGCCAGCTGGTCGGCTGCTTTTGCTGTTGCTGCGGCTGCTCCTCCGGGTCGTCTTCCAGCAAGTTGGTGCTGCGAAAAACTGTGGCGGAGAGCTAATTAACGATTTGGAGTGATTAGGATGACGCGCAAGGAGCCTTGCGCGACTGCGTAACCTTAATACTTTCCAGCCTCTCCCCAAGAGCTATGGAAAGAGCCAGGCGGCTGGTTCTACTGCTGGCTTTGGCAGCGATTCTGGCCCTCGGTCCGTCCTTGACATCAGTCTCATACGCAGACTCCGCGAAGATCCCCTCGTCTGTGGAGTTGGCCGTGGGTTACGCCGACACGGAAGGCAGGGGTAGCGGCGCCGGAACTTGCGCGGACTGCTTCCCAAGCCCTTGGTGCGGTTCGCCTGGGGTTCAGTTCATAGGTTCGTCGACAAACTACAACGGTAACTCCACCGACCCGAACAACTGCAAATCCGGAGACTGGGACACGGGCGCCATACTCGTCATCAATACGGGGACGGCTCCTGTCACATTGACCAATCTTACCGTCGCGTTCCCTTTGCCTTCTTCGGGTGACTCGGTAGTCCCCACCTGCACTGCCGAGATGAGGCCGATAACGTTCGACGTTTGGTTCGGGCAGCAGTACTACTGGCACAATCCGGCGGACCCAGCCTTCGACGGCGGCCAGATCACCGTCCCTGCAGGAGGACGGGTGATCTTCGCGGGGACCAGCAGCGACAATTCATACAAGTGCCCGACGGGCAACTATCCATCCACAGGCCTGACGAACGGGACCTACGACTTCGACACGAGCGACGCCTATTACCTGAACGGCTGCACTCCTACAACCGACCCCTCGTCGGCTCCCCGAATCACCTTCTCAGCTACCGGATACGCGGCGACAACGTACAACGACAACGGTCACACCTTGGACACCGGCGGCATCGACACCGGGAACTGCACCCCCACCACGACCGACCCCCAGTGGGGCCACGAGAACCTGGGCTGGAGGCTCGTGAACGACACGTGCGGAGAGAGTTGCCCAACGAACCAATTGGGGTTGGCGACCGCATCGACGTCGTCGTCGGTCAGCTCGACAGAATCAACTCCGATGACATCCGCAACAGCAACGACGACTCAGGTTGGCCCCACTAGCTCGTCTGGAGGAGCCGGCGCGACCATAGCGTATGGGATTGCTGCCGTCGTCGTGGTCTTCGTAGTGGTGATAGGCTACGTCGCAATGAGGAGAGGCAAGAAGCCCGGGTGACTTGGGGTTCTTTCAGACTAGCCGAGACTCAGCGCACAATCGGATGATATATACGAAGCTCCGGTCCGCCAAAAGGAGACGCGTGGCGTGCTTCGACGGGCAACTCGACTGACGCAAGTCAGGATGAAGACGAAACTGCCACGCGTCGAACCTTTCCTCCCTTCGCGGGGACTAGCCCCAGACTAGGGCAGGTTCTGCGCGTGTGACTTCGGACAGCTCTCTGACGACTCTGCTACGGATGGCATCGATGCTTTCGAACTCGGCGACCAGCTTGCCCTTGCCGATTATCTGGTGGAGCATTGGCTTCGACCCCTTTGGGCCCGCGGTGCCGTGGAAGACTACGGTGTCCCTGAACCCCTTCGACCTGTACACGTCCTTCCGTCCGCCTAGGCCGCCCCTCTTTGCCCTGAGGTAGGTTTTCCCTTTCTCGCGCACCTCGACGATCTTCGCGCTGAAGTCGATGCTTGGCGGGTACGCCACCGCAGTCCCGACCCCGAAGCCGTCCACGATGTCCTTGAGCTGGACCACGTCCTCCTCGTTCAGCCTCCCTGACACGAATATCTTGACGGCGCCTCCTCCCCTAATCTTCAGCTCCCACTTTACCTCCTCTATGATTTGGCGGAAGTTCCCTCTTCTCGAGGCCGGCGTGTCTAGCCTGACCCCCCACAGGTCTTTTCCTAGAGTCTCGAAGGCCTTGATGGCCTCGGTCTTCTCGTCCCAGAAGGTGTCGACCAGCGCCGTGCGCTTCACGCTTTTCGGCATCGTCTTGTCGAAGAGTCTCCACGCCCTCTCCTGGTTGCCCAGCACCTGCACCAGGGCGTGCGGCATCGTCCCCGAGGGCTCGACCCCCAAAAGCTTCCCGCCTAGCACGTTGGAGACCCCGTCGAAACCTGCCAAGTATGCGCTCCTCTCGACGAGGGGCGCAAGTGCAGGGTGGACCCGCCTTGTCCCAAAGCTGACGACTTGCCTGTCCCCCGCGGCGACTCTGAACCTCGATGCCTTGGTGGAGATGCTCGTCGAAGACGAGAGCAGCCCGAGCACGGGGTTCTCATACTCGACGAAGTCCCTGTATCTTCCCGAGATTGTCATCACGGGTTCGTACAGCGCTCCCCTCCCGTCGGCCAGGAAGATGGACCCCTCGTCGAAGGCCCACACGTCGAGCGGCACCCCCTCTAGCAGCTTCGCGACCTCGTAGACGCCGCTCAGGACGCCCCACGTCGAGTTCTCCGGCAGGTCGCGCGCGTAGACCTCCATGGTCACCTCCGAGTCGATGTGGTGCTTGGTCAGGACTTCTTTCGTGTTTAGGAAGTAGATGTCAGTCGTCTTGGCGTCTTTTATCTCCCTCTCGTTGGCCAGCCAGAAGAGCCGGTCATCGAGGTCCCGCTTCGCCATGACGTGCGTGCCACCGCCCCATAGAAAAACTATTTCAACTTCGTCAGGCCCAGAATGGATTCTTGCTAGCGACCGAGCTTGACCTTTCCTCGGCGAGGCGCAGGATAATCGCGTTCATAAAGCGGAAGGTGGAAGAGAGCCAGGCCGACGGCGCGGTCCTGGGCATCAGCGGCGGGATAGACTCGGCGGTCGCGGCGTACCTCTGCGTGGAGGCGCTTGGGAGCCGCCGCGTCACGGGGCTGATAATGCCCGACCTAAGGGCCACTCCCGGCGAAGACGTCGAGGACGCGAAGCTCGTGGCGAGCGAGCTGTGCATCGAGACCAAGGAGATCGATGTCGCCCCGATTCACAAGGCGTACCTAAAGTCGCTCGAGTCAAACCGGCTAGCTGAGGGGAACCTCAGGGCGCGAATCAGGATGTCCCTGCTCTACTATCATGCCAACCTGATGAACAGGCTCGTCATCGGCACGGGGGACCGCTCCGAGCTTTTGCTCGGCTACTTCACGAAATATGGCGATGGAGGCGTCGACGTCCTCCCAATCGCCGACCTCTACAAGACCGAGGTCAGGAGGCTTGGAGAGGCGCTCGGGATCAACCGGCACATCGTGGCTAAACGCAGCAGCCCGAGGCTGTGGCCCGGGCACTTGGCCGAGTCGGAGATAGGGATGAGCTACGAGGCCATCGACCGGCTTTTCAAGCTAAGGTTCGAGGAGGGTCTCGAGGTGCCCGCGATAGCAGCCAGGATGAAGCTCAACCGGGCGAAGGTCGAACTCATACTCGCGAAGTATCAGGCCTCCGAGCACAAGAGGCAGATGCCCGAGATTTGCAAGCTGCGCTGACCAGTCAGGAATGGGTTGAGATTTGGTGGACTGGAGGGGATTTGAACCCCTGACCTCCTGCGTGCGAGGCAGGCATTCTACCGCTGAACTACCAGCCCAACAGATTCGGGCCAGAAAATCTCCCGTTATTAAAAGAGAAAGCTCGTCAGTTTGAAGGCCGGGGCTTCCTCGAGAGCTTCGTCCCGCATACCTCGCACACCGACCGCTTGGGGTCGAGGTACTCCTTGCCGCATCCCTTGCAATACGTTATCCAGGTGATTTTCTTCCACTCGCCGCGGATCGAGGTCTCTGAGAGGTTGATCCCGATTACCTCGGCTACGTTTCGAACCGCAAAGTCGTCGGTGACAAGGACCACCTCTTCACCGCGCTTGGACTTTACTAGGTCCAGCGTGACGGCGAGTATGGAGGTGTCGGCCTCCGAGAGGGATTTTTGGTCCCCGGTCCTGTTTGAAGCCTCTTTGACTTTCTGCACAGACTCCTTCGAGGGCTCCGTGACCTGGACCCTGGAGTGAATCAACTGAGCGCCGATCCCTCTACCTCTTACCTCGTCCAGGACCTGGTAGGTCGTGTAGTACTTGCCTTCGCCCTGAAAGGGGATGCCGGCGTAAAAGGCAGTCGAGTCCAGCACGTGAATCTTATCGCTCAAAAACTGGCTTTCACTGTCATTAGTCACTGCAGGCTATCGTAGCACCTGCAAAGTCCGGCCGAGCCGAGTCGGCGCGACCGTTGTCCCAAGTCGAACTTCCCTAGACCTCTGCAAACGCTTTGCACCCCCGGACTAGTCTAATAAATAATGTGTGATTCGGGCGTCTATGGGTTGGCGAACGGGACCTGCGGCCAAAAGAAGGGTTCGGGCGGTCTTTTTGTCCTCCTGGTGAGTTCAAGGCTTAATTACCGTGTCACGAAAACTCGTGGGCAGAGCGCTTGAGCAGACCAGCCGACCTTGGCAGTTTGAAGGAGGGCAGCTACATCGTCATCGACGGAGAGCCTTGCAAGGTCGTCGAGGTTGAGAAGAGCAAGCCTGGGAAGCACGGAAGCGCGAAGGTCAGGCTCACGGGAATCGCGATATTCACCGGTTCGAAGAAGACAGTCATCGGGACGGTCGACACCCACATCGAGGTGCCGATGATAGACAAGAGGGCGGCTCAGGTGATCTCCGCCACCCCTACGAGCGTGCAGCTGATGGACCTGCAGTCATTCGAGGTGACCGAGACTACGACGCCGACCGAGCCTGAGTTCCAGGGGAAGATGCAGCCTGGAGTGGAGGTCGAGGTGTGGGCGGTCATGGGGAGGAGCAAGGTAATGCGGATCAAGGGCACGGGCTAGCCGAAGCAGGCGTTCGCCGCTCCGGGTCATATCGTTATTAATCACGCACATCGTCGAGCGAAGGCTAGTCCTAGATGAGGTCAACGGAAGAGCCGTCTGAGGAAGGCCATTGACGAGATCCAATACCGATAGGGCTAGTCTCGAAATGAGCGCCAGTCTACGCCTTCGAGACAAGGCGAGCATCAAGAATCTCGAGGTAGCCGGAGTCCCCCTTCCAGTGCTTCTGTGAAGAGACGACCTCAATCCGCCGGTCGAAGAGGGGGCAGTCTAGCACGAACGTCTCGCCCTCTCCCCCCTCAAGTCCCGGGTTGACGCCGTATTTCGTGTGAAGCTTGGCGAGGTCGCGGATTGCCTCTTTGTCTAGGGTCCTTCCCAGCCAGCTCTCGTCAAGCCCGAGCGCTGCGACGCCGGTCATTATCACCTCGAAGCGGTCGGCGAGAATGTTGGTCAGGTGTGTGACTTGGTCGATGTGCCACAGGGGGGACACTGCCTTCACGCCGAGCTCGTCGCATGTCCTCTCCACCCTGGACTTCTGATACACGCTCGCGAGAGCACCTGTGTAGACGCCCTCGATCGAGTAGTCCCGCCTAGCGATCTCGATGGCCTTGCTCAGATCGACAAGTTCTTCCTCCTTCACCCCTTTGGTCTCCAACGTGACCTGGGGCAGGTGCATAGCCTCGGCCTGCATCGCGGTCCACCGGATGTTGGGGAAGTGGAACATGTACGAATCCGACTTCACGGGAGAGAGGGTGATCAGGCACGACAGCTCGTCGCCCCTCTGCCTCGCTAGGTATGCGGCGTAGGTGCTGTCCTTCCCGCCTGAGAAGAGGACCCCGACTCTCAATGGGTGGCAGCCCTCGTGGTGCCCTCAGTTAATCCTAACCGGTCGCTCGATGCCCAATCGGCAAAGACTTATCTCTGCATGGCTCTCCGCGAAAAATCTCCGGTGAATTCTAGTGCTCGATTCGTTGCGGAGCGGGTTGCAGAATGCCGTCAAGAAGCTTCTCGGCAACGACATCGTCCGAATGGGTAATCCTATGGATTCTGCTGATGACAGCGTGAGCCAAAGGTTCTGGGAGAAGCTAACCCGGCCCGCGAACTTGGAAGTGGAGCACGTCGCACTGGCCCCATTCATCCACCACTCCGACGGTATACACTCCAGGAGCAAATGGGGTCGATGAAGGGACTCCGCAAAGCTGGCACAAAGCGGGTTCAGAAACATAGGAACCATTCGCTTGCTCTGCAAGACTGGTAACGTTCCAATAACCCCCTAGCGTGAAGTGAGACGCAGACGGAAAGAGACCCACCGGCTGAAGCCCGACTCCGCCATCTGCGAAGTACGTTATGTTGACTATGTCACTGTTCGGCTCGAAGGTGTAGGTAGGGATAGCCACTGTGTTCACCCCCGCCGAACAAGGGTTCGCGGGTAAGCTCGCGTTTGCGAGAGACGACAGTTGTTGGACTGTGTAGTTCCCGTCGATGACGAGGACCTCGATTGGGAATTGCCAACCGAAGAAGACTTGATGTGGCACTAGGGAGCATTCCGGCCAAGTGGCAACCGGGACGCCATGGAACGTCCAGTTGCCTGGCGGGCTCCCCTGCTCAAGAGCGTTAGCCGTTGGACGCGTGTTGAAGAGCGATATCGAAATATTCAGATTCTGTCCCACCATGATGTCTGTCGCATTGATGGAGGTCGACAACCGAAGTCCATTCGAAGCGACAGTCGAGGCATTCGCTGCTCTTGTTACCTCCGTCTTCGCGCTAGTCTGAGCCGATGAAGATGATGGCTCAGTTGTGGTTACTCCGGGAAGGGCCGAGTTCAACTCGAAAGCGACGCCAACCGTAAGAACGATAATCACCAGACCAACCAATGCTATTCGTCCCTTGTATTCTGACATGCCAATGAAATAGACCTGGTTCCCATTTAATCCTACATTTTAGCACAACCTGCTCTTCAGATTATTGGCTTGTTTCCAGCCAAAAGTCGAAATTCGTGGCGCTTGCTGCGCTTCTCAACCTCTGGGTTGTTCCTCTCAGTTAGTCTTTAATTGGGGGAAGCATCAGAACAATCGATGCCGCCGCGAGACGATTCGCTTGCGGGAACCACCCGTCGAGTTTATCGTCATATCTACAAGAGAGGTCCTCTCCACACGCGTGAAATTCAAAGAGACCTCGGACTGAGTTCTTCTTCTGTCGCAGAATATCACGTCCAAAAACTAACTCGACTGGGATTGATCAGGGAGTCTAAAGACGGCTTTGTGGCAGACAAGATTGTATTGGACAATATGATTAGGATTAAAAGAACGGTATTCCCAACATGGGCACTTCTCGCAGTCTTCTTCTCGATATCTATCGTTCTCCTCCTAACGCTAGAACGCCCCTCAGGTCCAATTACGCCTTCATACCTATTTTCGCTTATCGTCGTCGCTGTGGCGTTGATAGTCTCAGCGAGCCAAACCGTAAGTTCTATCGCAGGAGGTGCATAGGAGAATATCCAGAGCTTGGCCGCAGTCGTCCAAACTTCGACGCGTCCTCGATATGTAGAAGGTCTCTCCGCCGAGAGATGGATTGTGAGTAGTTCTATGCGCAGAGCGCAGGCGTGTATTGACTTGACTGCCATTGGTTGGTGAACACGTTACTTGAGCTTATGCTACTGGTTTGGACGTTCAATGTAGGTGAAGTGCAAGTTGGGTAATTGGCAGGATTAGCACTCTCAAAGACATCGAGCGCATAATAGTTGTCGTGGTACGCCGTGTAAGGGGTGTCGAAGGCCAAGCCTGAAACATTCCAGAATTTCATGGTCGAGAACGTCACTGTTCCGAACTTAGCTAGCGGAGCACTTCTGTAATTAGGAAGTTCAGTCTCGTAGACTGCCCAATATGGGGTAGTTAAGGAAGATTTACTCTGCTCCAGACTGCAGTAGGTTTGGGAATGTAGATCTTCAATGTAAAAGGCATAACTGCTATCGTTGCCTCCATCATAGGCGTTGTTTATCGTCCACGTGTATATCGTATCTCCGCCTGCTATGGTGACAGATCCACCCTTCGCGCTAGTGCAGTTTACCGTCGCAGTGTATCCTGGCGCCCCAATTGCTTCTGCCCATGCCCAATAGCCACCGTGACCAGAAGGGCAAGTACTACCGCTAGAGTTGCACCAACCGGTAGTCCCCGCTTGCTCCAAGTAATCATTAGTACCTGAGCCTGCATCACCATAATAATATTGGGTAAGCCCAGTCCAACTGTTTACCTGACATGTTTGGCTCGCGCATCCTGTCGACGGTTCCGAGGCGGTTGGCTGAGTATAATCGGCATAGGTGGAATATATAAGATCAGAGGCCACTTGATTCGCACTCACGCTGTACCCTGCGTGATTAACATTATCATTTGTTGGAGGGGAATTTTCCGGTCTAGAGGGCTCATGCTGTATGATTGACCCAAACACGGTGAGATTTTCTGATTCAGCGATTACTAGATTGGCTACGAGCGATCCTGTGCTGTTGTACATTAGGAAGACTACGTTCAAACTCTGAATTTGGTGTGCGCACGTCGACGGGTCAGAGATGCTGCCGAGCTCGAACACGCCCCAGTAAGTTGGATTGTAATACGAAGCTACTCCTTGTGAGTAGTAACTTGAGGTTTTGGCATTTGAGATTGCGGTCGCGTCATCTACGCTATCCAAGGTTTGTTGAGCAGCGGATCCGCAGGTACCGGAAGGCGCAGCAACAGAACTGTTACCAGAAGTCGCGTTTCCTACCTGAAGTCCACGAGAAGCTACCAACAGAACCAGGACTACAAGCATCCCTGTGACGTTCAGTTTGGACGTTGTCGGGAAAAATCATTCTGTTCAGAAGTTATGGCTCGCCACTCTATAAAGAAGAATTACAACTGTATACACAGCTGTGTAATCAGTTGTGTAGCCATACTCTAGTTCAAGAAACATGTCTCAAATGCTTTCAAAATCTGGTTAGCTTTCTCCCGCCTTCAGGTATCTTGCGAGAACTCCTTCAATATAATTCAGCAAAATAGGGTTCTTGCAGGCGAACTTGTAGGTCTTCTGCGGCCTGCTTCCTGAGACCGTTGAGATGGTCTCGCTTACGAGCTGAAGCCGCAGCAACGAGTACTCGGGCTCATACTGACCCTTGACGCCACGGAGAACTCCAATTATTTGGCTCGGGCTGAGGCCCGTCCGTTGGCTGATTTCTGAGACCGATAGCGAGGCTCCGCCCCTCATGAGGATTGCAAGCACTAGACGTCGAACACGGCTCCGCAAGGCAACATGCAGCAGGAGCAGAATCTGGTCTACGTCGACCGTGTTCAAGCCCGACAAGCAACCGTTAAGATGTTCTGGTGTCCGGTTATATACATATTTTTCGCAAATTTTGTGCTAGAGATTCATGTAACGGCTAATGTTTGCCGGCATTTGCCGAGGACGCTCGAGCAACCAAATCGGCTGCGCGAATCAGAATGAGTCTCTATTTCAGTTGACCGCGGGACGAATCCTCGACCTTCGAGTCTATCCGGCATTAATTTGAATTCAGTTAGGCGTGATGACCTGCGACCGCAAAACCTTAGAAGAGACAAGCCCGATAATCTTCCTCGCCGTGATGACCTTCTCATCTTGTCTCTTTTGGGTCCCTTGGTACTTCTCTTAGGTCGATAAACTCATCTTAAATGAGTGCTTACGATGAGCAATTCCCTTTAAGCGTCCATTCGCCTTTATGCCCATGACCTCGGGAATAAGGTCATTGGGGCTTCGCTACGGCATAGATGGGACGCAACCCCAAGCCGAGCGGAGGAAGCTGCGAGGTATCGCAAGTGATGAGGACTTCGGAGGCCTCGCTTCTAGGTGAGAGAACCATTGGGAACCTACTCATTCCTCGCGAAGCTCTTTGTGCTGGGTCTGGTTCTGGCGGTCAGCTATTTTCTGGTAGAGTTCATACTGTACTGCGCGAGTTTCCTTCCTACAACCCTCGGAATCAACGTTGTTCAGGATACGGGCGTTGCGGGCCTTTCGCTTTCCTTTCTGACGCTCGTGGCGGGCGCTTGCGTCGCGGTCATGTTCACCATTCCCCTGGCTCTAGCCATGGTGGGGCACGCTGGCTCCTGGATTAAGCACGTGACAGTTAGGTCGGCCGGACCGCTGGGCATCTTGCTCTTAATCGCATTTGCTGTATTTCTTACTGGGAGTGCAACCTCGGCTCTCGCCCTCACGTTGGATGGGGTCGGGTCAGGAATCGAGACGGCTCTAGTCATCGTTCTGATCGGGTTCTTGCTGCTTGCCTACGCCTCGCCCTCCAAGCTCCTGGCCTGCCTTGGGATCGTCGTCGAAGCCTTGACCGCCGCCTCGTCCGCGATTATGACTCGCGTGTCTCCAAAGACGCGAAAGGACAGCATCGTGAGCATCGAGCTGCATGCAGCTCCTGTTCGGCAAGTCAGAGACAAGGAGAGGCCCGAGCGCATCAGGGCCGAGACAATCAGGGTTCAGAGGCTCATTCAAGCGTTTTCGACCCTGAATTGCAGGATAGAGTTCCACCTTTGCTTCAGCTCAGGAAGAGGCAGGGTGCTCTTCCACGCAAGGTGCAGGCGTTCCGACAGCGCTGAGGTCCAGCAGAGGCTCTTGGCAGTCATCAAAGCACATCTTCCCGAGTTCAGCGCCGGGATTGTTCAAGAGCCGGGGTACGGCAATCCCGAGCTGGTCGAAAGCTCCGTGGCGATTACCGGGGTGCCGGAGCCGGCAGAAAACCCCCTGGAGCCGGTGTCCAGGTACTTCCTCGAAGGCGGCTACAGCGGTGACTACAGGGTAGTTCTGGAGAAGGCGGATGTCAATCCGTTTCGAAAGACCTTGGCAAGGCGGGAGCAAAAGAAGCTGGCCGAGAGAGCTGCGCAGCAGCTTACTAAGCAGTCGATGCTCAATGGCGAACAGCGAACCACCTCCGCGCGAGACTACGTCGGGGAAGTCGGGCTTGAGGAGTCGTTGAAGTCGGTAGAAAGACACGAATCCAGCCTGGCCCTCAGGTGCCGAGTCCTCGTCACCGGACGCGCGGGTTCCTCGGCCGCGGCGGAGAGTGTTGCAGGCGGTGCCGCTTCCGTCCTCATAGGCTCCCTCTCGAGCCACAGGGCGGACTCTGTCCTTAGGACAAGTAGTATCAAGGGCAGGGTCGAAGCTTCAGGCAAGCATGCCCTCATGCTCCCCAAGGAACTCGTGCCGTTCATCTGGATACCGCAGATAGCCCTTGGGACTGCGCTGGTGCCTTCGGCCGAGTTCGAACTGCCCCCAAAGCTAGAAGGGGAAATCGAGCTTGGGAAGATAGTCGTCCACTCGTCGACAACCGGTCACGATGCGCGAATCCCGGTCGACACCCTAACCAAACACTGTTTCTTCGCCGGAATGACGGGTAGCGGGAAGACGACCTCGTGCTTCAGCCTCCTGCTCCAGCTCTACCGGCTCGGAATCCCGTTCCTCGTAATCGAGCCCGTCAAGAGCGAGTACAGGTCTCTGCTAGCCCACATCCCCAGCCTGCAAGTCTTTACGCTCGGGGACGAGGACACGGCTCCCTTCCGGCTTAACCTCTTTGAGCCTCCCCGCGACGTGAAGGTCCAGACCCACCTCGAGAACCTGGAGGCCGCCTGGAACGCGAGCTTCGTGATGTACGCACCCCTCCCCTACGTGGTGAAACAGGTTCTGGCGGAGACCTACAAGGCGTCCGGCTGGGACATCAAGGAGAACAAGAGGGGACGGCCCATCACTCTTGAGGACTTCCGGGTCCAGTCGGAGAGGGTCTCTCGGAGGCTAGGGTACGAGCCAAAGGTACTGATGGACATCGAGGCGGCGCTCAAGACCAGAATCACAAGCCTTTCGCTGGGAGGAAAGGGTCCGATGTTCAACACGGTCGCCTCGATCCCGATGGACGACCTCCTGAGGTGTCCCACGGTCGTCGAGCTAAGGAACATCCAAAACAACGAGGAGAAGGCCTTCGTCGCCGCCCTCCTCCTGATGGACGTCGTCGAGTACATCGAGAGGAAGGGGAGCTCGAAGCAGCTCAGGCACCTTACCCTCGTCGAGGAGGCCCACAGGCTACTTCCAAACATCTCCGGGCAGAAGGGCGATCCGGAGAGCGCCGACCCTCGGAAGAGAATGGTCGAGCAGTTCGCTAACATGCTGGCGGAGGTCCGGGCCTTCGGGGAGGGTCTCGCGATAGTGGAGCAGATTCCGACGAAGATAATCCCAGACGCGATAAAGAACACCGCTACCAAGGTCGCGCACCGGGTCCCCGCTGCCGACGACAGGGAAGTCCTCGCGGGGGCCATGAACCTGACGAAGTGGCAGGCGAGCGTCTTCACCGCCCTGAAGCCCGGCGAGGCGATAGTCAGCGTTGAGAGGCATCCCTTCCCCATCAGGGTTCGGGTTCCGAACGCCATCGAGAGTATCGGCCTTCCCGTGGGAGAGATCGGAGACGAGGAGGTCAAGCGACACATGACGGAGTTCTATCTCCGCAACCCGCTGCCACCGGCCCCTGCCAAGGTGCTCAACGACTCCATCCTTCCTATGGTGGATTCGGATTGGTTTAGAGAGAAATTCATGAAGGCGTACCGGGCCTGGCTGGAAAAGGGCGAGATAGAGCCGCTCGGGAACCTGGTGGTCCACGCGGCAAGGAAGTACTCCAAGGACGAAGAGGAAGCGATGGAAGTCGCGTCCAAAATACTCTCGCTTGCGGTAGGTTTCTACCTTCCGTTCGACGAGCAAGACCGGACCAAGTTCCCGCGTCTCTTCATGCAGGAGGTACAGAGGTCGATGAGGGATGGAAGGCGAAGCTGACCGAAGGGAAGATGGGGACTCACCTGAGGGGCAATCGGATAGCCTCGACGGTTACAGGGATGAGATTAAGGAGAAGTATCCTGATTCCGGCGATACTGACCAAGGAAAGACCCAGCAAGAGTCTGGAGAAGTCGTCGAGCATAAGGATGGTATTTCGGACGCCAAACTCGATGGCGGCTCTGAAACAGAGCGTGGTCATGAGTTCGTCGACTCATCGATTGCGGCCGGGGTAAAGTCCGAACTCCATGCGGAGCTTCGGTCCGACACCGCAGACGAAGATGGCGACGGAATCGCTGACCACTCCGAGCTAAGCGCGGAACCTGAAAAGGGCGAAAGCGACCTAGAGCAATTCAGGGATGACGTTAGAGAAAAGTACCCGTCGGAGCGCCAGGAGGGCGCGCCTCGTGAGTCAGACCGAAGCTCCGAGAACAAAGAGGAGGGCGCGGATGGGCTGAATACGCAGGCTGGCAAGACTGGCAATGGCCCAGAGAAACGTGAACCGGATGGTGGAGCGACCTTCGAAAAAACGGAAGAACGTGTATCCCAAGTCAACAATTCCGTTGACAAGAGCGAGTCCGAGGGCGATGAAGTCGAAGCATCCACGATTGCGGCAGCTCGCCAACCCAACGACCCTTCGGCGGTTGGGGTCAATTTTGAGCATGCGTCATCATTGCAACACGGTGTTGAGAGTGAACCGCATCGCGCTCCTGATCGAGGTGAGTCAGTCAACCAGCAGGAGCCTCTTGTTAGGAGAGAAGAAACTAGGGTACAGCCTCTAGAATCAGATTCGCATATTCAGGCCGGGCAAACAGAATGGGCTAGGGCCTCAGACAATGAGTCGAATGGTCGAACTCCAAGCCTGAATGTTTCAAGCGGACGGTCAAGCAGCGGAGAAGGCCCGGGAGCCGTTGATGCAAATCAACGGCAATTGTCCACAAATGGGCGGGTTGAGGGGGAACCTCGTCCAGACCTTCAAGGAACACGACCTCGAGAAAACTTCGAAGACAAGCAAATCATTGTTTCGGTCGTCAGGCGGAATACCGCAAGGGACGGTGCCTATCATTTCAATCTCTTGAATTCAAAAGTGGAGAAGATTTTTGGAGTAGCTTTTGAAGAAGGCAAGAAATATGAATTCAACGTGAGAATAGAATCGGTTGGGGAGTTTCATGCGCATCATGTGCAAAGGAAGAATATTGCTTTTGTAATCGAGGTGCCGCACAGATTCACAGATAGAGTCAAAGAAGGCGAAGCTCACAAGCTAACAATTGACTCGGTGGTCGAGCAGCCCAAGCTTAGAGCTGTCTCAGCTCGAGATGGAGTCTCTCTAAGGATTTCTTGGACTGACGTTGAAGCTTTCGGAATTAATCGAAGGACCAAACTTGAGCCTGGTCGAGCGGTCACGGAGTTCCAGCTGCAGAACATCTCAAAACCGGCAGAGCCTGCTAGAAGATACTTTTCGAGCCACGAAGCGAAATCATCATATCAATTCCTGGTGGGCAATAGGGGTGCGAGAGAAGGCGACGTCTTCCGACTTGTTGAAGCAAGGAAATATGGGATTGCGGATTTCGTTAAGGACTTTGATGTTCACGGATCTCCGGAAACGCGGAATCTCAAACTGAATATGCAACGAGGCCGCTTATCACTGGAGGTGGACCGACAGACGATCCAGTTTCAGCAGTGGCACCTTACAGCCTTCGGCAACAAAGTCTTACTGAGCGCAACGCCAAAGGGCTGGGAAAGAGAAATCAGGTTCAGATTCGATGGAGAAAATATTGAATCTAAGTTCGATAGATACTCGCAGCTAAACTGGATTAAGGGGACAAGATACGGGATTGAAATTTCGTATTCACCCGACAGCCGAAGGGAGATCAGGTATCGCCGAAGTCTGAGTGAATTCGACGGGAGCATGATTGTTGATAATGTTACCTTGGTGTCGCGGCCTGAGTACGATGGAGGGCCATTTCCCTTCACAGTTGCTCCCGCTGCCCAGGAGTATGTGCGATTCAGACTAGGCGCTACGGAGAAATACCGTGGGTACATGTTCGAAAAAGGACGCGTATCTGAAGAACTACAAAGGCACTTGGTATCGTCTACCGGGCAGTGGGACGAGATTGCGACCCATCCGACGAGGTATGGTCCTGATAGCTTGCAGCGTTCGAAGGCTTCGAAAGAACTCTACTACTTTGAGTTCAAATGGGAACAGTCGAAATCGATAGAAGGTACGAGAGCAGATGCGATTGCTCAAGCCATAAGAGACTTCCATAACAGACCAGTCCATCAAGGCGAGCCGGTCACAGGAGCCTACATAGGAATGCTTGACTGGGACGGAGATGGCATTGGGAAATTCTACCTGGAAAAGGTCTGGCCAAAGCCTTGAAGTGGGTAGCAATCTGCGAATGTCCTTCGCTTCCCAAGAGAACCGCCGTTGGCCATGTTCAGCCAATTAGGCTGCCCTCCGTATTGCCACATGGCAAAAACCGGAGAATCCGAAGCCACCCAATCCCGAGGGGCGGACATGATGGAAGGTCTTTTGGTGCTTGTATGCAGTCGCGGCCCTTGCTAGCCACGAAAGACCCTCCAAACCTACGGACTTCAGCAGGCCTGTATCCTTGTGCTCTGTGCCTAGCTTACGACCCAAAGAGGGGTCTGTGTTCGCGGTTCGAGACTGATGCAAGGAGCTATGATACGTGCGACTGGTGGCGCTCGAAGGATGACGGACACCCGCGAGCCGACGCTTGACCGCCCTCTGTATCCCGACTTTTGACAGCGAGGAAATCCGAGGGTGTGTCCCAAGGATTTGACAAGACCGGGATTGCAACCGGCTAAATAGAACCCAATACGACCGCTTCCTGCAAATGTTAGATTCGCTGAGAACTGGGCTTCAGAATGCAGTCAAGAAGCTTCTCGGCACCGATATCATCGACGAAGCGGCAATTCGCGAGCTAACCAGAGACCTCCAGCGCGCGCTGATACAGGCGGACGTCAACGTGAAGCTCGTGCTGAGCGTGACGGAGAGCGTCCAGAGGAGGGCGCTCGAGGAAAAGCCACCGCCCGGGCTGGACAGGAAGAACCAGATAGTGAAGATTCTGTACGAAGAGCTCGACAAGCTGCTGGGCGGCGACCAGGAGCTCAAGCTGGACAGGACCAAGCTGACCGTCATCGTGATGCTCGGCATCCAAGGCTCAGGAAAGACAACCACCGTAGGGAAGCTGGCAAGGTTCTACGCGAAGAAGGGCTTCAAGGTCGGGGTGGTCGCCGCCGACACGTTCAGGCCCGGCGCGGTGACCCAGCTGAAGACGATAGCCCAGGTGGTGGGCGTCGACGTCTACTCGGACGAGAGGGAGAAGGACTCGGTCAAGGTCGCCGAGGCCGGCAAGCGCTCCTTCGAGGAGGGCGGCAAGAACCTGATAATAATCGACACCGCGGGCAGGCACAAGGAGGAGCAGAGCTTGCTCGACGAGATGAGCAAAATCTATTCGAAGGTCAAGCCTGACCTCAACCTGCTAGTGGTCGATGGGACGATCGGCCAGCAGGCCTTCAGCCAGGCGGCGGCCTTCCACAAGGCCTCCCCGGTAGGCGGGATAGCGGTCACGAAGCTCGACGGCGCCGCCAAGGGAGGAGGCGCGCTCGCGGCCGTGGGGGCGACCGGCGCGAAGGTCTTCTTTATCGGCACCGGCGAGAGGGTCGACGACCTCGAGGAGTTCTCGGCCACGCGCTTCGTCGGCCGGCTGCTCGGGATGGGCGACCTCAAGGCCCTCCTGGACATGGCGAGGCAGGTCGAAGGGGAGGTGGACGAGAAGAGGGTCCAGCGGATGGTGACCGGGAGGCTCACGATGGACGACTTCCTGTTCCAGTTCGAGCAGGTGAACAAGATGGGCTCGCTGAAGAAGATTCTCGACCTGATACCTGGCGTCTCAGGGAACATGAAGAGCGAGGACTTGGAGAAGGCGGAGAAGAACATGAAGACTTGGAAGAGCATCATCCAGGCCATGACCTCCGAGGAGCGAGCGGCGCCCGAGAAGCTGAACGCCCCGAGGGTGAAGCGGATCGCCCAGGGGTCAGGCAGGAGCGAGAAGGACGTGAGGGAGCTGATCGCCAGGTATAGGCAGACGAAGAGCATGATGAAGTCGGGCAAGGGCCGAGAGATGAGGCAGTTCCTCAGGAGAGCCGGAGGTCAAGCCCCGAGTGGATGAGAAGCTCCTAGAGTTTCGGCTCTGTCGGTCTTGTCGGGAGAGGCAGGGGGCTGGAGAACCCTACCTCGCTCTCGCGGGCGACGATGACGGTTGCTTCATCTGCAAGGGGATCTCTGGCAATTTGGAAGGGGTTACCGACAAGATAGTCTCCAGTCTGGACAAGTTCGAGTTCCGGACGTTTTCCATCGGGCTGGTCCTCCCGCACGGGGTCCAAGAGCGGGAAGACATGTTGAGGTCGGAACTGAAGATACGGGGCGGCGAGACGATCAAGTCCGAACTCGCGGGCCGCCTCGCGAAGGCGGTCGCCAAGGGGGTGCGCGGAAGGAAGAAGGTCGACAGGCTCGATCCCGACGTCACGCTACTCGTCGACATCGGCGAAGAGAGCGTGGTGGTCGCGTCGAAACCCCTGTTCCTCTACGGCAGGTACACGAAGCCGCGCGGAGTGGCGCAACGAAGGATGTTCTGCGAAGAGTGCAACGGAAGAGGCTGCGAGAGATGCCAAGGTACGGGCTACTCCGCCTCTCCCAGCGTCGAGGGGCTGGTCTCCAAGAAGCTCGGCGCTCTGCTTGGCTCGAAGAAGTTCAAGTTCACCTGGTTCGGGAGCGAAGACCCTGACAGCGAAGTCTTCCCGCCAGGCCGTCCGCTGGTCATCGAGTCGAAAAACCCACGGAGGAGGCATCCTCCTAGGGCGCTGAGGCTCAAGACAGGCGAGGGCGGGATGTCGGTCTCGGGCATTCGTGTCGTCACCAAGAAATTCGAACGCCCGACGTTCGTGTTCATGACGCGCGCGGTGATTAGCGCGGAGCGTCCGGTTTCAGCCGAGGACATCGGTAGGCTCCAACGGGAGATGAGGAACGCGCTGGTGCAATACAGGAACAACAAGGGCAGATTGGTCGACAAGAAGATCTATTTTGTCAGGGCGAACGCCCGCGGGAAGAGAATCACCGCCGAAATCAAGCTGGACGGGGGGCTCCCGGTGAAGAGACTTGTCTCCGGAGAGGCCGTCTCTCCGTCGCTCTCGGAGTCGATTGGGATACCGCTGAGATGCGAGAGATTCGACATAATGAGAGTGTGGCCCAAGAAATCCACGGAAGAGCGTTGAAACCAGCCTGAAACCGGACGGAACCGGCGCGCTCGTTCATGGATTAGCTTTTAAATGAGGGCGGAGGGGCGGCACCGGTTCTTCTATGGCAAGGTCGCACGGATACCGGCGGAGAACGCGCTCTCTCCTGAGGAAGAGGGGCTCGACCGGTCTCAGCCACATCCTCACTGACTACGCACCAGGGCAGAATGTGGTAATCAAGATCGATTCGACTCAGGTCAAGGGGATGCCCCATAGGAGGTTCAACGGCCTCGTGGGAGTCGTCAAGGAGACCGGTCGAAGGGCTGTTGTCATCGACGTGAACGTCGGGGACAAGGTCAAAACCGTCATCTCGAGAAAGGAGCACATCGTCCCATTGCTGGAGGCGAAGCAGTAGGGTTGTCGGCAGAAGCCTCCGCTCCTCAGAAGAGGACGCTCACCCTGAGCGAGGCGCACCAGATCCTCGAGAAGATAGACGTGGAGAAAGCCGACCAAATCCAGAAGAGGACGCTCGATTACACTTCGAAGTTCGCGAAGAGCACACCAGAGGCCGCTAAGAAGCTGAAGAAGCAGCTCGAGACCGACTGTGGCCTGAGCGAGGGAGAGGCGACCGAGGTGGTCAACATAATGCCAAAGTCAATCGAGGAGTTGAGGACCTTCACGGCGGGTTGGCGGAAGCTACTGCCTACGGAAACGCTAGAGAAGATACTCAAGATACTAAAGTCCAAAGATTAAATAGCAAGCGAAGCGTTTCAGAGAATGAAGGGGGCATGTTGCTTAGCTATGATTCTTGCTCTGCCGCTTTTCCCGTAATTCTCGAAGAATGAGCTCAAGGGGTTGTCATAGCGGAAAATGCTTCCTGCCGAGAAGAGGTATGAGGAATTCGCTTACGTGCTGGACTTCATACAAAGGGGAAGGTCGTCAATAATCAAGGGGAGGGAGGGTCCAATCGTGCAGGCCCTGGGAGAGGAGAGGCTCACGCTCCTTGAGCTCCTGGCGGTCGAGAACGAGGACTTTGAGACCGGCGAGAAGCTCAGGATAGGGAGGGAGGGACGGGCGAAGATTCTCAGCGTGTTCGGGAAGCTCGCCTACGAGGACCTGACCTCCGAGGCGAAGGCCCAGCTCCTCGGCGTCTGCGAGATCATCGTGAAGAACAACGAGGCCAGATACGTCGCTTACTTCAACGAGCTGCAGCCCCTCACACCGCGCCTCCACGGGCTCGAGCTGATCCCGGGGATCGGGAAGACGTTCATGAAGACCATCATCGAGTTGAGAGAGAAGCAACCGTTCACCTCGTTCGACGACATCCAGAACCGCGTGGGCCTGCGCGAGCCAGCGAAGTTGGTCGCCAAACGGATTGCGGAAGAGTTGACAGGTGCCTCTAGGGTTAACATCTTCGTCAAGAAGTGACCGTCGCGGCCGCGCCCGACGGCACTCGCTGGGGCAGCACTACCTCACGGACCCCTCCGTGGTTGGTTCGATGGTCAGGCTGGCGGGCATACGACGTGACGAGCGGGTCCTCGAGATAGGGACGGGAAGGGGGGCCCTAACGAAGGAGCTGGCAGGCCTGACAGCCCACCTCGAGGGCTACGAGATCGACAGGGAGAGCTACGAGGGGCTGAAGGCCGAGCTTGAAGGGAGTCGCCTTGTGCTCCACAACGAAGACGCGTTCAATTCATCGCCGGACTTCGACGTGCTGCTCTCCAGCCTCCCATACTCGGAGTCGAGCCACTTCGTCGAGTGGCTCTCGCGCAAGAAGTACGACAGGGCCGTCGTGTTGCTTCAGCGTGACTTCGCCATGAAGATAACCGCGCCCCCCGGCAGCCCGGCATACAGAGCGGTATCGGTGATATCCCAGGCCTCCGCGCGGGTCGAGATAGTCTCCGACGTCAGCAGGCTCTCGTTCGACCCCCCACCGCGCGTGAACTCGTCCCTCGTGACGATGAGGTGGAGGAGGACCCTGGGCGCAGAGCAGACGGCCATGATAAAGAGGATATTCTCGCAGAAGAGGCGGACCGTCAGGGCGGCGCTCAAGAGCCTGGGGCTGGAAGCGCCGCCTTCGGCTCCCGACCCGGCCGTAGGCTTTCCGCTCCAGTGCAGGGTGAACTCGCTGCGACCGGATTCGGTCCTAGCGATGATCGGCGTTCTCTCTCGCGCGGAACAAGCGCGAGGCGGGGAGGCCTGAAGTCAGGTGCTCGCGATTTGAGGCCCCTCAGCGACATTCTGAGCGTGACCGTCGTGGGCGCGGAGTACCCCGTCAACCTCGGGTATACTGCGCGCCTGATGAAGAACTTCGGCGTGGAGAGGCTGTACCTGGTGGGCGCCAAGTGCGACATGAGGGCGGCGTCCGTCTACGCGTCGCACGGGTCCGACATCTTGGAGCGTGCCGAAGTCGTCACGCTCGAAAAGGTGAGGAGGACCCACGACCTTCTTCTCGCCACGACGGCGATCAGGGCGAGGAGGGGCGCGAACGTCAGCAGGACGACGGTCAGGCCGGACGAGGCCGTGGCGAGAATAATGGCTGCCGAGCGCGCGTCGGTGGTCTTCGGGAGGGATACGACGGGCCTCACCAACGAGGAGCTGGCGCTCTGCGACCTCGTGACCACGGTCGACACCCGGACAGACTACAGGACGCTCAACGTCAGTCACTCGGCCGCGATTCTCCTATATCTGGCCTCGACCGCGCACGCGGCAGAGAGCACGTCGCGGGCACCGGCCGCTTCTCGCGCGTCGAGGGAGAGGCGGGAAGCATTCTCGAGATACGCATACCAGCTTGCGATAGCGTCGGGCATGCAGAAGCACAGAGCCGAGAGGATGGTCCAGGTAGCGCGAAGGGTCGCGCTCAAGTCAGATGTGAACTCCAGAGAACTCGGGCTACTGGTCTCTCTGATGAGGAAGGGCGAGCTCGCCATCAAGAGGTCGGAAGGCTAGGCCCGTTCCAGAGCGTACACCATCCTCCTGATCCACCTGGTGCTCTGGTGCGACACCTTCAGGGGATACTCGTAGGGCGGGGTCCCGGGCGGCTGGAATGGCCTCAACCCGACTTCTCTGAGGTCCTCGAACGACAGAGTGACGTCCTTGCCCTCTATCGTCCTCAGCGACGGGGTGACAAGGACCATCCTCCCACCGCGTCTCAGGACGCCGCTCATCTCATACAAGGCGTCTGAGTAGATCGAGGATGCGTGCTTGATCAGGCGCCGCGCCTTCTCAAGCGTGGGCGGTGACGATAACCTCGGCATGAGAATCGGCTCTGAGACTATCGCGTCGACCATCTGGTCGCCGAGCGACCTTCTGAGGTTGGTGGCGTCGCCGGTGACCACGGAGTACGAGGGAGGTCGCCGTCCGCCGCGCTGGCCCTGGGAAAGAAACCAGGCCAGGTTCTCCTTGGTCCGCTCGACGCTCCCGTGGTTCCTGTCGACGCCGACGCAGTCAGCGCCCTTCAGCAGGGCCTCGCCGAGGATGGTCCCGGAGCCGCAGAACGGGTCGAGCAGGACCTGGCCCTTGGCGACGCCTGAGACGTTGACGAGCAGGCGCGCCAATCGGGAGGAGAGCGAGATTCCCGATGTTACGTATGGCCTCTCCGTCGACCTCTCCTTGAACCCCTCCGTCTCCGGGATGTAGACGGTGACACCCCACTGGGGGGTGGCGCCCAATGGGAAGACGACGAAGTCCATGGCGGACCTCGACACCACCCGATCCGAGTACATCTCCGGCCCCGAGCGCGAGCGGAGCAGGTTGGCCTTCTTGAGGCCGTAGTGGCGTATCGTCGTGAGGAGCCGTTCCGAAAGGTCCTCGTACTCGGCCTCTTGGTCGCCCAGCGTGCAGTAGAGGCTGAGGGAGAAGTTGAAGTTCCTCTCTGGAAACGTGATGGCCTCTGCGAATTCGGGGGAATCGACAGGAGGCAGAGGGAGCGCGATCTTGTGCACTCCCGCCAACTCTGTGTACCTCTTGAACCTACCCCCATTCAGGTCGGCGACCGCGATGTCCTCGCACTGCATCGAGACCTTGGCGTTATCACCGAACACACATTGTGCTTCGAGCAGAGAGGGCGTCCCGAAGGCGAGCACCAGGATGAGCGATTCGGAGTCGATGCTTTCTGGCGGGACCAGGAACGGCAAAGAGAGATTTTGGGCTCTGGACGCTAATTAAAGATTGGCGGTTGCTTGAGTCTGACATCCAGAGATTGAGCATTGCTGAAGAGATTCGTTGCGCCTCCGCCGGGGCATCCGGAGGCTACGGTTGGTCACCCGACGGGGCGACGCCTAACATTGCGATACGAAACCGCAACCAGCCCGACTACCAGGACTACGAGGACCAGCTGATAGGGCAGTTGCGATGGTAGACCGCCGGTCGTAGTCAGCGTAGTGGTTGCCGTAGACGTGGAAGTCGCGGTCGTTGTCGCCGTCGACGTGACCGTCGAGGTAGAAGTGACGGTGGCGTTTGAGGTGATGACCGATGTCACGGTGGTCGTTGGAGAGGCCGTCCAGGTCCCCGCGAAACTAACCCCCGCGCTCTTGCCCGGACTGAGAGAGCCCAGGCTATTGACCAGCTCCATCTGGAACGAGCCGGTAGCCGGCTGGCTGCTGGGTTCGGAGGTCAGGTCCGCAGGCGGGATGGCGCAAGTCGCGTTCACGACGGCCCCAAAGGGGAGGCGCTGCAAGACCTCTCCCTGGCCGAAACTGACGGTCACGAAGCCTCCGACGTCCCCGTAGAGCGAGCTGTATTGGGAGACCCCGACTTGCGGGTTGGAATACGTGATGACGTCCATTTGACAGCCGAGAGCCTGCAAGTCGTAGCTGGAATTGGTGCCGGTGTTCACAATCGTCGTGGTGCAGACTCCCGTGGCAAGGTAACACGATGTAGGCCCCACGAACACGAACCAGAAGAAGAAAGCCGGAGTCGACTGGGCTGGCAGGTTCCCGCTCGACTGCGAGTCGGGTGGAGATATGACTGGCCGCGCGCCGCCCACTAACAGCACGACAACGAGGAGCCCAAGGATTGCTTCCCGTCCCCACAAAGTCCTTCGAGATTGGAGCCTCTCGGCGGCTATTGAACCTAACGGGCAGAACGAGGTGGCGGAAGCGGCAGATGAATCGCTACGCACAAGGGTTCATTTCGCCTCCGCCGAGAGAGTTGAAATCATCAAGGGCGACCAATACATGAAAGGCGTAAACGACATAGGCGTACCGTCTTGCAGACTCCGAATCAGCCTCGACACAACATTTTGGTACGCCTCAGATAGCATGAGCTGCGCTCCTTCATAGGACATGGGCATGGTGTCCGCGGCCTCCCCTATGGCTTGCAGAACCCCGACTGCTTCGGGCTTCGGGTAGTAGAACAGCGCCCCGTGCCTGTCGGTCGCGCTGTAAAAGTCCCTCCAGTTCACGCTGACGTCCAAGACGGCCTCGAGCAGCTTCTCTCTGTCCGCGAACTTGAAGGGGTCGATGAGGTCGAGAGTCAACCCAAGGCCCTCCGGGTTCCACCTCTTCCTGTGGAGAAACCCTTCGCCCGGATTGGGGTCCAAGCCAAGCCGGGCGTTTATCGCTCTGGCCTTGAACAGCCTCCTCTGGTGGAGGTAGTTTATCGCCGCGTCCACGGCAGTGTAGCCTCTTGCCCGTCCCGCGGGGTTCGTGACGAACTCCCGCACGTAGCGCGCCTTCTTGCGCGGGCCGAACCTCTGGAATGTGCCTTTGAGCACCAGGTAGTAGCAGTTCCAATACTCCTTCATGGCCAGGGCCTCGTAGACCAAGAACTTGGCAGGAGGCGCGCGCTCGAGGCGCCGCGCGTACACCCTCTGCTTCCTGGTGAAAGTCAGCACATCGTCCTCCGACATGCGAGCGAGGGAGCCGACGCGCTCCGTGGCGTGCGTCGAGCTCTGGACCATGGCGAGGGCCATCCTGCGCAGGAACTGTGGGTGCTCGCTGACCACCTTCTCCACGGCGGGGGCTATGTCGTACCTCTTTGGCGGAGGCCCCTCGGGGCTGCTGGGATCCGGCGACTTCGAGATTGACCTCACGGTCGTCCCGGCGCTCTCGAGAGCGCCCCTCTGCTCCTCGTTCACCACGCCGCCGTGGTCGATTATCGTGCTGCCCGCGAGCGGGAGCGACTCGACGTTCCGCCTCTTGAAGACGTAGAGCCTCCCTTCCCTCGCGAGCATCCTGTCGCCGGGGAAGAGCATCACCGTCTTGGGGGCGGAGTCTGGGTCGTCGGCGCCCGCGTGGCGGGCGCTCGTCGAAGATGGCCTGCTCCACGACGCTCCCCGCGGAGCCCTGCCTGTCCTCTATCAGGCGTTTGATGTCGGATGCGGGGTCTACGCCCGCCAGCTCGTGGTAGCGCCTCTTGAACTCGTGCTCGTAGCTCGTGAGCACCTTCACCTTGCTCTGCCTGAACCTGAAGTATCGGGTCCTGCAGGTGGCGCAGACCACCATCGACCACTTTGGCTGCGCCTCGGGAAGCCGCTCACGGCACATGTCGCAGAGCGCGGGGAGCGCGAGCCGGGTGTAGTCTTTCTTCTTGTCGACGAACTTCGAGCACGCGGAGGAGTGTGGGCCGATGCGCCACGAGTTCCTCATCCTATGGATCTCAAAGCCCGAGAGCGGGTGGGCCCCGTCCCTCGCCCACCTGTCGTGCCTGGAGCCGTACGACCTGTCGAGGAGCCACCAGATCCTGCACTGGCGCCTCAAAAGGACGTAGAAGGCGCACTGTCCGCACCGGTTCTTGGCGTCGAACGGGAGCTGACCTGGTAGGTGGTAGACGGTGGTGGGGCGCCCAATCTCTCTGACCCAAGTGGCCTTCTGAAGCTTACCCTCTTCCTCGAGCCTCTCGGCGATACGGCGGAGGAGTGGGCGGCTGGGCAGGAAGACGTGCGAGTAGCTCGGAGCCTCATCATCATAGTGCTCGTTGAAGATTTTGGGGAGCGAGCTCGATGTTTGGATTGTGTTCTGCGACTTGGTGTAGACATATTCGTAGAGACCTGCGACCGTGAACCAGCCCTGCGAGTCCAAGAGAATCCGAGTCAGCTCTTCGAGATAGCTCTGGTCGAGCTCCGAGGGGCCTCTTCTCTTCGTGTGCTTGAAGAGCGGCGGGAGCGGCTGTTCCGGGTCCTCTATCGATTCTCGGGCCGCGGGCGTCTCGAGGCTCTCGACCTTTTCCTTCCCATAGTATCCAGCCGAGTAGAACTTGCCGTGCTTCCTTTCCACCAAAGCAGGGCGGAGTTTGATGTATTGGAAATCCGCCGCCCAGTCAGGATTCAACTTCGAGAAGAGGGTGTTCGCGGCGGCCAGGTAGAAATCCCGCTTGGAAAGGCGGGTGCCATAGAGAAGGGAGGAGAGAGCGTCCACGAATTGTTCTCGTCCGAATTTCCCCATGAGTTCCGGGATGTCTCCAGAGTCGGCGCCCATCCACTTTCTGACTGCCGGCTGGAAGCGGTCCTCTTCTACGACAATCACCCTGTGCACGCTTGGCTTGTTGAGGAGCCGCGTGAGGAGCCCGTCGAAGTAGCCCCTCCTGTCATCATCCCCCATCCTTCGAATCGGGGCGACTAGCACGAGGACATGGAAGGCGTTGAACCGCTGCCATTTCATGAGCCAGAGGAACCATTCGTCATAATCCCCGACGAAGATACGTCTCAGTTTCTGCTTCGGGCGCAATTGCCTTTGTAGCCCCGTCCAGTGCATGTTCTCCTCCGGATCCAGAAAGTCGGCCTGCAGGCCAGATTCGCGTAAGAGGTCCTGGACGGAGTTCGGGTCGATGAAGATTGCGCAGCGGTCATTTCTGTAGCTACGTAGACAGTCGTAGATCCTGTCGGCGACGTCCATTGCGCTCCAAGAGCCCTGCTCGTCCATCCGGAGGAACTCGAGCTTCAAGGCCCTGCTTGGCTCCCGGAGCAACCTGCCCCACCCGGCAAACTATTGGAAGGCTTGAATCAATAAACGTTCTTGGCTTGGAGCCAAGAAGAAGCCAGAATATAGCTCCGTTTTAGGAAATACGCGAGATAAAAGCCTTGTGGTGGTTAAATAGCCCATAATCCTACTATTCCGATGAACGCGTCTTCAAGATGGATGTCCCGAGCGCACGCCCTGATACCCCTCACGGAGCAGGAGCGGCAGGTCCGCGACCTCCTCCTCGAGCAGAGGCTGACCCACCTCACTCACGCGGTCTTCCCCAATGAGGGCAGGCTGATCGTGGTGGACTTTTTCCTGAGCGACCGCAGGATGGTCCTGGAGTGTTGGAAGACCACCGGCAGGAGGGGGGTCGCCCTAGGCTGGATGGAGAGGAACTCCGCGTTCATCGACGTGAAATTCAGGCGGCTCAAGGGGGCATACCCTGGCCTTCGATGCGTCGCCCTCGCCGAGGCGCCCTGCGTGGAGGTCGCGACCCTCGCTAGGGTGCTTGGGGATGTCCTGGTCCATGCCGACGGCTTGGCGTTCTCCATAGATGGGTTGCGCCCAATCATCAAGGCAGGAGGCGCCAGCTGAATGCCGAGGCCGCCTTTCGGGAGCCCGGAGTGGCTGGCGAATTTCAAGGAGATTGTAATGACAAGCAAGACAAGAGAAGAAGCGATGAGTAGGCTTGGTTACGCCAGCCATTCCACAATCTACTACCACTTGGAGAAGTTCGGGATAGAGCAGCCTAGATTGTGGAATGAGCGACCCTCGCTTCGGGAGTTCATGCAGAGGAACATTCCCGACGTGATAATCCCTACGAGTATCGCCAGACGCTGGGTTGCAGGACTAGCACAGGGAGAATCATGCGTCCAAAGCATCTACAGGAAGTACGCAGACATGACATATCTTCAACTAGATACGGCCATGGTGGATTCAGGGCCGATTTTAAGCTCTCTGAATACTATGGACTACCGGCACCGAAAGCGCCGATTAGGAATCATGACTGGAGACCTCAGTGGCGCAAGAACGTCTCTGGCCTGAGAGCCCTTCGAGTGTTGAAGGAAATAACTCCGTTTCTGCTCGGAGAGAAGAGGGAAGAGGCAGAAAGGGCATTGAGTTTCTTCAGCCCCTTCGGTAATCATCGAGGATATTATCGCAATGGCGATATTTGGCCTCGGAGTGAATTTCCGCTGAGAACCAAGCGTCGTGGTTCGGCATCGTCGCCAATCACAATCGCGAGGGCAGTTAGAGTGAGTGGTCACGTATCTGGGTGGTCAAGTCAACCCGAGACCGAATCTTCAGAGCGCCCGGACATACCCACGGTAGTCATTGGCGCGATGGAAGATAGAAGTTGGGTCGGAGGGTTAGCTCAGGGAGAGGGCTGCACAGGAAGTCATTACGCCAAGCAAGTGGATTCTACGGCTATTGAGCTCTCGATCTTGATGACTGACCCGGCTCCTATTGTCCAGTTCTCCGATATTGTTGGTCTGCCGAGACCATCGAAGCCCAAACCGATACAAACTGCAACCCCGAATTACAAGCCAAAATGGCGAAAGTCTGTAACCGGTCTGAGGGCGCTCCGGGTATTGAGAGAAATTCAGCCTTTCTTGTTCGGTGAAAAGTTAAGGGAAGTTACGAGGGCGTTGGCCTTCTTTTCTCCGAGCGGCTACCGCGACGGCTGCTTCAGGCCGATTAAGATTTGGCCTCCTGAGGAATTCCCATTACGGCGGAGGCTTGAAGCTTAATTAGGAGTGTTTTGGGTCGCATAAATTCGAGGAAGAGAGCCATACACGGCAGCAACTACAGACAAGCAAAGTCCATGTTTTACAACAAGAAGTACGCGCCCGGCACTCCCAATCCAAAGGTCGCGAGGTTCACCACTGGTAAGTTCAGCGACGACTACGACTACAAGCTCGAGCTGGTCTCCTTGAATCGGCTCCAGATAAGGAGCAACGCGCTCGAGGCCGCGAGGGTCGCCGCGAGCAAGAAGCTCGCCTCTGTCGGCGAGGAGGCATTCTACCTCAGGGTGGTCTCGTACCCGTTCGTTGTTATGAGGGAGAACAAGATGATCGCCACGGCAGGAGCAGACAGGCTCCAGGAGGGGATGCGCAAGGCCTTCGGGAAGCCCATAGGCGTAGCGGCGCTTGTTCACATCGGGAGCGTCATCCTAGACATCCGGATCAAGGCGGAGAACCTTGAGAAGGCAAAGGCGGCCCTGAAGGCCGCGACCACGAAACTGCCGTTCAAATACAAGGTTGTTGTGACTCCGCTAGAGAAGAAGATAGAAGCAGCTGTTCCTGCTTGACCGTAAAAATCGACACAGAGCGGGTCTTCGACCTCATAGAAAAGAAGCATCCGGCTAGAATAGTTCTGAACGCTCCCGGCGGCCTCCTCAGGCAGACCATGGACCTGATGCAGGTCGTCGAGAAGAAGTATGGCGTCCAGTGCGTGCTGGTAGGCGACACGTGCTTCGGGATATGCGACACCGTGGACAAGGAGGTGGAAAAGCTGGGCGCCAGCCTCGCCTTGCACATAGGGCACAACGCCTCCGTTCAGGAGGTCGGCGACTACACCTACCTGGTGGACGCGAAGGACGACGTCAAGTTCGACTCCGTCGTACAAAGGTCGATTCCCCTGCTCTCGAAATACAAGAGGCTCGGACTCGCTACTTTCAGCCAGCACCTTGACGAGCTCGAGCCTGTGAAGAAGCAGCTCGAGGATGCAGGTTTCGAGGTCTACTTGGGCAGGAAGAACAACCTCCTCCTGGGGAGCCAGACGTTCGGGTGCGACTTTTCGACGGTCTTCGAGAACGCCGAGAAGGTCGAGGCATTCTGCTACCTAGGGCAGAGCGAGTTCCACGCCGTGGGCGTGGCGCTTGCGACGGGGAAGCCCACATACCTCCTCGACCCCTACCTCGAGGAGATGCGCGACATGAAGGAGGAAGCCGAGGAGAGGCAGAAGAGGGCGATACTCGGGGTCTACAAGGCCCTCGACGCGAGGGTCTTCGGCGTCATCACGGGACTGAAGGAGGGGCAGATGATGATCGCGCGCTCCAAGTGGATCAGCAACAGGCTTCAGGCCAACGGGAAGAAGGTAATCCAGCTCGCGATGCGCGACATCACCCCCGACAGGCTCGCCCAGTACATCCACATCGAGGCGTTCGTCCAGACGGCGTGTCCGAGGATATCCATCGACGGCTTCACGTTCAGCAAGCCCGTCCTATCGATTCCCCAGGCGGATGCGCTTGTGGGTCTGCTAGAGGGAAGGGAGATGAAGGATTTCTTGCACAGGCCGAAGTGGATCGAGCTCACCGTCGGCCAGATTCCGAGGAGAGCCGGGTAGTGCATTGAGATGAGCAAAAGCGAAACAGGCGAAAAGAAGAGCAGTGCGGTCGCTGTCGTCCTTCCGGGCGACTTCCTAGCGTCACCCGAAGAGTTCCTTCCGGGGATGAACGCATACGAGCAAGGGGACTCGGTCAGGGCCACGCACGCCGGGCGGGTCGAGAAGGACCTCTCTAAGAGGGAGGTGGCGGTGCGCCCGGCGGTCGTCGCCAAGACCCTGAAGGTGGGAGATGTAGTAGTCGGCCAAGTGGAGGCGGCCATGACGAGCACCGCCGGAGTGAAGATTTCATACTTGAACGGGGTCGAGAGCCATGCCAGCTTCCCGGGGACCATCTTCACGCGTGGAGAACGCGGAGGCAGGGGGGAGAGGCGGACCTACGTCAAGCTGGCCGATGTCGTCAGGGCGAGGGTCGGGAGCACCTTGAACGGGATGAACCAACTGTCAATCGACGAGCCGCACCTCGGGGTCATCGCCGCCCTCTGCAGCGTGTGCGGCGCTCCGTTGCCCCGCGGCGACGGGGGGAGAGCGAGATGCGAGCAGTGCGGCAGCATGGAGGAACGAAAGTTCGCGGACGACTTCGGCACGCAGAACATCCAGCCGTGAGGCTTCCACGAGGGCGCAGGCTCTGTCTGCGTCTGACGAAGCCGTTTAATTAGAATAGTCACTTCATGCAGTCAGACCATTGCGACCCCCCGTCCAAGGTTGTCCAGATGTGCACCTTCTGCTTCCAGAGACCCGCCGCAGACTATCACAACGGGAGACTGATTTGCTGGCGTTGCCTAGAGAACGCAAAGAGGCAGCATCTTGAGGCCACCGAAGGCAGGGCAAGGCGAAGAGGAACGGCGAATGGCGGTTGCCAAACGAAGACTGGTTAGCATCTAGATGCATAATACCTTATTAACGACCCGAAGCGGCCCGGTTGCGAAATCAGATGCAGGTTCAAGTCTCTCGGAAGGAAGACAGAGAGTTCACCGTCGAAGTGACGGGGGAAGACTACTCGCTCGCCGAGATAGTGCATCACGAGCTGCTTGACGAGAAGAACGTCACGTTTGCAGGCGTCCTCCCTCCACACCCGCTGATCAAGAAGCTGGTCGTCAAGGTCCGCGCTCAGAGAATCAAGCCCGAGAAGGCCTTGATCGCGAGTCTTGAGAGGGCACAGGCCAACACGCACGAGCTGCTGGACGCCGTGACCAAGGCCATCAGTGGTGGGTCGGAGTGAAGTTCTGCCCCAAGTGTGGCACACGACTAAAGCTCAAGCAAGTGAAGGCGGAGAAGGGAGGAGCTACCATCACTCTCCTCTGCGACAATTGCGGTTATTCTGACAAGGCCGGGAGGACCGTGACGCAGGCGACCGAGGAGGAGCTGTCAGATGTCCCGACGATAAAGGTGGTCGGAGAGAAGGAGAGCAAGCTTTCGACGCTCCCGACGACCAAGATAGAGTGCCCGAAGTGCGGTCACGACGAGGCCAACTGGTGGTTCCTGCAGACCCGCAGCGGGGACGAACCCCCGACCCAGTTCTACAGGTGCCTGAAGTGCAACCATACCTGGAGAAGCTACTCCTAGTATTCGTCGCTTGAGACAGGCACGGCCTGCTTGCTCGCGACCATCACCTGGGCGTTTCCCATCGGGATTCTCGCCACGTCGTTCACCTCGAACGGCCCGTACCTCTTCAAGTCCGCCCCAATCATCTCTCCGACGCGCTTCGAGATTCTTACCGTCGTCATTCTCTGCGTCTCCCTCCTCTGGATCAGGGTGAAGAACGAGGACTGGCCGTCCATCACGGCCTTCAGGAATCTTTCCTCTTTGTTCGCGAGCTGCCGCAGCATGTCATCGATGTATCGCTCCTCGGGCAGGAGGCTCTTGGATGAGGGCGCCGGCTGCCCCTCGTGGGTGGCCGCCTTCGCCTTGGTCAAACGAACCTGGAGCAGCCGCCTGGTCATCACCTCCATGAGCCAGAGTTGCTTCCTTGCCAACCGCCCGGGCGCGTCTTCGCTGCTGGAACCTGTCGTCGCGCGGAGCTTCTGGGCATAGTTGCTCAGCCTGACGTAGGTGTCGGCGGGAATCATGGTCAGCTCCTCTGACGTCTCCTCCGACTCCAAAACCTGCTTCAGTCTTTCGATGGTTGAAAGGCCCTCCATCTAGTCTAGGACCCTCCCCAGCCCTTTTGTCATGAGGTAGACGGCGGCGTAGGTCGGGAGCTCGGGCTCCTCGGAAGAATACGGTCCGAAGGTCTCGCCCTTCAGGCTGAACGCGGGCGAGCCTTGCACCGAGAGGGTCATCTCTTCGTCGCCGAGGACGACGGGGTCGTAGTCCGGCCTGAATGCTTGCAGGTCGTGCACTCTCATCTTCATCAACCCAGAGCTCCCATGCAACGTCCCGGGCATGCGAAAAATCCGGTGTATATCCGTTGTGACGGACTCGTCGATTCTTGAACTGAACGCGTTGACCACCCGCTCCAACCTCGGCGGCGAATCCTTGGTCCCTGAGGCGGCCACTCTCTCCGCCCAGCCTCCGGCGGGCGCGTAGTCGGATCCTTGCTGTTGGAGAAGCCCTGTGCCCTTGATGTAATTCGCTATCTCGGCGCGCGCCGCGGAATCCATCGCTTCGAACCTTTCGTCGTCGACGTGCAGATGATAACCTCTGTTTCCTGAAAAGTAGACGCTGATGCGCGCGCTCGAGACCCCGAAGTCGTTCGTCAGGAAGCCAATCAACCTGGAGACGTGGTCCTTGGTCGCGGCCAGGCACTCTGCGCAACTCCAGTGAAGCTGGGTCGTGCTTGTGCCTTCGCATCTTGTGCAGCGCGCAGGCCTCTCGGCGGAGCGGATGACCTTGCCGCACGATTTGCACGTCCAAAAGCTGTGTTTGCTCCTGCACGCTGTCGGAATCGAACTCGCGTCTATGTCGAAGATAAGCTCGGCCCCCTTCCATCCTTTCTCGTCCATCGGCAAGGCAGGGTCGGAGTATGTCCCGTTGGAGCAGAAGACCGAAGACGGAGCCTGTTTCACCAGGTCGGCGGCTAGTTCCCCCGGGGACTTGTAGGACAGGTGCCTCACCATCCCCTTCCCGAACGGGATGTATCCGAACTCCCTGTTTGCAATCATGGTCGGAATCTCGACTTCGTCGTGATGCTTGAAGTAATGCTCTCGGAACGTCTTCCGCAGGAACGCGGTGGTCTCCTCGTCTGCCTGGGACGCGTTGCCATCGGCCTTGGGGGTGCTCGCAGACAAGAGACGATGTTCGATTGCGCCGTTCATTATAAGATTAGTGAGCGCGTGGTATCGGCTGGCGCGCGCAAGCGCCGGGCTAGTTCTCTTGGATGCGCGGGGCCAAGAAATAGTGAATCCTTGCGCCCTGCTCGTTCAGCTTGAACTCCAGACGGGCTGGCTTCTTGCTGGAGTACTCGCAGACCACCACGTCTGAGGCGCTCCCGACCGCCTTCGAGATCCCCAAAAGGTAATCGATGTTGTAGCTCGCCTTCGCCTCCTGCTTCACCTGCAGGTCGAGCACGTCCGCGCCGCCCTTGTCGAGCTGGATAGTGGCAGCTCCCACGTCGCTCTTTCCGGAAAACGAGACCCCCTCCTTCAACGAGGATATCATCACCTGGTCTGCTACGACCGAGATGTCTCCGAGGACCTTCTCGAACACGCTCTTGCTCATGGAGAGCTTCACGTCCAGGTCAAGCTTTGGGAGCGGCGCC
>Ga0209517_10001419_pt1 | contig 36423 bp, 30 predicted proteins | sample PeaSoiMetSII2010_FD_187695 | JGI IMG/M metagenome (GOLD analysis project Ga0209517, IMG submission 187695) | Peat soil microbial communities from Weissenstadt, Germany - SII-2010 (SPAdes) (version 2) | ecosystem: Environmental > Terrestrial > Soil > Wetlands > Peat | place: Germany... | reverse complement strand
TGCGTACCAGCTCGTGCGCCCACTGCGTCGTCAGCAGATAGAGCTGCAGCACGAAATCGAAGAACTGGTTCGATTTCCATTCGGGATCGGCAAAGCGCTTGTCGCGCGGAGACGGCGCGATCGCCGGCGGCGCATCTTCGCCGGCGAGCCGCCGCATCGATGAGCCCCACAGCTCAAGATAGGCCTTGGCGATCTTCGATTGAATTTCGGTGGCGCGATCGTTGTCGGACAGCCAATATTCCGCCACCGCGCTGAATGTCTTGACGAGCTCGGTAAGTTCGTTCGGCGGCTTGTCCTTGGCTTCGCCGTTCTCGCGCGGCGCAAGATAGGCGGCGAGCGCCTTGCCGCTGTTCTCCATCGCCCGTGCGAGGTTCAACGCGAAAGCCTCGGGGTCGAATTTCTTTTCCGCCTGGGTTTCAGTCGTGACGTCCGTCATGACGCAACACTATAGGTTCATATCAACTTCGTCACCGCGCAGTTGGATGCCGGCAGACCAACAGAAATCGCTGGCAACAAGTTGCGTGTTGCACTGCGACATTTTACCTTTGTCTCGTCACATTGAGGCCGCATGGATGCGGATTGTTGTTTGGGTTTTAATGAATCCGGGCGACAATGGTTTGTGCGGCCAGCATTCGTCGACCGGGTAATTAGCGGCGGTGCCACAATTGGCGGATAGGGACTGCGAACGCATGTCGATGGGTGGAAAAACGAGCGGACTTGCCATGGGAGCGCTGCTGCTGTCAGCGTTGGCCTTGGGCGGCTGCTCGATTCCGATCTCGGACATGCCGATGGCTGGAACTCCGGCGGACGCACAAGCGCGCGCAAAGGACAACACTGGTGGCTTTCTTCCGGTGAATCAGCTGCCCCCGGATCGCGATGAAGCCGCGATGAACCCCGCCGAGCGGGCCAAGGTCCAGAAAGAACTCGTTGCCGCGCGGGAACGCCAGGCTTCCGCGGTGGCCGCCAAAGACGCGGCTGCGAAGTGCTCTGACGCTGGCGCGAACGGGCGTCCGTGCTAAAAGGACGCTAGTTCAATCGCAAATCGGGGCAAAATCCATGATTTGCGCCTGAATTCGCGCTAAATCTTTGATTTTGCGCGATTTCGGGACGAAGCCGAAAACGTTTCGTTGCAAAATATGTCGGCGATTCTGTCCTTACCGGTTGCCGGAGCAAGGTCCTATGGAAGATTTTTACCGCATCCGCCGTCTGCCGCCCTACGTGTTCGAGCAGGTCAACCGGGCCAAGGCGGCCGCGCGGAATGCTGGCGCCGACATCATCGACCTCGGCATGGGCAATCCGGATTTATCGACGCCGCCCCATGTCATTGAAAAGCTGAAGGAGACGCTGGGAAAACCGCGAACCGATCGCTACTCGGCCTCGCGAGGAATTACCGGCCTGCGCAAGGCACAGGCCGCCTATTACGACCGGCGTTTCGGCGTGAAGCTCAATCCGGAGAGCCAGGTCGTTGCGACACTGGGCTCGAAAGAGGGTTTTGCCAACGTTGCGCAGGCGATCACCGCGCCGGGCGACGTGGTGCTGTGTCCAAATCCCAGCTATCCGATCCATGCCTTCGGATTTCTGATGGCGGGCGGCGTGATCCGCTCGGTGCCATCGGAACCGACGCCGCAATTCTTCGAGGCGGTTGAGCGGGCGATCGTCCATTCGATCCCGAAGCCGCTCGCACTCGTCGTCTGTTATCCCTCCAATCCCACCGCCAATGTGGCAAGCCTTGATTTTTACAAGGACCTTGTGGCGTTCGCGAAGAAGCACGAGATCTTCATCCTGTCGGATCTCGCCTATGCGGAGGTTTATTTCGACGACAGGAACCCGCCGCCTTCCGTGCTGCAGGTTCCCGGCGCGATGGATGTGACGGTCGAATTCACCTCGATGTCGAAGACCTTTTCGATGGCCGGCTGGCGAATGGGATTTGCGGTCGGCAATGAGCGGATCATTGCGGCGCTGGCGCGGGTGAAATCCTACCTCGATTATGGTGCGTTCACGCCGATCCAGGTGGCGGCGACCGCGGCGCTCAATGGCCCGGACGATTGCATTCGCGAGATGCGCGAAACCTATCGCAAACGAAGGGATGCGCTGGTGGAGTCCTTCGGAAGGGCCGGTTGGGTCATCCCGCCGCCCGAAGCCTCGATGTTCGCCTGGGCGCCGCTGCCCGAGGCTTTCCGCGGCGTCGGCAGCATGCAGTTTGCGACCCTCCTGGTCGAGAAATCCGGCGTGGTCGTTTCACCGGGGGTCGCCTTTGGCGAGCATGGCGAGGGCTTTGTCCGCATCGCCATGGTGGAAAACGAGCAACGTATTCGCCAGGCCGCCCGCGGGGTGCGCCGCTTCCTTGAAAGCGGCATCGAAACGTTGCACAACGTGGTTCCTCTCGCCAACCGGCGCTAGGCATGATCCCGATAATTACGTCCCCGGTCTTGACCCGGGGATGGAAGTTCGGTTTCGGATCGGTCATGCCTAGATCGACATCTCTCCGGCAGGTTTTCCCATCATGGTCGCACCCCTGAAAGTGGGTATTGCGGGGCTCGGCACCGTTGGCGCCGAAGTGGTCCGTCTTATCGAGCAGCAGAGCCGAACCTTGTCGGCGCGCAGCGGACGCGCCGTTCGCGTCGTTGCGGTCACGGCGCGTTCGAAGGTCAAAAAGCGCGGCCTCGATCTGCGCGGCATTGCCTGGGCGAAGAGTCCCTTAGCGCTGGCGAGCGATCCCGGGATCGATTGTCTGGTCGAATTGATGGGCGGGGCGGGCGAGCCGGCCTTGTCGGCGATCGAAACCGCGCTCAAATCCGGCAAGTCGGTTGTCACCGCCAACAAGGCGCTGATTGCCCGGCATGGGCTGCGGCTGGCGCATGCCGCCGAGAAGCACGGCGGCGCGCTGAATTTCGAAGCGGCCGTCGGCGCCGCCATCCCCGTGGTCAAGACCTTGCGCGAGGGCCTGGCGGGTACCACCGTCAATCGCGTCTACGGCATTCTCAACGGCACCTGTAATTACATCCTGACCCGGATGGAACAGGAAGGCTTGTCGTTTGCCGAATGCCTGAAGGACGCCCAGCGGCTCGGCTATGCGGAGGCCAATCCGTCATTCGATGTCGACGGCCATGACACCGCGCAGAAACTTGCAATTCTGGCCAGCCTCGCCTTCGGCACCAAGGTCGCCCAGAGCGCGGTGTATGTGGAAGGCATCTCGTCGATCACGCCGGAAGATTTGCGCGCGGCCGAGGAACTCGGCTACCGCGTCAAGCTGCTCGGGGTTGCGGTGCGGACCGCCAAAGGCATCGAGCAGCGTGTGCACCCGACCATGGTGCCGAAATCGTCCTCGATCGCGCAGGTCATGGGCGTCACCAATGCGGTGACCATCGACGGCGAGGGGATTCCGCCGATCACGCTGGTGGGTCCGGGGGCGGGCGGAGCGGCCACCGCATCGGCCGTCGTCGCCGACATTGCCGACGTCGCACGCGGCATCCGCGCCTTGCCGTTCGGCCGCCCGGTCGAGCGATTGCGCGCGACCAAAAAGGCGCCGATGGAACGGCACGAAGGCGGTTATTACATCCGCCTGATGGCGCGCGACATGGCGGGAACCGCCGCCACCATCGCCACCCGGCTTGCGCAGCAAAAAATTTCCATTGAATCAATCGTGCAGCGCCACCGCGATGGCGTTGACGCCGGCCGGGCGGCGGGGAAAGCTGCGCCGGTGCCGGTCATCTTGATCACCTATGCCACCAGCGAAGACGCGGTGCATCGCGCGCTTGAAGCGGTGCAGCGTGACAAGGTGATCAGCGGCAGGCCGCAGGTGATACGGATCGAAAAGAACTGATCATGATCCGAAAAAGTGGAAGCCGGCTTTCCCTCGCGACAAACGCAAAGCGTTTGCGCGGAGATCCGCGCGTTACGTCCTAAAGGAGTTCGCCGATGTCGACCCATATTTCCGTTCCGCCGCAGCTGTTGCTGGAGCGCGTTCTCACACTCGAGATCGTGCGGGTGACGGAGCGCGCGGCGGTGTCGGCGGCGCGGCTGCGTGGGCACGGCAACGAGAAGGCCGCAGACCAGGCCGCGGTGGACGCGATGCGCCGCGAACTCAACAAATTGCCGATCGAAGGCACGATCGTGATCGGCGAGGGCGAGCGCGACGAGGCGCCGATGTTGTTCATCGGCGAGAAGGTCGGGCAAATGGCCGGGCCGAAGGTCGATATCGCCGTCGATCCGCTCGAGGGCACCACGCTCTGCGCCAAGGCCATGCCGGGCGCGATCGCGACCATGGCGATGGCCGACGGTGGCACGCTCTTGCACGCGCCTGATGTCTACATGCAGAAGCTTGCCGTCGGTCCGGGCTATCCCAAGGGCGTCGTCGAGCTGGATGCGCCGCCGGCCGATAACGTTCGCCGCCTCGCCAAAGCCAAGGGCGTCGACGCTTCAGCCATCACTGTGCTGGTGCTCGATCGTCCGCGCCATGCCGACATCATCAACGGCGTGCGCTCGACCGGCGCGGCAGTCCGCCTGATTACCGACGGCGATGTCGCGGGCGTCATCCATTGCGCCGACCCCGACAATACCGGGGTCGACATGTATATCGGAACTGGCGGCGCACCCGAAGGCGTGCTGGCCGCGGTGGCGCTACGCTGTATCGGCGGCCAGATGCAATGCCGGCTGATCCTCGACAGCGAGGAGAAACGGGAGCGCGCCCGCAAGATGGGCGTCACCGATCCGCGCATGATTTACGGCATCGAGGACATGGCCAAGGGCGACTGCCTGTTCGCAGCCACCGGCGTCACGACCGGATCGCTGCTTTCCGGCGTCAAGTTCCGCAAGGATGTGATCGAGACCGAAACCGTGGTCATGCGCTCGGTCACGGGTACGGTCCGCTACATCAGGGCTGAGCACCGGCAGCTGGATAAGTTCTACCTCGATTGATGGATGATGTCGTTCCGGGGTGATGCCAACGGGTCCGGCCTAGGGCCGGCCCGATGACAGGCTCCGCATCGAACTATGACGTGCATTTGCACATCGGGGAACCTCGAGAGTCCGGGTTCGCGCTTCGCGCGCCCCGGAATGACGAATTGGAAAACCCGGAGCCGAACAATGTCCGATATTTCGCAAGTGAAAGCGCTGGTCTTCGACGTTTTCGGCACCTGCGTTGACTGGCGCACCAGCCTGATCGCCGATTTCAACGCATGGGGCGAAAAGCGCGGCATCAAAGCCGACTGGACCGCGCTGGTCGATGGCTGGCGCGCGGTCTATGCCGCGTCCATGGACGAGGTGCGCAAGCATCCGGAGCATGGTTATGTGATCTTGGACACGCTGCACCGGAGGTCCCTGGAAAAGCTCGTGGCCCAGCTTGAGATTTCCGGATTGACCGACGCCGATCTGCATTACCTCACCATGGGCTGGCACCGACTCTATCCATGGGCGGACAGCGTCGCCGGACTGACGCGGCTGAAGACAAAATACATCATCGGTCCGCTTTCCAACGGCAACGTCGCATTGTTGACCGAGATGGCGAAATTCGCTGGCCTCCCGTGGGATCTGATCCTGTCGGCCGAACTGTTCCAGCATTACAAGCCGGACCAGGAGACCTATCTGGGCGCGGCGCGTCTGCTGTGCCTGCCGCCGGAGCAGGTCATGATGGTGGCCGCGCACAACCACGACCTCAAGGCCGCCCAGAAACTGGGACTAAAGACCGCCTTCGTCGCGCGTCCGACCGAATATGGCCCGTTGCAGAAATACGACCTCAAGGCGACCGGGGATTGGGACATCGTTGCCAAGGATTTTGGCGAGCTGGCCGGGCGGATGGGGTGTTGAGGACGAGCCAACCGATCAAACGTGGGTGTATGTTTTGGTATCCTTATCATCAATCGTGCAGGGAGTGACTATGGCGCTGGCGATTGCCGGTGTGATCGGTCTCCTATCGTGGGTTCTTCGAAGGGCGAGGCCAAGTATCGCCAGCGATACTGCTGGCGCAATTGAGCCGGAGAAAAGCACCGCTTGGTTTACTGTCATAGGGGGCTGCCTGCTTTCGCTCGCAGGCTTGTTCGGAACCCTGTTTCGGGCGGGCGGCTCGGGAGCGCTGGCGGTAGCTGTACTGGGTCTCTGCATAGCGGGGTTCATGTCACCATCGCTGACATCCGTGCATCGGGTAACGTGGGAAGAGGAAGGGATCGAGGGGCCCTCACGCCTGTTTGGTCTCACGTTAGGATTGCGAAGGACCAAAATTCTTTGGCGCGACATCGCGCGAGCCGGAACCACGATGACCGGGTACTGGTTTGTCGAGAGTCGTGACGGCAGGCGTGTTTATTGGAGCTATCTCTATAAAGGCTACGGCGCTCTCACTGCTTTTCTCCACAGGAAACGACCTGATTTGCCTTTGCCGTTTGGAGTGTGAAGACGCCGCGTTGTCTCGTGGCCTTGTCCTAACCGCGACGTGATTGCGAGGAGCGACAGCGACGAAGCAATCCACACTTTGGTCATTGCGCCATGGATTGCTTCGCTTCGCTCGCAATGACGAAGGATAAGCAGCGGTCTCCCTCCCAACCGTCATCGCCCGCGAAGGCGGGCGATCCAGTATGCGCAGGTGGCAGCGGGTGATACGGAGACGCCGCGGCGTACTGGATACCCCGCATGCGCGGGGTATGACGACCGGAGTGTTCTTGTGCCACCACGCGACCGAGGAGGATAAGCTGTGATTGTCGCGCCGGAATCATTGAACCTGTGGTCAGCTTCTCTATCTTCCCATACATCATGACGCTTCCCGCCACCGCATTGCCCGTCGAAGCCCCGGCTGCCTTTCTCGGCGTGGCGCATTCGCTGACCGGAAAACTGTGGCGCGACCGGCTCGACGCGCGGGGTGCGGCGCGGGCGCTTGCGATCGCGCAGCGCTATCATTTGCCGGAAATGCTGGCGCGGGTGCTGGCGGGGCGCGATGTCGAGATCGACGCGGTCGAGGACTTTCTCGATCCGACCATTCGCAAGCTGATGCCGGACCCCTACACCGTGACGCAGATGGAGGCTGCCGCCAAGCGCATCGCCGACGCCGCCACGCGAAACGAAAAGGTCGCGATCTTCGGCGACTATGATGTCGACGGCGCCACGTCGGCGGCGCTGCTCGCCTGGCATCTGCGCCATTGCGGACTCGACCCGCTGATCCATATTCCCGACCGCATTTTCGAAGGCTACGGCCCCAATGTCGAGGCGGTGCGCATGCTTGCGGCTAAGGGCGCGACGCTGCTCGTCACCGTTGATTGCGGCACCACCAGCCTGGAGCCGCTGGCGGAAGCGCGGCGGCTCGGGATGTCGGTCGTGGTCATCGACCATCACCAATGCGGCGACGATCTGCCGGAGGTCGAGGCGCTGGTGAACCCGAACCGGCCGGATGATCTCTCCGGCCTCGGTCACCTCGCCGCGGTCGGCCTCGTGCTGGTCACCCTGGTTGCGGTCAATCGCGAGCTGCGGGCGCGGGGATTCTGGACCAGCGAAATGCCCGAGCCTGATTTGTTGGGCATGCTGCATCACGTGGCGCTCGGTACCGTCGCCGACGTCGCACCGCTGATCGGGCTGAACCGGGCCTTCGTGGCCAAGGGCCTGATCGCGATGCGCCGCCGCGATCATGTCGGTCACACCGCGCTGATGGACGTATCCCGGCTGAACGGCCCGCCCGAGGCCTGGCATCTCGGCTTCATGCTGGGACCGCGCATCAATGCGGGCGGACGGATCGGACGCGCCGACCTAGGTGTGCGGCTGCTGCTGGAAGGCGATGTCTCGGAGGCCGCACGGATCGCGGCCGAGCTCGACCGGCTCAACAGCGAGCGCCGCGTCTTCGAGCAGATGGCGGAGGCGCAGGCCGAAGCCGAAGCGCTCGCCTCGCTCGGGCTTGAGGACAAGGGCTCCGTCATCGTCACCGCATCGGAAGGCTGGCATCCCGGCGTGGTCGGTCTCGTCGCGTCGCGGCTGAAGGAAAAATTCGCCCGGCCTGCCTTTGCGATTGCGCTTGAGCCCGGCGGCATCGGCACCGGCTCCGGCCGCTCGATCGGCGGCGTCGATCTCGGCAAGGCGGTGCGGCAGGCCGTTCATGACGGCCTCTTGCTGAAGGGCGGCGGCCATGCCATGGCCGCGGGTGTGACCTTGCGCAAGGAAAAACTCGCCGAATTCCGCGCCTACATGGAAAGCGCGCTCGCCCATGACGTAGCCGCCTCGCGCCATGTCAATGAACTCTTCATCGATGGCGCGGTCAGCGCGCGCGCCGTTACGCCGGAATTCGTCGCCACCCTCAATCGAGCCGGGCCCTTTGGTGCCGGCAATCCCGAGCCGGTGATCGCGCTGCCGTCCCATCAGCTCGTCTATGCCGATGAAGTGGGGCAAGCGCATTTGCGCGTGCGGTTTAAATCCGGCGACGGCGCGATTGTCAACGGCATGGCGTTTCGATCGATCGGACAAAAACTCGGCAACGCGCTGGCTGCAAATCGCGGGCAGGTGTTGCACGTGGCGGGGTCGCTCGCGGTCGATCGCTGGCAGGGCACCGAACGGGTGCAGCTTCGCGTGCTCGACGTGGCCGTGCCGGATCAGGGACCGGCGGTGATCAGGTAAGGCGCTTCGGAACCGTCATTGCGAGGAGCGTTAGCGACGAAGCTATCCATCTATCCCGACGCCGCGACGGTGGATTGCTTCGCGTGGCTCGCAATGACGGAACAGGGCTATCCGCCCTGTCTGAGCCGCGCCAGCACCTTCAGCCCGCCGTAACCGTCCGCCGGCGATATGCCCATCCTGGTCTGATAATCCCGGACCGCTTGCATGGTGTCGTTGCCGACGCGCCCATCGGTGCCGCCGGTGTCGAATCCGGCCTTGGTCAAGCGGACCTGCATCTCCTGCACTTCGGCAAGCGTCAGCGCGCGCTCGGAGCCGGGGAATGGCTGGATGAAGGGCGGCGCGCCGAGAATGCGGTCGCCGAGGTGACAGATCGCGAGCGCATAGTTCATCGAAGGATTGTAGCTGCGCACCGAATAGAAATTCGGTCCCAACAGAAAACTCGGCCCGCCCGGTACCGGCGTCCACAGCTTCGCCGACGCGTTGGGTTGCGGGAATGCTTCGCCGTCGGCGCGCGTGACGCCGGCGCTCGCCCATGCGGCGTAGGTGCGGCTGCCGCGCCCCGAGGCGCCGTTGGCGCGGACTTCATATCCCCAATGCTCGCCGCGGTGATATTTGCCGCGGTCGACCAGGTAGCGCGCGGTGGAACCAAGCGCGTCGTCGGGCTTGCCGAACGGCGACACCCGGCCGTCGTGGTCGTAATCGATGCCGACATTGAGCCACACCTCCGGCATCCACTGGGTGTGCCCCATGGCGCCGGCCCACGATCCCCGCATTTCCTCCGGCGTGCTCCAGCCGCGATCGACGATGCGCAGCGCATTGATCAGTTCGCTCTCCCAATAGGCGCGGCGGCGCGGCGCGTTCCAGGCGAGCGCGGCCAGCGATGGAAATACCGGACGCATATGGTTCTGCTGCACCTGGGGATCGCCGTAAGCGGATTCGACGCCCCACAGCGCCAGCAGCGTGCCGCGTTCGACGCCATAATCCCGCTCGATACGCGCAAACAGCGCCTCGTTCTTTCTCGACGCTTCCTTGCCGGCGATGATGCGCCAGTCCGAAACCCGGCGATTGATGTACTGCCAGATTTCTTCTTGGAATTCCGGCTGGTCCTGCATCTTCTGGAAGACGGACATGTCCGGCTCGATGTGATCCATCACGCGGGTCCAGGTCGCATCCGAAATTCCCTTCGCAAGCGCACGCGTGCGAAAACTGTCGCGCCACTGGTCGAAGCCGGGCGGGGCCGCGGCAAGCGCGGCGAGGGGATGCGCGAGCAGGAAGCCAAAACCCGCACCACACCGCAACAGCGCGCGGCGCGTCGGCAGGGGGAGGGAATCATGCTGTTTCATGGCGCTATTCTAGCTGCGCGGGCAGGCCGGCGGCAAAGCCATTGCCGTCTTTTTGGAATGAGCTCTTCTGGCCCCTATCTGCGGCAAAATTGGACAATGAGCGCCGGAGCGTGGCCCCCGATCCGAGGTCCGGGAGACGGGCGCGGGCAAAGCTGCTATCATCGTGGCAATCTACGGGAGGAGCATCGCCATGGACGCCGTGACGCCGAAAGGTTCGCAAACCGCCGACACGCATTCCCACCTCGTTCGTCCCGAGACTATGGAGTGGCAGAAGACGCGCTTTCCCGGCTGCGAGGCCAAGACGCTGCTGTTCGATCGCGCGACGGGCCTGATGACGGCGCTGATGCGGTTCGCGCCGGGAGCGGTGTTGCCCGACCACGAACACGTCAACATCGAGCAGACCTACGTTCTCGAGGGACATCTGGTCGACAAGGAAGGCCCCGCGAAGGGCATTGAGGCGCGGGCCGGCGAATTCGTCTGGCGTGAGCCGGGCAGCCGTCACGTCGCATGGTGTCCGGAAGGCGGACTGATGCTCGCGATCTTTCAGGTTCCCAACAAATTCTTCGAGGCCGACGGCCGCGTCGTCGATGCCGCGGGCCAGGATTGGGATGAGACCTGGGGACACACCAAGGCCCGTTCCTGAGAGAGCGTGAAGCAATGCCTTGCGTGTCCCGGACGCGGTGCAGCGTTCTCCCGGCGATGCAAAGCATCGTCCGGCACGGTGCACCGCAGAGCCGGGACCTAAGACGATGCGGAGCGCACAATAGGCCCCGGATCAGCAGCGCACCGCCATAGCGCGTCGAAGACGCGCGTAAACGCGCTGAAGGCGCTGCGCAGCATCCGGGGCACGAAACCTCATCCTAAGGAAGGCGCCAACGGCTCGCGCGAACGCGCGCCTGATGACAGCCCCACGCCGTCTCGGAGGATGAGGCCGATCCGGTGCGCAAGGCGTTAACGAATTCTTGTTCTGAAGGCCGTTATGCATCGGGAATAAAATAAAAGTGAGATGCCGCATCGGTCCGCGGTAACGCCGCGTTCACGTAAAGTCTACTGGGCATTTCGCGCATCATGCCTATATCAGCAGCGCTTCCGGCGTCTCCGATTCCGACGATACCAATCAAACAAAAAGCTTCGATGGATACCACGGCCACTCTCGCGCATAACGCGCGCGATACGCGACTCGATCTGTTTCTTGGGATGGCGAACTGGTTCATCTTTCTGGACCACATTCCGAACAACATGGTGAACTGGATCACGCTTAGAAACTACGGTTTCAGCGGCGCCGTCGACGTGTTCATATTCATATCCGGCTACGCCGCGGCGATGTTCTACGCAAAGATCATGCTGGAACGCGGCACCATCGTCGGCGCGACCAGGGTGCTTCGGCGCGCGTGGCAGCTCTACGCCGCCTTTATCGTCCTGTTCGCGATCTACGTCGTTTCGATCGGCGACGTCGCCACGCGCTATGCCGCGCCCGACATCATCTACGAATTCAACATCACCGGCCTCCTCGAAGAGCCGGTGCGGACCGTGGCGCACGGGCTGTTGCTGCAAACAAAGGCGCTGAACCTCGACGTGCTGGAACTCCTCGTGCTGTTGACGGCCTGCTTTCCCGCGGTGTTGTGGATGCTGTTGCGCAAGCCGGGCCTGACGCTGGCCGGATCGTTTGCGCTCTATCTCGCTGCACGCCATTTCGGGTGGAATCCGGCGTCCTTTCCCGATGGAAGCTGGTACTTCAATCCGCTTTGCTGGCAGCTGCTCTTTGTACTGGGCGCATGGTGCGCGCTCGGCGGCGTCGAGCGCCTTCGCTCCAGCTTCAGATCGCCGATATGGGTCTACCTGGGATTGGCTTACCTGATTTTTGCGCTGGTCATGACCATGGCTGGCCGCTTCCCGGCATTCGGGCAAACGTTCCCGGGCTGGCTGCACGACGCGTTCATCCCGAACGACAAGACAAATCTCGCGCCGTATCGCCTGTTGCATTTCATCGTCGTTGGCCTGTTCGTGACGCGGTTGGTGTCGAGGGACTGGCCCGGCTTGAACTGGCCGGTCTTCAAGCCGATCATGCTCTGTGGCCAGCAATCGCTCGCCGTATTTTGCGCCGGCGTCTTCCTTTCCTTCGCCGGCCATCTGGTTCTGGTGACGAATTCGGGTTCGCTGGCGGAGCAGGCCCTGGTGAGCCTCGCAGGTCTCGCGATCATGACGCTGGTCGCCGGCTATGTCGCGTGGTCCAAGCGGCAGGATCACCCGCTTCCTCGCCCGATCGGCCGGACGGCTTCGCTGAGAGCCGGCTGAATTATATGGTTGGCCGGCCATCGCGTCGGAGGCGCCTTTTTATGAAGCCGGCTGAGCCAAATCATCGAAAAACCGGCGGAAAGCAGCAAATCCGCCGCGATAATGATCGTTTTTAGCCGAAATCCCTCCTTCGTTTGAGCTATCAAGCGCCTCCCATACCGCGTATCGTAAGGAGGTCGGACATGCCGGTTTGCGGGGACCGGCGGTCCGCTTTTGTTTTTGATCCCGCGGAGACGACGTGATGGCTAAAGGTACTGTGAAGTGGTTCAACCCGACCAAGGGCTTCGGATTCATCCAGCCGTCGGCTGGCGGTAAAGACGTTTTTGTTCATATTTCGGCGGTTGAGAAAGCCGGCCTTTCGACGCTTAACGAAGGACAGACCGTGGAATACGAAGAAGTCGCCAATCGGGGCAAGACTTCCGCCGAGAACCTCAAGGTTTGACGCGAGCGCTCGATCGATAGCAGCGCACTCCCGGAAACAATCCGGGAGTGGGGGTTGGACGGCCTCCTGATTCCTTTGAATGCGGCTTGATAGTATGCTTTGGCGGTTCATGCGCCAGGGCATGCGATGACATTTGACGCCGCCTCCGTTCCTCCATTCACGGCACCCTACGCGCCGGACGATGGCCCTATCGCCGCCCGGCTGCTTGAGGCGGCCCGCCTGAGCAAAGCACAGGACGCGCGGATCGACCGCACGGCGACGCGCCTGATCGATGCCATCCGCTCAAACGACGACCGCCTCGGCGGCGTTGAGGACATGCTGCGCGAATTCGCGCTTTCCACCAAGGAGGGCCTCGCGCTGATGGTGCTCGCCGAAGCGCTGCTGCGGGTGCCCGATGCCCGCACCGCCGATCGCTTCATCGAGGACAAACTCGGCGAGGGCGACTTCATACATCACGAGACCAAGTCGAGCGCCTTCCTGGTCAACGCGTCGGCGTGGGCGCTGGGGATGTCGGCGCGCGTGATCCAGCCGGGCGAGACCCCGGAAGGGACGATCGGTCGGCTCGCAAAACGCCTGGGCGCACCGGCGGTCCGCGCCGCGACCCGGCAGGCGATGCGGCTGATGGGGAGCCATTTTGTGCTCGGCGAGACCATCGAGGCGGCATTGGCGCGGGCCCATTCGCACACCACGCCGCGCTATTCCTTCGACATGCTGGGCGAAGGCGCGCGCACGGCCGCCGACGCCGAACGTTATTTCAATGCCTATGCGAGCGCGATTCTGGCCATCGGTAGCTCCACCGATGACCGGCCCCTGCCCGACCGTCCCGGCATCTCGGTCAAGCTATCGGCGCTGCATCCACGCTTCGATGCCCTGAGCAGGCCGCGGGTGATCGCGGAACTGGTGCCACGGCTGGTCGAGCTGGCGCGGCAGGCCAAGGCATACGATCTGAATTTTACCGTCGATGCCGAGGAAGCGGACCGGCTGGAATTGTCACTTGAAGTGATCACCACCGCGTTCGGCGACGCATCGCTCGCCGGCTGGGACGGCTTTGGCCTCGCCATTCAGGCCTACCAGAAGCGCGCCAGCGCCGTGATCGACTATGCGCACGAACTTGCAACCGCGCTGAACCGCCGCATGATGGTGCGGCTCGTCAAGGGCGCCTATTGGGACAGCGAGATCAAGCGCGCGCAGGAGCGCGGCCTTGCCGATTACCCGGTGTTCACGCGCAAGGCGATGACCGATCTCAATTACATCGCCTGCGCCGGGAAGCTGCTTGGCTTAAAGCCCCGCCTGTTCCCGCAATTCGCCACCCACAATGCGCTCACGGTTGCGACCATTCTCGAACTGGCGAAGGACGAAAGCGGTTTCGAGTTCCAGCGCCTGCACGGCATGGGCGAAGCGCTTTACGCGCGATTGAGCGAGGATCATCCTGATCTCGCCTACCGGACCTATGCGCCGGTCGGCAGTCACCGCGATTTGCTGGCCTATCTGGTGCGGCGTCTTCTGGAAAACGGTGCCAATTCGTCCTTCGTGGCGCTCGCCGCCGACGATGCCGTGCCGGTTGCAACGCTGTTGCGGCGCCCGGCCGCCATTATCGGTACCGCCGCCAATGCACGGCATCCGAACATCCCTGTCCCTGCCGATCTCTATCGGCCGCAGCGGCGCAATTCGCGCGGCATCGAATTCGGCGACCGCGCGGCGCTCGAACAACTGCTTTCCGCTGTTGCGACGGAGACCACCCTGGTTACCGCAACGGCCATCATCAACGGCCTGCCCGGCAAGGGCGAAGCACGAAAACTCGTCAGCCCAATCGACCTGACAACGATCGTCGGCAGCGTGATTGATCCGACCCCAGAGGATGCGAACGCGGCGATGGCAGCCGCGCGCGAAGGTTTTTTCCGTTGGAGCCGAACATCGGCCGCGACGCGCGCCGGGATTCTGGAAAACGCCGCCGACCTTCTGGAGAGCCGCGCGGCACACTTCATCGCGCTGTTGCAGCGCGAGGGCGGCAAAACGCTCGATGACGCGCTTTCGGAAGTCCGCGAAGCCACCGATTTCTGCCGATACTACGCCGCGCAGGGCCGCGAGCTGTTCGGCTCGGGTGAGACCATGCCGGGCCCGACCGGCGAGAGCAATGTGCTTGGCTTGCGCGGTCGCGGCGTTTTCGTCGCGATATCGCCGTGGAATTTTCCGCTGGCGATTTTCTCAGGCCAAGTGACGGCGGCCTTGATGGCCGGCAATGCCGTGGTGGCAAAACCCGCCGAGCAGACGCCCGTGATCGCCTATGACGCCGTTCGCCTGCTGTATGAGGCGGGTGTGCCGCGTTCCGCGCTGCATCTGTTGCCCGGCGACGGCCAGATCGGCGCGGCGCTAACCGCGAATCCCGATGTGGCCGGCGTCGTCTTCACCGGCTCGACCGAAGTCGCGCGCATAATCAACCGCAGCCTCGCCGCCAAGGATGGCCCAATCGTGCCGCTGATCGCCGAGACCGGCGGCATCAATGCGATGATCGTGGACGCCACCACATTGCCCGAACAGGTCGCAGACGATGTCGTGACTTCGGCGTTCCGCTCCGCCGGTCAGCGCTGCTCCGCGCTGCGGCTTCTGTTCGTGCAGGACGACGTTGCCGACCGCATGATCGAAATGATCGCAGGCGCCGCGCGCGAGTTGAAAATCGGCGATCCCCGCGATCCCTCGGTGCACATCGGCCCCGTCATCGACGCCGACGCCAAGCAGCGGTTAGAGGCGCATATCGCACGAATGAAGCGCGAGGCGCGGGCGCATTTTGAGGGGTACGCGCCCGCGGGCCAATACGTCGCGCCACATATTTTCGAACTGGCGAGCGCCGATCAATTGACCGAAGAGGTATTCGGGCCTGTTCTGCATGTCGTGCGCTACGGCGCCGGCCGGCTCGACGAGGTGGTGGGCTCGATCGAACGCTCGGGCTATGGGCTGACGCTCGGCATCCATTCGCGGATCGACGATATGATCGAGGCCGTGGCCGACCGGTTGTCCGTCGGCAATATCTATGTCAACCGCAACATGATCGGTGCCGTGGTCGGCGTGCAGCCGTTCGGCGGTCATGGATTGTCCGGCACCGGCCCCAAGGCCGGCGGCCCACATTATCTCCCGCGCTTTGCGACCGAACAGACGGTGACCATCAATACGGCTGCCGCCGGCGGCAACGCCGCGCTGATGTCGGATAGGGAGTGACCGTCATTGCCTGCGGCGACCGCGAAGCGTTTGCGCAAGGGAGCGTAAGCGACGAAGCAATCCAGCTTGCGTCATTGTACTCCCGTACTTTTTTGCACTATGGATTGCTTCGCGGAGCCTGTCATCGGGCGGCGCTTTGCGCCGACCCGGTGGCTCGCAATGACGATGAACCGGCGCGATTCCACCTTACGGAATACCACCAACAACAAGACGGGAGCTAATCCACCATGGAAGACGGCATCTTCGAAGGGCTGAAGGTTCTGGATTGCGCGAGCTTCATCGCAGCGCCCGCGGCCGCGACCGTGCTGTCGGATTTCGGCGCGCAGGTGATCAAGATCGAGCCGCCGGGATCGGGCGACCCTTACCGCAATCTGCCGAATTTACCGGGATATCCGATCAGCCCGCATAATTTCGCCTGGCTTTTGGAATCGCGCAACAAGCGCAGCCTGGCGCTCGATCTCTCCAGGCCGGAGGCAAGAGACGTTCTTTACCGGCTCGTCGCCGAGGCCGATGTTTTCATCACCAATTTTCCGCCCGGCGTGCGCCAGCGGCTCGGGATCACCTATGAAGAACTCAAACCGCTCAACGCGCGCCTCGTCTATGCGTCGTTCACCGGCTACGGCGAGAAGGGCGGCGAGGCCGACAAGCCCGGCTTCGACAGCAACGCCTATTGGGCGCGCTCGGGCCTGATGGATCTGGTGCGCGCGGACGAGAACACCACGCCGGCGCGTTCGGTGGCCGGCATGGGCGACCACCCCTGCGCGATGGCGTTTTACGGTGCGATCGTCACCGCGCTCTACAAGCGCGAGCGCACCGGTGAGGGTTCGCATGTCAGCTCGAATCTGATGGCGAACGGCGTCTGGGCGGCGGGCGTGCTGGCGCAGGCCAAACTATGCGGCGCGAAATTCCAGGAGCGGCGCCCGCGCGAGCGCGCGCTGAACGCGGTCACCAATCATTACCGATGCAAGGACGGGCGCTGGCTGATTCTGTCGCTGCTCAACGAGGACCGGCAATGGCCGACGCTGGCGCGCTGCCTCGGACGCGAAGATCTGATCGCCGACGCAAGATTCGCCACTAGGCCCGATCGTCACGCGCGTTCGCTGGAGCTGATCAGGATTTTCGACGAGATCTTCGCCACCAGGACGCTGGCCGAATGGCGCGCGACCCTCGACGGCAACGGCCTGGTGTTCGGCGTGGTAGGCATTCTCGACGACATTCCGAACGACAAGCAGATGATCGAGAACGAGGTGCTGGTGCCGTTTGCGAACGACACGATGCTCACGATCAACAGCCCGATCTGGATCGAGGGCAGCGAGAAGGTCAAACCGCGGCATCCCCCCGGCGTCGGCGAACACAGCGATGAAATCCTGCGCGAAGCCGGTTACGACGAGGCGTCGATCCAGAATTTGCGGGCCTCCGGCGCGGTCGCGTGAGAAGGCGAGATCAATGCGCATTGCCGGACTCGTGTCCCGGACGCGGTGCGGCGTGTAACGCCGCTCCGCAGCGCCGGGACCTACGGCTACCGCCTGTGGACCCCGGATCAGCAGCGCACCACGCCGAAAAAAGCGGCGCGCTGCGCAGCATCCGGGGAACGCTCATGCGGCCCGATCGTCGTTATCGAGCAGAATCCACCCTTCTACGAGGTCCCGCGGCAGCTCTACTTGTTGTGGATCAGCACCCAGCCGACAGCGGCGAGCCCAAGGACGACGGCCACCGCGATCGCCCAGATGCTGACACGGATCGCGCTGACGGTCTGCCGCGCGCTTTCGTTCCAGGCGATCTCGCGATTACGTTCTTTGTTTTTCGGGTCACTCACGGCCTGCCCCTCCGTCCCACAACGCTGGCTCCGCTCGCTAACTTTAGCCTAGGCCCGGACCGTCGTCGACGGACGCAAATCCGCCTCAAGCGGATCCGTCCGATCCGGCGCGACCTTGCCGCTTCCGCCTAACCCCGCCAGCCTGCTCAGCGAAAATGCCGCCAGTGCCGCACACAGCGCGGCGGCAGCCGCGGTCACGAACACTTCGCCCGCGCTCCATTTCATGGCGAGCAAGGCGCCGCCAACCAGCGGCCCGACGATCGAGCCGACCCGGCCGATCCCGAGCGCCCAGCCGACGCCGGTCGCCCTGACCGAGGTCGGATAAAATCCGGCGGCGAGTGCGTTGGAGGCGATCTGGCCGCCGGCGATGCAAAAACCCGCCACGAAAATAGCGCTGCCGATCAGGACAATCGAATATCCGAGCTGGCCGATCGCGCCGATGGCGAAGACCGCCATGAAATAGACCAGCGCGACCGCGCGAAACGAGAAGCGGTCGATGATGCTGCCGAGCACGAGGGTTCCGACCACGCCGCCGATTTGCAGCAACGATCCGACCTCTGCCGCCTTCGATACCGAAGCGCCGAAATCGCTGAGAACCGTGGGCAGCCAGGTCGACAGGAAATAGATGTCAAGCAGGCTCATGAAGAACAACACCCAGAGCAGCAACGTGACCAGCGTTCTTCCGCCCTTGAACAGATGCTTGACCGGAATCCCCGTCAATTCCGGCTCGTGCACGACGAACCGCGTTGCCGCTGCGAATGCGCTCCTGGGGTTGATTTGCCCGAGCAATTGCCCGACCCGCGCATCGGCATGGCCGGTGAGCGCGAGAAACCGCACCGACTCGGGAAGTTTCAGCACCAGGATCGGCGCCAGCAACAGCGGCGCGGCGCCGCCGACGACAAAGACCGCCCGCCAGCCGAAATGCGGGATCAAGGCCGCCGCCACCAGACCGCCGAGCGCTCCGCCGATCGAAAAGCCGCAAAACATCAACATCACCATGGTGGCGCGGCGGCGGCGCGGGTTGAACTCGGATGTCATGGCGATCGCATTGGGCATCGCGCCGCCCAATCCCAGGCCAGTCAGAAAGCGGACGAAGATCAGCGCGCTGACGCCCTCGACGAAGGCGGTGGCGAGCGCGCCAACGCCGAACGCGACCGTGGACAGGATAATGATCTTCTTGCGCCCGATGCGGTCCGCGGCCGGCCCAAGCAACAGCGCGCCGATCATCAGTCCGAACAACCCCGCACTGAACACCGGGCCGAGCGCGCCCTTGGAGAGGCCCCATTCCCTGGCAAGCGCCGGCGCGACAAAGCCGATCGCCTGGGTGTCGAAGCCGTCGAGAAACAGCACCGCAGCACAGGTCAAAAGCAGCCTGACCTGAAAGGCGCCGACGGGCTGCGCATCGATGTACTCGGCGACGTCGATCGTGGAAGTGCTGCTTGCCTGGGTTGTCGACACAGTCCGTTCCCTCCCCCCTCGTCATTGCGAGGAGCCAACGGGTCGCGCGAATGCGCGCCCGATGACAGGCTCCGCGACGAAGCAATCCATTCCTCTGCACGATGGATTGCTTCGCTTCGCTCGCAATGACGACCTACCTCTACAGCCCCCCGCGCCTCATGCGCGCAGAGCTTCCCTTGAATAACCGGCGATTTTTTTGTAGCCGTCGGACAGAGCGACCAGTTCGTCGCGGCTGATGACGTCGTCGATCGAAGCGAAAGGCCGGTCGTGGGTGCGCTCAAACACCTCGCGCAGGATCGCGTCGGGCGGATTGGTGCGGTTGGTCAGAACGATGCGCGCGGTCGCGTCGAGACGCTGCTTCTCATAGGCGGCGAAGGCTGAAACCGGATCGCCGTTTTCGAGCAGCGCGGTCGTCAACGCGCGGGTATCCAGGATCGCCTGTCCGGCGCCGTTGGAGCCGCGCGGCACCATCGGGTGGGCGGCATCGCCGAGCAACGTCACGCGGCCGAAACTCCAGCGCGGCAACGGGTCCTGATCGACCATCGGAAATTCCATGACGGTGTCGGCGGCGCGAATGAAGGCCGGCACATCGAGCCAGTCGAAATGCCAGTCAGCGAACGCGCCGATGAAATCATCGATCGCGCCGAGGCGGTTCCAGTCGCGCTTGCGGTAGAGGGGCGTTTCGATTTCGGCGACCCAGTTGATGAGCTGCAACCCGTCCGCGCCCGCGGCACGGATCGGGTAGATCACCATCTTGCCGTGCGACAACCATCCCGCCCGTGTGAGGCTCGCGCCCGACAGAACAGGCTTCCACCGCGTGACGCCGCGCCACATGTTGACGCCGGAATAGCGCGGCTCGCCCTCGTCCGGGAAAAACTGCTTGCGGACGACCGAGTTGATGCCGTCGCAGGCGATGGCCGCGCGACCGCGGACGGTGGTGCGGACGGCACTGCCGGGACCTGCCGAAAAATGCACGCTGACGCCGGCATCGTCCTGCTCGATGCCGATGCAGTGATGATTGGTGAGGATCCGGTCGGCGCCGGCGCGGGCGCGGAACGCCTCCAGCAACGCCATCTGCAGGTCGGCGCGATGGATCGAGAGTTGCGGATGGTCGTAGCCGGCGGCGCGGCCGAGCGGCTCCTGATAGATCAGCTGGCCGAAGCGGTTGAAGAACGTTGCGTCCCCGGTGGCGATCGCAAGGCGCGCCAGATCGGCCTCAAGGCCGAGCGCGGCGAATTCCTTGGTGGCATGGGGCAAGAGGTTGATGCCTACACCGACCGCGCGGAATTCCGGCGCGGATTCGAATATCCTGCAGGGGATGCCGGCCGCGTGCAGCGCGAGCCCGAGCGTCAGTCCGCCAATACCGCCACCGACGATGATGATGTCGTCCATGTTCCTCCCCGCATTTATCGTAACGCGGTTCCTTACCGATGAAACACGAATAGTGAGCCCACTGTCAATCTAGCGTCGAACGTGTTGATTTGCCCGCAAATCGTCTCGCCTGCGACAGAGCGCTGCAACAGCCCAGCTTATACTTTCGCAGGGCACGTCGCGGGCAAAACGAGGGGTGCGGCGGATTGCCGGGACGCGCTCAACTGGCCTATACTTTCGGCAATCAAAAACAGCCATTTGTCGCTGATCAGGGGAAAAACATGCCGTCGTCCACGCTGCCGTCCCGCAACGCCCTTGGCGTCTGCGGAGCTCTCATTCTTGGCTCAACAATTTTCGCCACCGTGGCGTTCGCGCAAACTTCTCCGCCATCCGCCACACCGCCATTCCCGCCCACTGCGACCGTCAACACGCCCGGCTATCCCGGGGTCGGACCGGCCGATCCCAAGCTCCGCGTCGTGAGTTTGCCGAACGGCAAGAAGATGTATCTCTTGCCGGCCACGCTCGACACCACGCAATGGGGATGGTTCGACAATGCCCAGCCGCCGGTGGCGCGGGTGCATTCCGGCGATATTGTCGTGCTTGAAACCATGATGCACAGCCACAATCAGGTGGTGCCGGGCACGACGATCGAGCAGATCAAGAAGACGCGCACGGATTTTCCCGGCCGCGGACCGCACACGCTCACCGGACCGATCTATATCGAGGAAGCGCAGCCGGGCGATGTGCTGAAGGTGACACTCAACAAGATCGTGCCGCGCGCCTACGCCACGAACTTCAACGTGCCGGGCCTGTTCGGCGAATTTCCGAAGGTCTACTCGGATGGCCAGGTAAAGTATCTCTATCTCGACCTCGACAAGATGACGACGGAGTTCCTCCCCGGCGTCGTCATTCCGCTCAAGCCGTTCCCCGGCACGATCGGAGTGGCGCGCAAGGAGCCGGGACGCTACAGCAGCGTGCCGCCCGGCGAATACGCCGGCAACATGGACATCCGCGATCTGGTCGCCGGCAGCTCGCTTTATGTACCGGTATTTGTGCCGGGCGCGCTGTTGTGGACCGGCGATTCCCACGCCGGGCAGGGCAATGGCGAGGTCAACCTCACCGCGCTGGAAACGGCATACAAGGAATTCAACATCACGGTGGAGGTCATCAAGGGCAAGCCGCTCGACTTCCCGCGCATCGAAACCAAGAAGTCCTGGATCACCATGGGATTCGACAAGGATTTGAACAATGCGTGGACGCAAGCGAAGGCGCAAACCGTCAAGCTGCTTGCCGAGTTGCGCGGCGTTTCCGCCGAGCAGGCCGAGAAGCTGATGCCCACGGTTTCCGACTGCCGGGTCTCGCAAGTGGTCAACATCAAGAACGGCATCCACTGTCTCAGCCCGAAAAATCCGCGCGAAGCGGAAGATATGGAACGTCCGACCAAGGAGACGCCGAAATATCTGGTGTCCTACGCCAAGGACGCCGATCTGAACAAGGCGATGGACGCAGCCTCGATGGGCATGATCAAGCTGCTCGAGACCGACAAGAAGATCGCGCGTCTCGACGCCTATGGGCTTGCCAGCGTCGCGATGGATTGCCGGATCGGCGCCATCTCCGACACCGAGAAGAACGTTCACTGCCTGGTGCCGAAGAGCATCTGGGTCAAACAGTAATTTGAATGCGAAGGGCCTCTACAGGCGGCCCTTCGCCCGCTCGCAGGATGCGGCTCCATCGGCTGGTTGTTACCTTGTGCCTGACGGCTGGTTTGGCGCCTTTCCTCTCGCTTGCTCAAACGACGCGCGTGCAAGCGGAAGAGCGTATTCGCATCGTCACGACGACGACCGATCTGCGCAGCCTGGTCGAGGCGGTGGGTGGCGACCTGGTCGATGCGGTGAGCCTGGTGCCGGCCAATTTCGATGCCGAGGAGTATCAGCCGAAGCCGCAGGATGGACTTCGGCTGAAGGAGGCCCGGCTCGTGGTGCGGGTCGGGCTTGATTACGACCTCTGGTTCGATCGCCTGCTCGAGGCTTCCGCCGTGCGCGAGCTCAGGCGCGGCGGCGCCGGCTATGTCGATGCCTCCTTCGGCGTCGCGCCGCTGGAGGTGCGCGGCGTCTCGATCGGCCCAGGCGACGGTCACGCCCATGGCAGCGGTAACCCGCATTACTGGCTCGACCCCAAAAACGCCGCGTTCATCACCGCCAGCATCGTGGAAGGGTTGGCGCGCATCGACCCGGTCCACACCCAGACCTATGAGAGTAACCGGCAGGCTTTTCTTGCGCGTCTTTCCGCAAAGATCAACGAATGGGAAAAAAGACTTGCGCCGCTGAGGCAAACGCCGATCATCGCCTATCACAATAGCTGGCCTTATTTTGCCCGCCGCTTCCGGCTGGATTTCGCGGACTTCCTCGAAATCAAGCCGGGCGTGCCGTCGACGCCGTCGCATCTGGCCGCCATCATTGACACGATGCGGTCGCGCGGGGTGCGCCTTGTCGTGCGCGAGCCGCATGAGCCGGAACGGGACGTTGCCTTTGTGGCGGCCAAGACCGGCGCCTCCGTGGTGGTGCTGGCGGCTTCCGTCGGCGCGCTGCCGGGTACGGACGATTATCTCGCGCTGTTTGACACCGACGTCGAAGCGCTCGTCAAAGCGGCAGCCGTCAGATGACCGAGGCGATCGGATTTCTCTGGCCTTCGTTCCTGGTGGCGGTGTGTCTCGTCGGCATCCACGCCTATTTCGGCATTCAGGTGCTGGCGCGTAATGTGATCTTTGTCGATCTCGCGCTCGCCCAGATCGCAGCCCTTGGCGCCACAGTGGCCTTCATGCTCGGCCATCCCGCGCAGAGCCTGGCGACTTACGGCTACTCGCTCGCCTTCACCATGCTCGCCGCCGTATTGCTGGCGTTCACACGCGCCTGGGCCAGGCGCGTGCCGCAGGAAGCGCTGATCGGCGTCATCTATGTGGTCGCTGCGGCGGCTTCAATCCTGCTGATCGACCGGGCGCCACAGGGCGCCGAGCATCTCAAGCAGATCTTGACCGGCAACATCCTGACCAGTGGGCTTGGCGAAATCGCCGTGATCGTGCCGCTCTATCTGGCGGTGGCGCTCATACATTTTCTGTTGCGCGGCAGGCTCACCAAGTCCAGCTCGCTGTTCTGGGAATTCGTGTTCTACGCCACCTTCGGCATGGTGGTGACCAGTTCGGTCGCGCTCGCCGGCGTGCTCCTGGTATTTTCGTTCCTGATCATTCCCGCCGCGATCGGCGTGATGTATGCGTCCACGCTGCCGCGGCAATTGGCGATCGGCTGGGTCGCGGGCATCCTGACCAGCGCCGCCGGATTTGCCGCCTCGTTCGCCTTCGATCTGCCGACCGGAGCTGCCATCGTTTGCGCCTTCGGCGCGGCGCTCGCGCTGGCGGGGCTGATCTATCCCTTCGTCCGCGGCGATCGAGTCGCTGCACTTAAAGTCGCGATCCGGGCCGTTCGCTGGCTGGTTGCCGCGGTCATCGCCGGCTCCGCCGTCCAATTGGCCGCAGCGCCCCGTGCCGATCAGCCGCTATTGGACATGCTCGAACAAATCGCGCCTTCGTTGCGTAACCTCTATTTCACGAACGCCGAGGCCGCAGCCTATCAGGACGCCAGCGAGACCGCCGAACGACATCGTTTGGCGGCGGAGCAATTGATCGCGCAGGAGAAGCGAAGCCGCACGCAAGGCCAGGCGCTAGACGAGACGGCGGTGCAGCGGATGTCCTCGTTCCTGAAATCCTATGCCGAAATGCGCAAAGGCGAGCAATTCGTGATGGGCGAAATCCGCATCCGGGCACGGGAGCGCATCAGGTGGGGCGTGAGCCTCGCATTGCTAGCCTTAGCGCTAGTGCTCGCGCCGCTTCCCTGGCGCCGCCTCTTGGCGCGATTTTCGCACTCAACGCTCTAGAATATTGTGAGAGAAGGGCGCGAACCGATAAATTCTGAGTCGTTGCCGGATGTCTGCTTCGGTACGCATTGGGCCGGACGTCGCGTAAGGTCCGAAAAGTGCCTGCCACAACCGGGCTCATGCACCGCAAGCTTCTCTATTCGATCACCTCATCGGCTAGTTGTAAGAACGACTCGCGAAGCGAGAGGCCGAGGGCCTTGGCCGTCTTAAGATTGACGACGAGTTCAAACTTGACTGGTGACTGCGCTGGCAAATTGCCCGGCGGCTCGCCTTTGAGAACGCGATCAACATACGAGGCCGAACGCCGGAAGATATCGGCAGCGTCAGGCCCATAAGACATCAGACTTCCCTCAACGACGAACTGCCGATAGGGAGAAATGACCGGCACCCGGTATTGATCTGCCGCCTTCAAGATCGCTCCACGCACTTCCAGGATGAATGCATCCGAGGCGGCGATCAAACCGCTGCCCGGCTCGCGACCTAACTTGGCGACCGCCAATTCGACATCGGCAACACTGCGCACATGCACCGCTTCGACCTCGACCGAGGTTTGCTGCGGTAATGCTTTGAATGACCGAAGATAGACGTCAAAGAAGGGCACGGAATCCGGGTTGAACATCAATGCCACCCGCGACAGATTTGGCTTAACGTCGCCGAGCAGGTTGACCCACTTACCGACCATGTCGGACTCGATGAATGAGAAGCCGGTGATATTGCCCCCCGGGTGCGCAAGATTCGAAATGAAGCCTTGACTGACTGGATCACTCACCACCGCGAATACGATTGGAATGGTGCTCGTCGCTGGTCGCCGCAACCATGACCGCACTGCTATTTGCCACAATGACGTCCGGTGCCAGCCGGACCACTTCCGCCACAGTCTTATTGACCGACCCCGGATTGGTCCCGGTAAACCGATACTCGATCCGTACGTTGCGCCCTTCAATCCATCCCAAATCGCGCATACCCAACCGGAATGCCTTGACGCGGTTTATCGCTTCGGGGTCTTTTTCGGCGATGCCAAGCAGCACACTGACCGTTCGCATCCGGTCGGTGCGCTGGGCCCGCGCCGCAAGCGGCCACGTTGCCGCCGCGCCTCCGACAAGCGTGATGAACGCGCGCCGCTGCATGTCCGGTCCCATGCTCAGGAGACGGCATCTTATCCGCTTAAACCACTACCTAACAGAGGCTAGAATGCAGCAAATCGACCTCTTCCCCGCGGGGAGAGGTCGATTGAACCCAATCGAGGCCGTTATGCGCTACCGACTGCCGACAAAACACATCCCCATGCGCGTGGCCTCGCTCATGACCTGACAGGTGAGCCCCCTGGCGCAGGTCCATGAGGTGAAACTGCGGTCATTGTCCGCAGGCCTGGCGCTTTGACCATAGCAATGCGCGCCCCAGCCGTCGTCATATTCGGATCCCGTAAGTTCATGGCTACCGCGCAATTGCGGCCGGCTGGAAAAGCCGCGCGAGTAGTCGGGCGCCTTGCCGTCGCGGATCGACGCCAGGACATCGCGGCGGCGAACCTGGTCGCCGAAGAAATGCGGCGAGCCCGGCACGACCGTCGAATTGGAAGGATGGGCCGCCATCCAGTCGACGCCCGGGAAATGAAAGCCGCCGATGCCGCGGGTTTGATGGCAGCCGGCGCAGGTGATGTCGTTGAGACGGCGCCCGAAGCCCGCGACCGAACGGATGTTCTGCAGGCTGATGCCACGCGCCGCGGCTTTTTCCAGCGCCGCAACGATGTCGCCCTTGCTGAATACGGGACCCGCGCCCTCGCCTTCTACCAGGCCGAAAGCCGGCTGCAGCCCGGAGGGTGAAAACCCGGCAGGCGTCGGCGCGATCGCGCGCTTGGCCAGGAACTCTTTCGGGATCAGGATCGTGCCGCGATCGAGTTCGGCAAGATGCGAAGGCTCCAGCAGCCAGGCCTTGAAGTCGCGCTTAAGCCTTTCATCGGCCAGAATCCGCCCGCGGTCGAATTGATTTTCGAGCGTCGCCTCCTCGAAGGCGGGGCTCTCGGCGCTGTAGTCGAACACTTTCAGAAGATAGTCGGTGCGGAAATCGCGGGTCGGCGATTGCGACGCGTGCGCGATCTGAAGATTGGTTTCGATGCGGTGGATATTTTCAGGCACAATCGATGCAAGTGGGCCGCCATCGGCTGTCAGTTTTTCCGCAAGCGCCGCCCCGGTCAGCGGCCAGTCGGCCGACGCCAGCCACCGCCGCGCGATCTCGGCGCAGGTGAGTGCTGCGCGCTTGTCGTCCGCCGCATGATCGCCTTTCATCTTCAGCACGAGGTTGAGCGTCATCGGCAGCCGCGGCGAAACGGCGTGATCGCCGACCGCCGGCGCGTTCATCTCGGTGAGACGATAGATCAGCCGCACTTCGCCGCAATTTTCTCTTGCCACATAGGCGCGGTCCATCCGGTTGACGATCCCTGCGAGCACGAAGCGCGTCGCGGGCGAATAAAGCAGCGCGCGATCGAACAATTGAAAATCGAAGGAGGTTCCAACCCCGATGGTTTCATTGGGAAGATCGGCCTTGTGTTGTTGGACGTATCGCTCGAACTCCTCGTCGAGCGCCTTGCGGACGCCGGCCATCGCGGGCAAGGCAAACAACTCACTGCCGGTGAGCGGCGTCTCCACCGGCCGCGCCGGGATCAGCATGCGAGCAAGGCCGAATCGTCCGCGATCGAGTTCATGCAAAGCGAAGGGATCGGTGATCGCGGCGCCACGTTCCAGCGCCGGCGCGCTTTGCGCAAGGCTTGGCAGAGTTGCGCCACAAAGGAGAGCGAGGAGGGTGAGAAACAAACGCAACGGACGGCCCATATCCTGACAAACACCGCCTCGGAAGCCTCATTCCGAGGCCTCTCGCAGGCAGCGCCACTGGCCTTAGGAAATAGCCGAAAAGCGCGCCGACTGTCTCGCTGCAATCAGATCGTTGCGGGAACCACGCTTCACGTCGCAGTGAAGTGCAAATATTACCGCGCGACGATCAGGCCCTTGCTGGTCACGACCACCCAGCGGCCGTCCTGGCGGCGGATGGCATCGACGCGCCCGAGGCCCGGCACGAAGTCGCCGGCATACACCTCGTAAATGCCGCGCCGGCCGTCGATCAGGGCGCCGCCATTGGCGACATCGCGCAGCACCCAGCCTTCCACCGTCGGCAATCGGCCCACTTCGGGCTTGGGCGGGGTTGCCGGCGCGGGAGGCGAAACCGAGCCGGTAACTTCCTTCGCAGGGGCGGGCGCGGCGGCAACGGGTGCCGGAGGAGGCACCGGCGCAGCGCGAAGCTTGTCCACGGCTTCGCCGAGCTTGGCGAGTTTGGCGGCAGGCTCGGCTTGCGCCTTTTCGATTCGATCGAGGCGGTCGCTGGTCTTGTTGAAATGGTTCATGCCGAGCTTGGCGTTGTTCTCCAGGCCGGCCTTCAGCGCCAGAATGTCGGCATCGATCCGTGCCACCGATGTTTCGAGCGTGTGATTGCCGCTCGCAACGTCGGCACCATGAATGAGCGCCGAGGTCGCCAGCGCCCCGCCAAGCGCGCCGGCTACTGTCGCCAGCGCGACCACGGCGGCGACGGCAGCGAACCGGCGCTTGCCGAACATGCCCTGGGACGCGCCGTCTTCCGGCTTCGAATCCGAACCTTGATCCGACCAGGCGCGGTTGGTCTGCGACATGACGATCACCTTGCCGGGGATGTGCGATGCGTCGGCCTTGGCCGAGCCGGTCTTGGGCTCGTGGGCGCTTGCTTCAGGCTTCGATGCGGCGGCCTCACTTGTTTCGGCGGCCGCCGAGACGGGAGGCTCGACACGGGCCGACGCTAGCGCCGCTTCCTGGGCCGAAGCGGTCACCGGCTGGTTTTGTGTATCCGACGCATGGGAAATGGCCGGTTCGACGTTGATGGAACCCACTTCACCGCTGGTCTGTTCGGCTTCTTCGCCCATGATCAGAATCTCCAGAATTGATTGACCATTTGGTAACCGAATTTCTTGCCAAATCGTTACCCGCACCCCGGCTTACCGAAATTTTAGGAGGTTATCGGGTGCGGGGTTTCTCGCCTGCGTCTCCGGCTGGAAGAAGATAACCGGCTCGGCTTGCGCAAGTCATACGACCGGTACGCGAGTGCGACACGCGCGACGGCAGTTGAACCTTCTTGGGCCGTTTGACAACCGGCCCACCGGTCTGCTCAAAAGCACGTACTGAAAAAAATATTGGGGAGAGCGCTATGAAACTCTACGACTCGATCGGGCCGAACCCGCGCATTGTCCGCATGTTCATGGCGGAAAAAGGCATCGAGATGCCCAAGCAGACCGTCGATCTGCGCGGCGGCGAAAACCGGCAGGCCGAACATCTCAAGCGCAATCCGCACGGCCAGATGCCGGCGCTCGAGCTCGATGACGGCAGCTACCTCTCGGAGATCACCGCGATCTGCGAATACCTCGAGGAGAAGAAGCCGGAGCCGGCGCTGATCGGACACACCCCGGAAGAGCGCGCCCAGTGCCGGATGTGGACGCGCCGCGTCGATCTCAACATCTGCGAGCCGCTCGCCAACGGCTATCGCTTCGGCGAGGCGCTGAAATTTTTCGAAAAGCGCATCCCGGTGGCGCCGGAGGCATCCCCCGGCCTCAAGATGATCGCGGCCAACCGTCTGCAATGGCTCAACGGCCAGATGGCGGGCAAGGAATATCTGTGCGGCAAGCGCTTCACGCTGGCCGATATCCTGCTCTACTGCTGGATCGATTTCGGCAATCAGGTCGGCCAGCCGCTCGATCCCGCCAACACCAATATCGCCGCCTGGTTCGCGCGCGTCGGCGCAAGGCCGTCAGTGAAGGCGTAGGTCGGACGCTATCGGCTCCTCGTCCCCGCGACAGCGGGGACCTGGCCTTCCGGAATCCCGAAGGTCGCCGGGATCATAATCCCAGCATGTGGAGGAAAGCTGGCCAAAGCCCGCCGCTTTCGCTCAACCCGTCCAGCCGACGCACGGCCAGTACATGTCCCTTGCCCGCCGCCTTGCTATTCCATTCAATGGCGCGTTGACGATCCTTGGAAACACCGAGTCCCCTTTCATAGGCCCAGCCGAGATCATACTGAGCATCAGCGTTGTCCTGCTCGGCTGCCTTACGAAACAAGTCTATCGCCCTCACATAGTCCAACGGTACGCCATCGCCGCCGTGGGTATAGAGCAGACCTAGGTTCATCAGTGCCCAGGCGGAGCCTTGATCGGCTGCCATCGAAAACCACTTCTTGGCCTCCTTGAAATCTCGCGCGACTCCCCGACCATCGCGATACATAGTCGCCAAATGTTCCTGAGCTTGTTGATCGCCGGCCTCTGCGGATTTGGCGTACCATTGCACAGCGAGCTTGTCGTCGCGCGCAACTCCCAATCCCTTTTCGTAGAAATAACCTAGACGACCCTCACTGAACAAATCGCCTCGTTCGGCAGCCAGCTGATACCAGCGGGCAGCCTCGCGGTGATCCATCGCAATCCCGAGTCCGCCCTCGTACATCCATCCCAGATAGTACTGCGCCCTCACATGCCCCTTTTCGGCAAGTGGCCTTAGCCACGTCAAAGCGAGTTCATAGTTCTTGCTGTCGAAGGCTTTCACACCGTCGTTGTAACCAGGGCTGATCTCTGTGACGTAAGGAACTCGTTTAGACGTCAAGCCGATGGGAAGGTGCTGGAATTTGTCGAACTCGGCCAAACCTTTCTTGATCTCCGTGACAAATTCCGCCGGGCACACCGGCCCGTTGAATTTCAATCGTACGCGGGCTTGCGAGCGAATCGTCCGGCCGTCGAGAGCAATTTCCCCACCCACCTCGATATGACCGTTCGTGTCTCCATACACAGTCGTGCCGTTGAAACTCGCAGTATACGCGACCGGCGCCGCTTTCTCTGAGACGTTGATCTCCTCGGGCAGACTTAGTGAGACAGTTTCGCGATACTCCAGTGAACGGCAAGGGAATGGCTGATCGCGCGTGTTCCCCGCGCTCAATATCAACAGCGATGGCCGAGGATCGGGCAAGGGCAGCATGCGGATACGCAATGGCTTGCTGAGTTCGATTGCTTCGAGCTGAAAGCTTTCGGTGATGGGGTACTCGTCCGACAGCTCGCGGGGGTCGGAAAAAGTGAGGTTGCCGGTCCCTCGCAGGTTGGCATTTTCAAGCATCTTTGCCACGAGTTGCTGCCGGTCCATCCGATCAAGAGCATCGGCGTAATAGCGCCCCATTGCCGCGCCCAATCCGATGCCGGACAGGACTGTCCGGCCCTGGCGCTTGCCGTTCGCCGAGAGCGCATATTCGGTATCGGACACGATCAGGTAGCGTTCAGGCAACATCACCGGGATGCTGCTCAAGCGGCCCTTATCGATATTGAGGACGGGTTTGCCGCTCAGTGGCGAAGGCAAGGCGCCAAAAGCCACCTTCGACACCGTCGGATCAAGATATTGATCGAGTTCCGGCACATAGACGATTGCGTGATCGAAATTCAGGGTCGGTAATTCGGTGAGCGTGTAATTCGCGGCGGCATTGACCACGACGAGATTGGCTTCAATGCCTTGTGTGGCGAGCAGGGCTTTGAGCAACGTCGCATGCGCCTTGCAGTCCCCATAGCGAGCAGCAAGAACAGCGGCCGCCGGCTGCGAAATCAAACCTCCGTCTTCAAATCCGATTCCGACATAGCGAATATTTCGCGCTACCCAATTTTGGAGCCGCTCGACCTTGCGAGCTGTTGTGGAGGCCTCACCCACGATCTCTGTTGCGAGCTTCCGCAACGTCTCGTCCGGTACGGCCATGGGCGCGTTGCGGGAATCCAGTACCGCCGCGAAGGCCGCGTAATCGGCGAAGGTGCTGGCTTCGAAACGTCGCGCGCTGTCGAAGGCGCCGATATCCGAAAGCCTCGGCACGGGCGACTCCTGCCTGAAGAGAACGTGGTGGATGATCCTGTCACCGACCCTTTCCTCGGTATGCTCGACGCCTCGGGCAACGGTTCGTACCGGCCTGGAGGCAGGCCCCTCGAGAGTTAGTTCAATCACCTCGGGAGGCTGGTCCAGTGGCTGATCCCAGAACTGGACAAACTCTCCGGCGAGTACGGGCCGCTTGTCCCGGTAGATGAGCCTTCCTCTCACCTTATCGCCCGGCGCTACGTCGGGGTATGCGATGATCCGCTTCCGCTGCTCGTCAAAATAAGGCGAGGAGATATCGGCCGATGCCGGCTCGTCGTGGACGGCACGTTCATCGGCCGCGATAATCCGTCCGTCTGCCTTTATGGTCGCAAGATCGCTGGCGACCAGTTCGTCGAAGTAGCTGTTGTATGCAAAGACTTGTTGAGACACTGCCTCAACACCCTTGTGGTCGAGAGCCAGAATTTCGAAGTCGAACACGGTCGTGCTTTTGCCCTGCTCGTCGAAGGTGATCGCGTAGCGCGCCATCGTTCGCCGCCAGCCCGGATCGACCCAAACGGACTCGGAACGAGGCTTGATGTCGGCGGCGCCGGCCGGGACGGAAGCCGACGCGATCAGGAGCAACAGCAATGGCCAGGTGACGCGTGTGATCATAATGTCGAATGCCTCCGCCATGCGGCGCGCAGTGAAGCATCAAACGATTAGACACATCCAAAAGTTGAAATTGGAATCCGGCGGTTGCCGTAAAGGTTTCGTAAAGCATAATGATGTCAGCCGGGTCGCGCTAAGGCGCATCATACGGCCCAACTCCCTAGGCCGTTTGCGAGGACGGCTTCGACAGCGCCGATTCGGAAATCATGCGCGGCCCTGAGTTGAACCTGAATAGCCGGAGCGGCGACCCAAGCTTTCGAAGGAAAGCCGAAGGACGAACCATGCTCAAGACCGGCACGATCATCGTGGCCTTGCTATGGGCGAGCGCCGCGATGGCGGAAGTGAAACCCATTCCGGAGGGCACACTGTTCTGTCCGAGCTGGGCGGAAGCGCACGAACATACGCTTGCGAGCCTCAACGATGGCCGCGCACCCTACAAGGTCCGCTGGAAAGGCTGCATCTGGCTCAAGATAGGGTGAGAAGGTCGATGTCGTGGCCGTCGACAAGACCGATGGCTCCAACGAAATCATCTACAAGGGGCAGCATTGGTTTACGGACGGCGGGCCTTTTTGATCGCGCTACTGCGCCGCTTGCGCGCCCGCCCGGAATGACCTCAACCGATCACCACGGGGGCGTCCGGTAGTTCGTTCGGGCCCGCCCCGTGCTTTGGAAAATGCGCCGCCAGTTGCTGCGAGACCGCCTGGATTCCCTTGATCACGCCGCCGGAGAAATTGCCCGCCTTGAAATCGGTTTCCATCGCCTTGCAGATCTTTTGCCAGCCGGCGGCGCCGACCTTGGCGTCGATGCCGCGATCGGCGACGATCTCAACCTGGCGGTCGGCCAGAAGCAGATAGATCAGAACGCCGTTGTTATGGGCGGTGTCCCAGATTCTCAGTTGCGAAAAAATATCGAGCGCGCGCTCCCGCGCCGACTGGTTCTTGAACAGCGGCCTGCCGTCGAGCGCGCCTTCGACCGCGAAGCGGACCTGACCGGAATGCGTGGCCTCGCCTGCCTTGATCGCCTGCTCGATCAGGGCCAGCGCTTGCGGCGGAAAAACACGCTTCGCACGCCAATGATGCTCCAGAAGATGCTTGCCGATGCGCTTGATGCCCATAGCTTACCCTACCAGCTTCCCGACGCGCCGCCGCCGCCGAAATCGCCGCCGCCGCCGGAAAACCCGCCGCTGTCGCTCGAGCTGCTGCTGCCTGAGAACGAGCCACCCCCGCCGGACCAGCTGCTGCTGCCGCCCGACGACCCCATGCTCCCACTAAACATACTCAGGATGAAGGCAACAGCTGCCGCGAGGCATGACAAAGCCAGCGATCCCAGAATAAGCCATGCCAGCAACCCAACCACGCCGCCGGTAGCCACCGAGCCGATCAGCCTGCCGAGCATCGCCGTCAGGGCGCGACCGCCCAAAAGCAGGGCGAAAAGCAGGAACGGGAACGCGTCTCCGATATGGTCGGCGAGGTTCGAACTCTGCGGCCGCGATGCGGGCGCGGGCAGCTTCTCGCCGTCGATCACGGCGATCATCCGTTCGACGCCCGCCGTAATCCCGCCGGCGAAATCGCCGGTCCTGAAGCGCGGCACGATGATCTCGTTGATGATGCGGCTTGCGGTGACGTCGGTGAGCGCGCCCTCAAGGCCATATCCGACCTCGATACGAAGCTTGCGGTCGTTCTTGGCGACGACCAGGAGCGCACCGTCGTCGATCTTCTTGCGTCCGATCTTCCACGCTTCCGCGACACGAATCGAATATTGCTCGATCGCCTCGGGCGCAGTGGTGGGCACAATCAGCACCGCGACCTGACTGCCCTTGCGGGTTTCGAGGTCTTTAAGCTTTTGCGTAAGCGAGGAGATGTCGCCGGCGGACAACGTGCCGGTCTGATCGACCACCCTTCCCGACAGCGGCGGCACCGCGACGTCGGCCAGGGCCACGAAGGCCCAGCACACCAAGAGCGCAAGAAGGGATGTCCTTGCAGCGATCATCATGGGCCGGTTGGTCTGCAAGGCTTACTTTGCGGGCGCCGGCGACGGATTGAAATCCACCTTCGGCGCGGTCGAGATTTCCTTTTCGTTGTCGACCGTGAAATTGGCCTTCTCCTTGTAGCCGAACATCATCGCCGTCAGATTGTTCGGGAAGGTACGGATGCCGACATTATAGTCCTGCACCGCCTTGATGTAGCGATTGCGCGCCACCGTGATGCGGTTTTCGGTGCCTTCAAGCTGCGACATCAGGTCGTGAAACAACGCGTCCGATTTGAGCTGCGGGTAATTTTCGGTCACCACCAGAAGCTTCGACAGCGCGCTCGTGAGCTCGCCCTGGGCGGCCTGGAATTTCGCGAACGCGCCGGGATCGTTGACCAGCTCCGGCGTCGCCTGGATGCTGCCGACCTTGGCCCGCGCGTTGGTCACGCCGAGCAGCACATCCTTCTCCTGTTGCGCAAAGCCCTTCACCGAATTGACGAGGTTGGGCACGAGGTCGGCGCGGCGCTGGTACTGGTTCAGCACCTCGGACCAGGCCGACTTGACCTGCTCGTCGTTGGTCTGAATTGCGTTGTAACCGCAATTGGTGAGGCTCAACGTCGCCAGCGCCGCCAGCACGGTCCAAAGTCTGCGCATCGAAAAACCTCCCGTTATGCTTGCCTGCAGGGTACCAGAACGATGTGACAGGCTGTAATTTTTTTCGCCGTCATTGAAAATGATCCTTCCCGTCATGGCCGGGCTTGTCCCCCCCATCCACGTCTATTCTCGACAGTGTCTCGAGACACCACCCTTTTCTCTTGCTACACCGCTAAGACGTGGATACCCGGCACAAGGGCCGGGCATGACGAGCGGCTGCATTAATGCCTGTTACGCCCGCGCCGCCTTCGCTTCCTGGATCGCCTGCCAGACCTTGAGCGGCGACAAGGGCGTGGTGATGGACTTGATGCCAAGCTCGCTGAGCGCGTCCATCACGCCATTGGTGATGCAGGGCGGACCGCCGATCGCACCCGATTCGCCGCAACCCTTGGCGCCCAGCGGATTGGTGCGGCAGGGTGCGGAATCATCAAGCGTGACCGCGATCGGCGGAATGTCGTCGGCCCGCGGCAGGCAGTAGTCCTGATAGCTCGCCGTGAGCAACTGGCCTTCCGCGTCATAGGCCACGCCCTCATACAGCGCCTGGCCGATGCCCTGCGCGACGCCGCCGTGAACCTGCCCCGTCACCAGCATCGGATTGATGGCGATGCCGACGTCGTCGACCGTGGTGTAGCGCACGACGCGCGATAGACCGGTCTGCGGATCGACCTCGACCTCGCAAATATGCGTGCCGTTCGGCCAGGTCGGCCCGTCGGTCTTGCCTTCGCTCTCGACGCTCAGGCGCCCGCCCTTTTCATTCCTGGCGATTTCGAACAGGCCGATCCGCTTGTCGGTACCGACCACGCCAAGAAAGCCGTCGCGATATTCGATATCCCCGATCGCTGCTTCGAGTAGCTGCGAGGCCTTCTCGCGCGCTTTTGCGATCAGATCGTTGGCGGACACCACCGCGGCGGTGCCGCCGACAAACAGCGAGCGCGAGCCGACGCTGCCAAATCCGGTCGCGAGATCCGTATCGCCCTGCACCACGTCGATCTTGTCCAAGGGGATGCCGAGCGAGGCTGCCACCATCTGCGAATAGGTGGTCTGCAACCCCTGCCCCATCGCCTGTGTGCCCGCATGCAGGATGACGCGCCCCTCGGCGGTGGCGTGCAGGCTGACGCTCTCGGTGAGCACGTTGCCACCGGTCCATTCGATGTAGCTGGTCAGACCGCGGCCATACAGCAGTCCTTTCTTCTTGGCGGCCTTCTTGCGCGCGGCAAAGCCGTCCCAGTCCGAAAGCTTGGCCGCGCGCTCCAGCACGTGCGCGAACGCACCGGAGTCGTAGACCTGACCGACGGCGTTGGTGTAGGGCATTTGCGCGGGCTTGACGTAATTCATCTTGCGAATGGCGCGCGGGTCGATCCCGATCTGCCGGGCGGCGGCGTCCATCAAGCGCTCCACGATAAACACCGCTTCGGGGCGGCCGGCGCCGCGATAGGCGCCGACCGGCGCGGTGTGGGTCATCACAGCCTTGGTCTCATAGTGCACCAGCGGCAGGTCGTAGACGCCGGTTTGCACGAACGGCCCGAGCACCAACGGAATGATGGCGCCCGTGCCCGACAGATAAGCGCCGGTGCCGCCGACCGAGCGCACCCGATAGGCCAGCACGCGGCCTTTGGCATCGAGCGCCATCTCGGCGGTCGAGGTCAGGTCGCGGCCGTGGGTGCCGCCGAGGAATTCATCAGTGCGCTCGCCGCGCCAGCGCACCTTGCGGTTCAGTTTGACGGCGGCGTAGGCCAAGATGGCGTCTTCGGGATAGAGGCCGGTCTTCTGACCGAAGCCGCCGCCGATATCGCCGACCAGGACGCGC
>Ga0209517_10001418_pt1 | contig 36427 bp, 35 predicted proteins | sample PeaSoiMetSII2010_FD_187695 | JGI IMG/M metagenome (GOLD analysis project Ga0209517, IMG submission 187695) | Peat soil microbial communities from Weissenstadt, Germany - SII-2010 (SPAdes) (version 2) | ecosystem: Environmental > Terrestrial > Soil > Wetlands > Peat | place: Germany... | reverse complement strand
CCTCTGTCTACGCTTCGCTGTGTACCTCGCGATACCCAGCGCAAGACTCGAGGCCGAGCGGATCGCTATTCCTTTCTCGTAAGGCTCTTTCATCCTCTACTTCATGCCGGTTTAGCCCGGCGCACTGCAATCGCCTGGTTAGATCAAAAATCCAGAGTGCGCGGGAACGGCCGGGCGAATCTACCAACCTCCAGCGGGAACTTGGGGTAGCGGTGATTTTATTCCGGTGAGAGAATTACGTGGATGGATCAATGGCTGCAAACTGAGAGAGCTACCAAAGGCGAGTCTTTTCGCTTTCGACTTGTCAACAGTCCCCAACAAGCAACACCGATGACCCAGAATAGTGCCCGTGAGGCAATGCACGGAGCAAAGCGCGATTACCCTGAGTACACATGGGAAATGGAATCTGGGTTTAAAATCGGCGAATTTGTACTGCATGGACACACAAAATAGAAAAGCCCCGATTCGCTTTAGAGTTTGGTGACCTCGTGTGCGCCAATAATCTCTGTGACTGTGGTCACAGTTCCCGGCGGTAACTTTTGAAACCACCAGCGGGTGAAGTTTGACTTTCGACCCCAAGGGTGGAATCATTTTGTCGAGCGCGGACCAGTTTTTCCCGCAAAGCTTACGTTGTTCTCACCTTCTTGCGCATTTATTCATCCTTTCATAGGAAGTTGCCTTCCGCGCATTCGGAACTCTTGAAAGGGGGCCGATCATGAAATCCGTGGTAGCGGCCAAGAATCTCAGCAAATTTAATCCCAAGACATTTCTCTCGACCGTGGACGGCGGTAGGAAGATCGCAGCTCTTCCCAAAAAGCAGCCGATCTTTGTCCAGGGCGACCCGTCCGATGCTGTTTTTTATATCCAGAAGGGAAAGGTAAAACTCACGGTTGTGGCGAAGACCGGGAAGGAAGCCACCATCGGCATTCTGAACGAGGGAGATTTCTTCGGAGAAGGTTGCCTCACAGGGCAGCCTATCCGCCTGTGCTCAGCAACCGCAATGACCGATTGCTCTGTGATGCGGATTGACAAGAAGTCCATGATGGGAGTGCTGCACCGGGAACACGCGTTTTCGGATATGTTCGTGGCATATTTGTTGACCCGGAACATCCGATACGAAGAGGATTTGGTTGACCAGCTTTTCAATTCCAGTGAAAAAAGACTAGCCCGGATTCTGCTGTTGCTGGCCCACTTCGGCAAGGAAGGCGTGCACGAAACTCCAATCCCCAAGGTCAATCAGGAGATGCTGGCGGAAATGATCGGTACAACTCGGTCGCGGGTTAGCTTCTTCATGAACAGGTTTAGGAAATTGGGGTTCATTGATTATCACGCTGGCGCTGCATTGCAGGTTCACAGTTCACTTCTCAACATTGTTCTCCGCGACTAAGAGCTTCGCTCCGAAAGCGCTTTGGGCTGGACCGAACCGGGTGCATCATCGGATTTTTGCCGCAAAATCCCCTTAGCACACACTGAAGGTTGTGAGCGATCCCGCTCTCGCTCTCGGCCCCACGCTGGTGACGCAATCAAACTAGGGAGCCGCTGGAACGAACGCTCCCCCCCCGGAATTCCTCGTCCAGCGGCTCCCGTGCAGTTTCTAGTGCTGAATAATAAAAATGTGGGTGTTGCAAATCTGTTCAATTTTGATCAGTTTCAGCGGACAGGGGATTGCTCAAGCAAATCGGCTTTCTCCACCGAATAGTATGCCGCACCGTCAGGGTTTGGGCGGTGGGCGAAATCTGGTTGCTGTATTGTTGGCGAAATATCGCGATAGAACTCATCGACCCAATTCTGAGCCTGTCACAAGCACCGGACTCAGGAACCGGATAAGTCTTCCAGTTCCTAGGCGCTGCCGGCGTTGGTCAAAGCTTCCAGCGCATCGGCGAGTGTTGGGAACAGTAGCAGGACGTTCTCCACTTTGGTGATTTCGAAGACCTTGCGCACCCGCGGGTTCACGCCAATGAGAGCGACACGCCGTCCGGCCTTGGTGCATGAAGTGCAAGCGCTGACCAGAGAACCAAGTCCTGACGAGTCGAGGTAGGGGACACCGGAAAAATCCAGAATCATTGTGGGGGCATCTTCGCGCCGGACCGCATTCAGGAAGGGAGCAGTATTCTCCATGGTCAAGGGCCCGCAAAAGCTGAGTACGCCGCGGTCCAGACGCTCGACTTGTAACGGCTCCGAAGGCATGACAAGTGAGGACAGATTCTAGGGCACGTGGCAAGCCGGGTTCAAGGCAAAAGCTGGGGTCTCAAAGCATTTCTCACAGGAGCCTGACTTAAGTACATGTACAAGTGCGGCACCGATTGTAATTTTTTTGTGTTTTCTGGCGCCGCACTCTTGCGTTGCAGCCGCGCACGGATAGGATTGATGTAACGGCACGTGGGGAGAAATTGGTGACAGGAAGTGCAAAATCACGAAGCGCAAGTTTACGCCAGCAATCATAACGCCCAGTCGGGCGGTTTTGAAAAACATCCCAAAGGAAGTCAGGCTCGAGTTTTGCTGAGCTCGGTCTTCGGGCCATACGCGCAGGACGACGAGTTCGGCAGCCGCTCCATCAACCCGATGGAGCTTTATCACAATCAGGTCACGCGCGCCCAGGGCAGCTTCTCGCTGCGTATGTTTCATCGTTCCTGGGGCATCATGATGATCCAGGCCAATATTTCCGCGCCCTGCACCGTGCTCGACTTTCCCACGCGCGACGATTTTGCGCGTGAGTTGAAAGCGAATCAATACGACGTGGTTGGTATTTCCTCGATCATCGTGAACGTCGCGAAAGTGCGCGAGATGTGCCGCATCATCCGCCAGATCTCGCCGCATTCCGTGATCGTCGTGGGTGGGCATGTGGCCGCGATTCCTGGAATTGAAACCATGATCGACGCCGACCACATCGTGCGCGGCGAGGGCGTTTCCTGGATGCGGCGTTACCTGGGCGAGGACGAAGACGCGCCCATCCGGCATCCGGCCATCGTTTCCGGAATGCAAACGCGCATCATGGGAATTCGATTGCCCGACCGCAAAGGGACGACGGCTGCCACCATCATTCCCTCCGTCGGCTGTCCCATGGGATGCAACTTTTGCACCACTTCGGCTTTCTTCGGTGGCAAGGGGAAATTTGTCAACTTCTTTGAGACCGGCGACGAGTTGTTCGACGTCATGAACCGCATGGAACGCGAACTCAAGGTGCGCTCTTTTTTTGTGATGGACGAGAACTTCCTGCTCCATCGCGAGCGGGCGCTGCGCTTGTTGGAGCGCATGAAAGAAGCGCGCAAAAGTTGGACCATGTCGGTTTTCGCCTCGGCCAACGCGATTCGCAAATACACCATGCAGGAACTGGTAGAACTCGGCGTCTCCTGGCTGTGGATGGGACTCGAGTCTCCGCAAGCCAGCTACAGCAAGCTGGGTGGAGCGGATACCCGGCAACTGACGCGCGAACTGCGCGAACATGGTATCCGGGTGCAGGGCTCAACCATCATCGGTCTTGAACACCATACGCCCGACAACATCATGGCCGAAATCGAGCACGCGGTTTCGCACGACACTGATTTTCACCAGTTCATGCTCTACACGCCGGTTCCCGGAACGCCTCTCTATCAGCAAATGGCCGAAGAGGGACGCCTGTTGAGCGATGTGGACTATGCCGACGTGCACGGCCAGTTCAAATTCAACTTCCAGCACGCGGCAATTTCCCGCGACGATTCCAAACGTTTTCTCGATTGGGCTTTCTGGAGGGACTTTGAGATCAACGGCCCCAGTCTCTATCGCATCTCCCGGACTTTGCTCACGGGCTGGAAACGCTACAAAGACTGGCCGGATGCGCGTGTGCGCGAACGTTTTGCCCGCGAAATGGGACGGCTGAGCGGCATCTACGGCTCGGCGTTGTGGGCCATGGAACGGCGGTTCCGAAACGTGAACCGCAACGTGAGCGAGCAGATTCGCGCCCTGCGGCAGGAATTCAAGCGCGAGTCGGGCATGGTGTCCCGGATGATGCCGGCCGTGCTTGGTCCCGTACTGCTGTGGACGACGCGGCGCGAGGAGAAACGCCTGGCCCGCGGGAAGACATACGAACCGCCGACGATTCTGGAGCGGACAAACTGGGTCGAGGCTTAACTGAGCGTGCTCATCCCGTTCTGCGCGCCGACAGCATGCTCAGAATCTCCCGCAATCCCTGGCGGATGTGCTGGATCTCGGCCGTGGATTGCGATGGGAAGGGAATGGCCCCCTGCGTCCTGTCGGGTTTGGTTTCGGCCCGCAGTTGCTGGCGGGCGCCGGCGATGGTGAATCCCTGCTCGTAGAGCAGTTGCTTGATGCGCAGCACACTCTCCACGTCGCGCTTGCGGTACATGCGCTGGCCGGTGCTGCTCTTGACCGGTTTCAGTTGCGGGAACTCCGACTCCCAGAAACGCAGCACGTAGGCCGGCAGGCCGCACAGCGTGGCAACTTCCCCGATACGGAAATAAAGCTTGTCAGGGATGAGGATTTCATCCCCTTTCTGCTTCGTCCCACTTTTTTTTCTGGGCGCCATGATCAGTTACCGTGCCACATAAGGCGTCTGGCCTGCCTATTGTGACACAGGTCGCGACGGACGCAGCAGATTTTTGCCGCACTCACGGACAGGTGAGTTCCGCAGAACCGAAGATCTTGAGTTGCGGACCCACATCGGGCATGGCAGGGCCCGAAGCTGCATCTCGTGACTACCTCGCCTGTACTCCAAGAACGGAAAAGCCTCTCAAGAGGTGCTTCTCCTGAGAGGCCAGTGAAATTCGTGGTGTGTGCGAAGTATCGTCTCGCCGACGGTTAGTGTTTCTTTTTCTTCTTTGCCTTCTTCTTGGTTGCCATGAAGGTTCCTCCGTGAACGATTTTCCCTTGCCAGGGTTGTTGTATCGGGCCCTTGTATCTGAAATACCAACCCTACACATAGTAGGGAATGATCTTCTAACCCAAGATATTGCGGCAGTATGAACAAAGTGTCAATAGAATTTTGCAGTCTTAGCGCGGATTTCTTGGGTGCCTGTCGTTCGTGGTCGGTCGTTAGTCGTGCGCCAAACCCACAAACGCCATTCGGGGAATGCTGAGATTCGCCAACGACTAACGACGAACCACCAACGACGGGTATACACTGCGCCTCATGCGCCGCGATCCGGTTGAACTCGAGATTTTCAAGAACCTGTACCACTCCATCGCCGAGGAGATGGGAGCGGCGTTGCGGCGGACCGCGTTTTCCCCCAACATCAAAGAGCGGCGCGATTACTCCTGCGCGGTGTTCGACGGCGCGGGCCAGGCAATCGCCATGGGCGACCACATGCCGGTACACCTTGGCTCGATGCCGATGTCGGTCCGGGCCGCGATCGACGCGGGCGCGATGGAGCCGGGCGATGTCGTGATGCTCAACGATCCGTTTCGCGGCGGGACACATCTGCCTGACATCACGCTGGTAGCGCCCGTGTATGTGGCTCGTGTGGCGCGGGCACTCTTGCCCGCGAAAGCCCGCAGAACGCAGAAGTCCGTCGCTCGAAACCGTCCGGACTTCTACGTGGCCTCGCGGGCGCACCACGCCGATGTAGGCGGTGCTTATCCCGGCTCGATGGGGCTTTGCCGCGAGATCTATCAGGAGGGTGTGCGGATTCCCCCCGTGAAACTGATACGGGCCGGCGTGCTGGATCGCGACCTGCTCGCGATGCTTCTGAACAACGTGCGTACGCCCGAGGAGCGCGAGGGCGACCTGCGGGCGCAAATCGCCGCCTGCCACACCGGCGCGGAACGGTTGCGGGAGGTCTGCTCGCGGTACGGCATGGAGCGAGCCCAGCGCGCGGCCGCTGAACTGCTCGACTATTCCGAGGAATTGATGCGCGCGTTCTTGAAGCGCGTGCCGGCCGGAGACTACCGGGCAGAGGACTTCATGGATGGAGACGGCATTAACGAGCAGCCGGTGAGGATTGCCGTGAAAATCACCGTCAGAGATAAGGATGCTCGCCTCGCGCTTTACTCCGGCGCGCGCGATGCGCACGCCGGGCGCGGGGGCTCGCCCAGGTCCTTCACTCGGCAGAAACAAAGGCGCCTCGCTCAGGATGACAAGCTCCAGCCAGTGGTCACGGTCGATTTCACCGGCAGCGACCCGCAGGTCGAAGGCAGCATAAATGCGGTCGCGGCGATCACATATTCGGCCTGCTTCTACGTTTTCCGCTGCCTGCTGGCCGAGGACGTTCCCGCGACCGCCGGGCTGATGCGGCCGATCCGGGTCATCTCGCCCGAAGGGACGATCGTCAACGCCCGGCCGCCGGCAGCCGTAGCCGGAGGCAATGTCGAAACTTCGCAGCGCATCGTGGACGTGTTGCTCCGCGCTCTGGCGCAGGCGATTCCGGACCGGATACCGGCCGCCGCCTCGGGAACGATGAACAACCTGACCATCGGCGGCATCGATCTTCGCTCCGATCTTCTTTCAGACGACCCGCGCGCCGGCGAGCCGTTCGCCTATTACGAAACCGTCGCGGGAGGCATGGGCGCGCGCCCGGGCAAAGCGGGCGTCTCCGGCGTGCATACCCACATGACGAATTCGTTGAACAGTCCGGCGGAAGCGCTGGAGTATGCCTATCCGCTGCGCGTGCGGCGCTACTCGCTGCGGCCGGAGAGCGGCGGGGCGGGCAAATTTCGCGGGGGCGACGGAATCGTGCGGGAAATCGAAGTGCTCACCGACTGCGACGTCACTCTGCTCGCCGACCGGCGCTCGCGCGGGCCCTGGGGACTTGCCGGTGGCGAGGACGGCGCGCCGGGCAAGGCTTTCATCACGCGCCGTGACGGCTCGGTGGAGCAGATGCCGGGAAAATTCAGCACCCGCTTGCGCACAGGCGAACGAATCACGATTGAAACTCCGGGCGGCGGGGGATGGGGAGACGAGTCTCCAGACAAGTAACGACCTGAGGTGATTTATGGCATTCGAAGTGAGCAAGCACTATTTGGAAGAGGCTCGCCGCCAGATGCGCGGGCACAAACGCATGGGCGAAGCTGCGATGGCACAGCTACGCGACGAAGATTTTTTCGTCACGCTCGACCCCGAGTCGAATTCGGTCGCGGCTCTCGTCAAACATCTCGCCGGCAACATGCGCTCGCGCTTCACCGACTTCCTCAGCTCCGACGGCGAAAAGCCGGACCGCTTTCGCGATCGCGAATTCGAAGTGACTCCGGCTACCACGCGCGCCGACGTCATGAAGTGGTGGGACGAAGGCTGGGCCTGCGTTTTTGCCGCGATCGATCCGCTGAAGCCGGAAGATGTGATGCGCGCGGTGACCATCCGCAGCGAACCGCACACCGTGCTCCAGGCCATCAACCGGCAGATTGCGCACTACGCGCAGCACATCGGGCAGATCGTGTTTCTGGCCAAGCACCTGCGCTCGAGCGAATGGAAGACGCTCAGCATTCCGCGAGGGAAGTCAGAAGAGTACAAAACGGTACCACCGAAACCCTACAAGCCGGCGAGCTAGACAGTTTTCACAGCGCAAACTGCAGATTCACCGCGGAGGGAACGCCTTCACTCGTGCCGTGGAAGAGCGGCCCTTTAGGGCCGCGTTAAGCAATGGGTAACACAGAGGGGCTTTAGCCCGGCCGACAGCCCTCACAAACCCGGCCCGAAGTAACGGTAGTGCCCCGTAATCTTCCAGTTGAAGAGAACGTCTTCCATCTTCGGCCCCTCGCCAACGTTGTGGACCACCAGATAGCGGCCGCTCCACGGGGTCTTCTGGCCCACGACGATGCCGATGTGCGGGACGTTGCCGCCCAGGTCCCAGGTGACGAGGTCGCCGGGTGCGTAGTCTTCGGCGCGCCTGGTGACAGGCAAGGATTCCCCCTTGCGCTCGAAGAAAACCATCAAGTTCGGCACTCGCCGGTGGTCGATGCTCGGGTCGGGCCGCGGAGCGTGCCATTTCGTCTTGCTCGGGTACACGTCGAAATTCTGCACCATGTCTTCATGGACTTCCTTTTGCAAATCGACGCCTACAGCCCGGTAGCTGCGGATGATCTCGTCGGTGCAGGCTCCGGTGTCGGCGGGGACATCGCCGCTAGGATAAGGAATGCCGACATACGCAGATTCGTAACGGATGGTGTGATGTGTGCGCTCAATCGCGGCGGCGACTAGGCGGCGGGTGAATTCTTCTCGTGAGGTGGGAGTGGTAGGCGTTTGCGCCGCACAGAGTGCACAGAGGACAGCCAGCGTTAGCCATCCCGCCATGGTTCCCGTTCTCCGCATCCTGATCCGATTGTAATGGCGACGGTGGCGGAGGAGAATATACCCAGACGCACCGAGCAAATGGTTGCGCGGTGCTAAAATCATACGTTTTGCGTTTGCAGCTGTTTTCATATCTCAGTCCATAGGTGGCAATCATGGCTACAACGATGCTGGCGGTAGTGAAGCCGGAAGCCGCGCCGGGCGCGGAGGTTCGCGAAGTGAAGATTCCACCGTTCGGGCGCACCGACGTACTGGTGAAGGTGAAGGTCGCGTCTATCTGCGGCACCGATCTGCACATCTACAACTGGGACCGCTGGGCCCAGAACCGCATTCATCCTCCCCTGATTCCGGGGCACGAATTCTGCGGCGAAGTGGCCGCCTTCGGCGACGAGGTCACCAGCGTCAAGGAAGGCGATTTCGTTTCCGCCGAAATGCACGTCGCCTGCGGCAAATGTCTGCAGTGCCGCACCGGCGAAGCCCACATTTGCCAGAACGTGAAGATCATCGGTGTGGACGCCAACGGTGCCTTCGCCGAGTACGTGGTGATTCCGGAATCGAATATCTGGAAGCTCGACCCGGCCATTCCGCTGGAGTACGCGTCGATTCTCGATCCCCTGGGGAACGCCGTGCACACAGTGCTCGCCGGGGAGATTGTGGCCAAGACCGTGGCCATCACGGGTTGCGGGCCGATCGGGCTGTTTTCGATTGCTGTCGCCAGGGCCGCGGGCGCAACTTCAGTGTTCGCGATTGAGGTCAACGAACACCGCGCCAAGATCGCGCGCGAAATGAAGGCCGATTATGTGCTGAATCCCGCCAAGGAAGACGTAACTGCGATTGTGATGGAGAAGACCGGCGGGTTGGGCGTGGATGTCGTGCTCGAAATGGCCGGCCATCCCGATTCGATTCGCACCGCTTTTGATATTGTCCGGCGCGGCGGCAGAATTTCCCTTCTCGGCCTGACTTCAAAACCCATTTCACTGAATTTTTCCGAAGATATTATTTTCAAAGGCATCACGGTGCAGGGCATCAACGGGCGCCGCATGTACCAGACCTGGTACCAGATGACAGCACTGCTGAAGGCGGGCAAGCTTGATCTGCATCCTGCCATCACCGACCGCATTTCGATGAAGGATTTCGGCAAGGCCATGGAGCGCCTGCGAACCGGCGAGGCCAGCAAGATTCTGGTATACCCGAACGGAGTGCGATAATCTTGCCACGGATTTCCACGGATCAGCACAGATAAAGCAATCCTTTGCGTCACTCGTACCCCGATACCCTGTTCAACACAAAGTATTAGACTCATAGCTGGTTCTGATCCGTGTAAATCCGTGCTAATCCGTGGCGAGGTCTTTTCCATGACCACTGCAACCCGCATCAATCCGCTCTCCTATCTCACCGATCAACTCGATGAACTCAAGGCCAAGGGCACGCATTTCAAGCTGCGCGTGCTCGAAGACGAGCAGGCGCCCGTCTGCACCTTTGACGGAAAGAAGGTCATCAACCTGGCGTCGAACAATTATCTCGGGCTGACCACGCATCCCAAGCTGCGCGAGGCCGCGCTCGAAGCGACGCGCAAGTTCGGTGTGGGATCGGGCGCGGTGCGGACGATTGCCGGCACCATGAAGATCCACATGGAGCTGGAAGAAAAGATCGCGCGCTTCAAGAACGTCGAGGCCTGCGTGGTGTTCCAGTCCGGCTTCGCAGCGAATGCGGGCACGGTCTCGGCCGTGCTGGGCAAAGACGACTACATCATCTCCGATGCCCTGAACCACGCTTCGATCATTGACGGCGCGCGGCTCTCGAAGGCGAAGATTCTGGTTTTCCGCCACAAAGATATGGCGCACGCCGAAGAACAGCTGGCCAGCGTGAAGAGCGAGCCGGGCAAAAAGTTGCTGATCACCGACGGCGTTTTTTCCATGGATGGCGACATCGGCCCGCTGCCCGCCCTCTGCGATCTCGCTGAAAAATATGGAGCCATCATGATGGTGGACGACGCACACGCTTCGGGCGTGCTCGGCCGCAACGGGCGCGGCACCATTGATCATTTCAAGATGCACGGGCGCGTGGATATTCAGGTCGGCACGCTCTCGAAGGCGATTGGCGCGCTCGGCGGATACGTCTGCGGCACCCGCGATCTGATTGATTTTCTCTATCACCGGGCGCGGCCGTTCTTATTTTCGACGTCGCATCCGCCTTCTGTAGCGGCGACGTGCATTGCTGCCTTCGACGTTCTGGAAAACGAACCCGAGCGCATGGAACGGCTCTGGGAGAACACACGCTTCTGGAAAAAAGAACTGGGGGCTCTCGGCTTCGACATCGGCGGGCGCACCACGCCGGCCAGCGAGACTCCGATCACGCCCATCATCATCGGCGACGGCAAGCTGACCATGGACTTCTCCCGGGAACTGTTCAAAGAAGGCGTGCTGGGCACAGGCATCGCGTTCCCCACGGTGCCCGAAGGCAAAGCCCGCATTCGCACCATCATGACCGCCACGCACACGAAGGACGAGCTGGAGCAGGCGCTGGAAGTGCTCAGGCGAGTCGGGAAGAAAATGGGAATTGTGGGGTAGATACCGGACTTCCTGAATGCGCCCGGCTAGCTGCGTGCCGTCCCTGACGGGACTCGGTTGCTTTTCTTCGTCCGCGTCCCCGCACTCACGTGCGGGGCTATTGAATACCGTCGCTTCGCGACTTTTTCCGCATCGTACCTGTTTCGCTCTTAGTTGAACTGTTCCCATTTGCGGAATTCCGCAGGGTATTTGCGATGCGCAGCCCGGAGGTCCACTCCCCAAGGTTTTAATATTGACGAGGGACCGGGCGCCCATCGCGCTGATGCGCGGCAGTCCCCGAAGGGGACGGAATTCACTAACCCCGCACGTCAGTGCGGGGTGGATCGGCGCCCAGAAGCGAGTCCCTTCAGGGACGGCACCTCTTATGTCGCACACGCATGCCGCCAATTTTGTACATTGCGTCTTCAGCACCAAGGAGCGCCGTGAACTGATTCCTGCTGAACTGCAAGAGCGGCTTTACGCTTACCTGATTGGTATTGCCGATAACCTGGGTTTCAAGATTCTGGCCGCTGGCGGCACTTCCAACCACGTTCATCTGCTTATCGGGCTGCCGCCTGCGATGCCTCTAGCTGAGGCTTTACAAAAGCTGAAGGCCAACTCTTCGCGCTGGCTCGGGGAACACAGCGGCGAATTTGAGTGGCAGAAAGGGTATGGAGCTTTCAGCGTAAGTCCTTGTTTGTTGCCAAAAGTCCAAGCCTACATTCACAATCAGACGGAGCATCATCGCAAGCGAAATTTCGAGGAGGAATTCCGGGCGTTGTTGGACAAGTCTGGCGTGGCGTATGACGCGGAGCGGTTGTTCGCAGCGTGAGTGCCGTCCCTGAAGGGGCTCGGTGCCTTTCTTTATCTGCTCCCCGCACTGACGTGCCGGGCTAGTGAATACCGTCGCTTCGCGATCCCTCGGCGGCTACGCGGACCTCGGGGCGGGCCGAACTTCACTGGGCCCTGCCGCGTCCGGGACCCGACTCCCCAGAGATGCCCCTGGCTGACGATTACTTCATCTCAAACATCAGTCTAGCCATCTCCTCCGCGTTCACTGACTCCGGATGTTCCGCCTTCCAGCGCATGGCGGCGGTAATGCGGGTGCGGCCCCCAGGGTGATCGTAAAAGACGAACTCTTCGACCGGACCGGGATCAAGCTTCCGATATTCTCCCAGCAACATATCCACATTGGCTTCGGCGTCGGGTTGGCGGGCTGCGTTCAGACCGTACATGTCGGCTTCGAATTCCATGGTGCGTGAGATGCTATTGGTCACCGGCGTCACGAGAAAGAAGAAGAGAGAGAACCAGATCACCGCCAGCGGCAGCACGGCGACATCGGTGATTCCCCGAATCTCCCACTTTTCGCCCCAACGGGCAAGACTGGAATTGAGGCCCCAGTTCAGGAAGGCGAACCCGATTACGATCACGACTCCAATCATGACCAATCCCTTGTATTCATGATTAAGGACGTAGTGGCCCATCTCATGTCCCATGGTGGTCTGGATCTCAGGCAGGGTGCAGCGCTTGAGCAGATTATCGTTCAGCGAAATTCGCTGCGTATTGGCGAAGCCGCTGACATTGGCGCTGACGCGATTCGACTGCCGCGATGCGTCGAACTCGTAGACGTCTGTGGCGGGAATTCCGTTGGCACGCGCCATACTGAGAATCGGATCTTTGATTCGCGCATCCTCCAATTTCTTGTACTTATTGAATAGCGGAGATATGTAAACCGGAGCGATCAAACTCACGAACGCGGCAAACACGATCATCAGAACCGCGCCCCACACCCACCAACTTTTCCCCAGTCGTCTCACCAGCCCAAACAGCGGCACCACAAGGATGGCGCCCAGCACTATGCTGGCCATCAGCCCCACCAGCTGATCGCGCATCCACGGGCCGAAGGTCTGATTCAGCAAGTTGTACTTGTGCTCGCGGAAGTAGCCTTCGTAAACGCCGAGAGGAAAGGTAAGCACAGACGCAACGACAATGAACTGAATCCAATAGAGCAGCGTCTGGAGAGGCCGAAAGCGCGTGAGATGCTCGGCCAGATTGCGCATTCGCGCCGACCAGCGGAAACGCAGGAGCAGCCACATCACGATTACGGTGCAGAGGAAGTCCCACAGAATCAGCCAGTAGCCGCCCTCGAAATAGGCATCGGAGCGGGCGCGTTGTGCCGCCGGCATCTTGGCCAGGTACGTATCCACGGCTGCCTTGATATCGAGCGGTTGGGCAGCCGCGGCCTGGTTGGGCGGAGGCGAGACAGCCGCAGCCGTCGCGCTGGTTTGCCCGAAAGCACTGACCGCGGACAGAAGAAGAATGCCTAGAACGAATCGGACTGCTCTAGTCATGACGACCTCCTTTGATTTTGTGAGGAGCATACGGCGTTGTTCTCGCCGTTTCTGAACTGTTGCCACGGGCCTGGTTGGCCCTTATTCCGCCCGGTAGACGATCTTCCCGCCCACAATCGTCGCCACGACCTTCCCTGTAAGTTGCCAGCCGTCGAAAGGAGTGTTGCGTGAGAGCGAGCGCGACTTGGCGGCGTCGAAGGTCCAGTGCTTCTTGGGATCGAACAGGGTCACGTCCGCATGATTGCCGCGGGCGAGCGAACCGCGTCCATGCAGATGGAAGACGCGGGCCGGCCCGGCGGTGAAGAGTTCGACGATGCGGGTGAGAGGAATTCTGTGTTCGCGATGAAGCTTGGTGATCGCCAGCGCTAACGCCGTTTCCAGACCGGTGACGCCGAAGGCCGCGCGCTCGAATTCGACCTGCTTCTCGTGCAGAGCGTGCGGAGCGTGGTCGGTGGCGATGGCGTCAACCGTGCCGTCGGTGAGAGCCACGAGAATCGCTTCGCGGTCGACGGCGGAGCGCAGCGGCGGATTCATCTTGCAGTGGGTGTTGTACTCGCCAACGTTCTCGTCGATCAGCGTAAAGTGGTGCGGCGTAACTTCGCAGGTGACGCGAGCCTTGGCGCGCTTGCCACGCCGCACCGCCTTGAGCGCATCGGAAGTCGAAAGGTGAGCGACATGCAGGCGCGATTCCCGAATCTGCTGGGCGAAAGTCACATCGCGATCGACTATGGCTGCTTCGGCTGAGGCCGGCATGGAGCGCAGTCCCAGGCGGAAACTGGTCGGCCCCGCGTTCATGTGGCAATTTTCCGTCAGGCGCGTGTCTTCGGCGTGCTGCACCACCGGAAAGTTCAGCTCTGCGCCCAGGCGAAGCGCCATGCGCATGACCTCTTCGTCAAGAATCGGCTTGCCGTCGTCGGTGACCGCGACGGCCCCGGCACGCTGCAGGGCGCTGAAGTCGGTGAGCGTGGCGCCGCGGCTCGAGCGCGTGGCGGCGGCGACGGGAAAGACGTTGACCACGGCCCCGCGCTCCGGACTGCGCAACCACACGACCCACTCGGGCGTATCCACCACGGGCGCAGTGTTGGGCATGGTGCAGACCGAGGTAAAACCGCCCACCGCGGCGGCCGCCGTTCCCGAAGCAACGGTTTCTTTGTAGACCTGCCCGGGCTCGCGCAGGTGAACATGCAGGTCGATAAAGCCGGGGGCAACGATGAGTCCGCGGGCGTCGAATTTTTCGTCGGCGCTGCCGCGGATCTTGTTCGGCGGCGCAACTTCGGCGACCCGGCCCTCGCGCAAGAGAACGTCCATGGGCGCGTTAATCTTCGCGGCGGGGTCAATCACGTGGCCGCCTTTGATCAGCAGGCTCTTGTTCTCGTGTCGGCTCATCCGCTGCTCCGGGGCAACTTCTTTTCCGCGGATTCACGCGGATTTTCTCTGTCATCCTGAGCGCGCTCTTTGCGCGAAGGACCCATGTACTTGTGCCGCTCCAAGAAAAAGTGCATAGGTCCTTCGCTTCGCTCAGGATGACAAGACTCCCGAGGATGACAAGGGACGTGGCTCATCTGGCCCTCCCTAACGCCCGCGCCAGGATCGCCATGCGCGTAGGGACGCCGTTGCGGACCGCATCCCGGATCACGGACTGCGGGCAATCCGCGACCTCGGACGTCAATTCGAGGCCGCGGATGATCGGTCCGGGATGCATCACGACGGCATCGCGTCTGGCCAGCTTCAGGCGCGCCGCGGTCATCTGGTAGCGCGCGATGTAGTCCTGCAGGTGAATTCTCTCGCCGGCGAGGCGTTCCTCCTGCACCCGCAGCAGCAGGATCACATCGGTCCCGCGCAGTGCGTCTTCGATGTAGCGCGTAACCCGCAGGCCTGGGACAAGCGTGGCGGCCACATCCGGCACCAGTTCGGGCGGGCCGCACAGCGTAACCTTCACGCCAAACTTGGTCAGCAGGTGGCAGGCGCTGCGGGCAACGCGGCTGTGCAGGATGTCGCCAATGATCGCGACCAGCAGCCCCTTGAACGACTTCTTGTGCTTCAGGATGGTGAAGGCATCGAGCAACGCCTGCGACGGGTGCTCGTGCATGCCGTCTCCAGCGTTGACGACCGGGATGTCAAGGTGCCGCGCTATCAGGTAGGGCGCGCCGGCCGCAGGATGGCGCATGACGATGCAGTCGGCGCCCACCGCGCGCAGCGTGTATCCGGTATCGAGCAGGGATTCGCCTTTTTCGATGCTGGATCCGGAGGAATGCACCAGCACGGTGGTCGCGCCCAGCGCTTTCGCGGCCAATTCGAAAGAGGAACGGGTGCGGGTCGAAGCTTCGTAAAAAAGAAGGACGATGCGCTTGCCGCGCAGCAGCGGGCGCGCCTTTAGCGGATTCATGCGGCGGGCCAGCTTGAGCAGGCCCAGGATTTCCTTCGCCTCGAGGTGTTCGATCCCGAGCAGCGAACCGCGTGCGGGGCTATTCATCGCATGAAGTGTGAACGGTGCATCATACGCGGAGGACGCAGGCGCCTGCAAGGGCCGCCCGGGCAGACGCGGCGGGATATCCAATCTGCGGAAACTTAGGATTTGTTGCGGCGGCCAAAGAGGCTTCCGCCCACAGCTCCCCCCAGAGTACCCAGGACGAGCGCAGCAACGAACCCGAAAACCAGGCCCATGACGATGAGCACTGCCAGCCCCGCAGGAGTCTTGAAGTAGTCGACCATCGCCTGTACCTGGGGGTCGTTCGCATTCGCAGCCGTCTGCTGCAACCTCTTGAACATCTCATCCCTTAACTCCGGCCCCTTCTGCAGAACCACTACCACCAACCCTTGGAGAATGAAGGACATCCCGAACCACAGCGAGCCAGCGAGGGCGCCCAGCCGGGCGCCAACACCGGCCCTGATCGGAATTTCCGGCCGGCGCTGGCGATAAAAAACAACCGCCAGGAACCCGACGCTGAGCATGGCCACGAACGGGTTCAGGCCCAGGACCATCAGTAAAGATGCGACTACCGCCGCCAGCGCGCATGGCTTTAGCGCGTTCGACCAGCGCATCGGGAGAGCCAGGACTGGAATCGTCTGCGCTGCGGGGAAGGCGGCGCCGTGCGGCGAGGTTGAGTCGGCATCCGCCAGGGACGCTGGCACCGGCACCGGCTCAGTGATCATCACGCGAATCTGCGGGGCCGAACAGTGGGGGCAAAAAGCTACTCCCTCCTCGACCGCTTGTCCGCACTTGTAACAGGGCTGTTCCATCGTCGCTCAAGCCATCGTCGCTCGAAGAGCAAGAGGAATGAGAGCGCGCCTTGAAGGTATCGCACGGCGAGGGGCTGAAGCAAGCAGCAGCCAATTCATCGCTTAGAGCTGGCTACAAATGGGTTTTGGGTAGGGCATGGCTTTAGCCGTGCCGATCGGGGCCGCGAATAATGCGGGCTTTAGCCCCTGAGGCTCAGCGCTTGCCACCGCTCGAGTAAGCGGCTTTAGATGTCGCCCTGCTTCTCCCGGTTGTAGAGGTAAACGATGTCAAAGGCCGACCCCTTGCCTTTGTCACCCGGCTCGACGGCCACGACGTGCTGGTTATCCTCGGTGCCGACCTTCAGCTCGGTGACCGGGCCGGAGTTGTTGTCGCATGTCAATTCTCTGCTGCCTTTGGAGTCCTTGTCATCGCCATGCACTTCAACGTCGCCCCCGTGCTTCTGAGAGTGACACTCGATCACCTTGCCGTACTTCCTCAGCTTGTCGCGATAGAAGGCGATGACCTTGGCAGGTGCGTCATCCGATTCATATTTCGCCACTACCAGTTTTAGCCCCAAACTCTCGGTCAGGATGGCAAAGTTGAGGGGATCGGCGTCCTCCTCATGTTTGGGGCGCGCGCCGGGATACAAGGGAAGTCCCGCCTTCTGCGCATCGGCATCTTTGCCCACGTGGAGATCGCCGATCGAGCTGCGAACGTCAAAGGATTTGTCCTGGGTATCGGATTGCCGTGCCAGGGCCGGCAGGGCCAGAGTCAGGCAGAGTGCGAGTGTCAGTTGACGAGTCATGATTGTTCTCCTACCGGAGAGACGTGACAAGCTGCGTCGCTGCGGAAAATCTCAAATGTCCGCTTCCTTGCCGTGAGTGCGAACGTACACCAGTGAAAAACTGGATCCCTTTCCTTCCGGCTCGACCGCAACGATGTGCTGGTTCTCCTTGGTGCCGACTTTCAGCTCGATGTTGCTGCCGCTGCCTTCGCAGGTCAATTCGTGAGAACCGTGATCCGATTCCTTGATGTCCGTGTCCACGTCAAGATGGGTGGTGTGGCAGACCAGCACGTCGCCATACTTCTTGAGTTGATCTTTGTAGAAAGCGATGAGCTTCGATGGCGAATCGTCCGACTCATATTCCAGGGCAACCACTCGCACGCCGTATCCGAAGCCGGAGATGTTCACGTTGGCGCTCTTGCTGTCGCCTCCGGCATTTTTTTCCTTCAGCCGGGCGCCAGGATAGACGGCAAGGCCAACTTCCACCGGGTCCACGCCTTTGCTGACGTGGATGCCGCCCACCGGCGTGTTGATATCAACCTGCTTGTCTTCTCCGTTTGCTTCTTTCTTCACGTTCACACTGCAGCCGAGCACGAAGACAATGGCCAGCGCGGCCAGCACGCACTTTCCAAAAACATGAGACTCAATTCTGAGCATGTGGAGACCCTCCATTGGCGGCCTGCGCCGGGCGCTCCAGTCCGGCGCCGCGTTGAGCAACGTTCGGAATGGTGACGGGAAGATGGCCGCGAACCGGAATCTCCCCGAACAGCGCCTTGACCGCGGCCTCTTCCGAAACTGTCGCATTGGAAAACGTACACATGTAATTCTCGATCTTGGGGAAATCGCTCGCCAGGTACGGATTCCCCATGGCGACGACCTCCGTCTTGGCCGCGGCATGATCGAGCAACTGCTGGAGCAGCGTGCCGGTGGCGTCTGCCATGGTCGTCGAGTTACCCACCTTGCCCGCGCTCGGAATCACGTAGACCGCGGCCACCACCGTTTCCGCTTCATCCACCGCTTTGAGCACCTCATCGCTCATGCCGGCGGCGATGCGGGGATCGACATAGATTACGCGCGCATCGGAAATGCGGGCGCGGAATTCGCGGCCAAAGACCCGACCAGACTCGGTGCGCACATCGTCAGAAAAGAGGACGGCCACAACCTGGTTGTGCGTCTCCTCTCTTGTCATATACGGAAGCCCTGCCTTGGTGGTTCCGTTCGGCTTTAGGGGCAGCACCTTTCCGTTGTCACGCACCAGGGTGATCGCGGAGTCGGCAACCTGCTGGCCGAAAGCCAGGTTGTCGGGCTTGCCGACGGTGGTCGCGAGCGCGCTCAGATCCACGGTGCGTGACTCCTCAAGGCCGAGCGACGCCTTTAGTTTCAGCATCTTGAGGACAGAGTGGTCCAGGCGTCGCCGCGCAATCTCACCCGACTTGACGGCCTTGAGCATGGCTTCGTAGGAGGCAGGGAAATCGGCGGGGATCAGCAGCAAATCATTCCCTGCCTTGAATGCCTCGACCGCGGCGCGGCCAATGTCATTCGCAAAAAGATGAGTCAGACCCGCCATATCGAGGGCGTCGGTCACGATGAGCCCTTTGAATCCCAGCTGCTTCTCGAGCAAGTCCGTGACCACCGCCGGCGAAATCGTGGCCACGTGATTGGGATCAGAGTCGAGCGCCGGGACGGTGACGTGCGCCACCATCACCGAGTCCACGCCTGCGGCAATGGCTTGGCGGAAGGGCGGAAGCTCAATCGAGTCGAGATGTGCGCGGTCGCCATTGACGCTGGCCACGCCGAGGTGCGAGTCCGTCGCCGTGTCGCCGTGACCGGGAAAATGTTTGACCGTGGTCAGCATGCCGGCTTTGTGGGCACCTTTGATGTAAGCCGCAACCAGATCGCCGACCTGCTGGGGATCTTCGCCGAACGAGCGCGTGTTGATGATGGGGTTCGCGGGATTCGAGTTCACGTCGGCGTCGGGAAAGAAATTCCAGTGCACCCCGATCGCTCGGGCTTCCTCGGCGGTAATGCGGCCGAACATTTCGGCGTCTTCGGTTTTGCCATCCGCGCCGAACGCCATAGCGTGCGGAAAGTTCGTCGTTCCCACCAGCCGCGTCGCGACGCCGCGCTCAAAGTCCGCCGCAAACAGCAGCGGCAGTTTGGAGTCACGCTGCAGCCGGTTGAGCAGTTCGGCGGCTTCGTAGGGTCCGCTGCGCAGAAGGAACGGGCCGTCCACGTGCACCGTCATGGCGAACGAACCCACGTGGTACTTCTGCATGGCTTCGCGCAATTGCAGGTACTCGGGGCTCTCCACGTTGAGGAAGCTGGCGCGGCACCAGATCATGAAGACCTGCCCGATTTTTTCTTCCAGCGTCAGCTTGCGCAGAGTTTTCTCCGCCCACCGCTCGCGTTCGCGCGTGAGATGGATCGGCGCAGGCTGCGCAGGCTTGGTTTTCCCTGCGGCCAAGGCGGGCAGAACAAAGGTCAGAGCGAGGATCAGGGCAAGGATGATAGCGGATAGAATTCGGCGCATGCAGAAACGATAGCAGAACGCCATCTGGGGCCAATCAATAATTCCAATCCGCGTTCATCCGCGTGAATCCGTGGCAAAGAAGTTCTCAACGCGGGCGAGCGCTTCGGCTTGAATCTGCCCATCGTCCCCAAAGCCCTTCACCCACGTCACCTCCGGTTCCCGCCGAAACCACGTCATCTGGCGCTTGGCGTAGTTGCGATGTGCCTGCTGCGCCGCCGCCAGCGCTTGGCGGCGAGTGAGTTCTCCGCGCAGGAATTCGACGGCCTGTTTGTATCCGAGCGAAGCCAGCAGGCGCGTCGCCGCGCCGTATTTCTCAAGCAGCCGAGCGGTCTCTTCCACCAGGCCCTGGTCGAACATTTCCTGCGCGCGCCGGTTGATGCGCTGGTAGAGCGCAGCGCGATCGGGATCGAGGCCGAGCCGCAGAATGCGGAAGCCGCGCAGCGGGTCCCGTCCCTCCTGCCAGAGTTCGGTCATCTTCTGCCGCGAGGCCAGGCAGACTTCGATGGCACGGATCAGCTTAGGAGTGTCGTTGGCATGAATTTTCGCCGCGGCTGCGGCATCCAGACGGCTGAGAATCCGGTGCAGGTGCTTTGATCCGCGGTTTGCGGCGCACTGACGCAAACGCTCGCGCAATTCCTCCGAACGCTGCGGGCCGGGAAAAAGTCCTTCGAGGAGTGCTCGCAGGTATAACCCTGTGCCTCCGACGACAACGGGCAAGTGATGTCGTGACGCGATTTCCCCGAGCACCTGCCGCGCCTGGCGGGCATATTCGCCGGCGGTCATCGACTGCGTCGGGTCCACACAATCGAAAAGATGATGCGGCGCGCGGCCACGCTCCGCCGCGCTGGGCTTGGCTGTGCCGACGTCAAACTCGCGGTACATGGCGACCGAATCGCAGTTGACAATTTCTCCCGCAAACTTCCCGGCCAGCGCGAGAGACAACGCTGTTTTGCCGCTGGCGGTGGGGCCAAGCACCACCACCAGAAGTGGTTCAGCCGAAGTGGTCTTGCCACCGTCCGCAGCCACGATCAGCGCAGGCTCCAGTGGATATCGTGCCAGTAGCGAATCAGCGTCAGGACCAGCAGCAGAAAGGCGATGAGCAGCAACCCGGTCGTTTCCGAGGCGTAGACCGCGTGGCGGTGCTGCTTCGCGGCAGCGTCGTCCTGGCGAGCGGGGTCGGGCACGAGGTTATTGTAGCGCCGGGCTTAGGTCTTAGATGTTAGGCGCTGGGTCTTAGGCCCGAGGTCTGATGTCTGAGGTCTGAGGTCCGAGGTCCGACCTTCCAGTGCTACACTACGGCGTCATCCATGCCTGTACCGCAAAACAACAGCCGAGTCGCGCGTTTTGGAGTTTTTGAGCTTGATCTCAACGCCGGCGAACTGCGCAAGAGCGGCGTGAAACTGCGCCTCCAGGGACAACCCTTCCAAGTGCTGACGCTGCTGCTGGAACGTGCCGGTAACGTGGTTACCCGCGAGGAGTTGCAACAGCAACTGTGGCCCTCCGACACCTTCGTGGACTTCGACCACAGCCTGAACACGGCCATCAAGAAAGTGCGCGAGGCGCTGGGGGATTCGGCCACCAGCCCGCGCTACGTCGAAACGCTGGCCCGGCGCGGCTACCGCTTCATCGCCCCGGTTGAGACCAACGGATGGTTCGACCATGCGAGTCCCGCTCCGGCTCAAGCCGCTTCCCCGGAACCTTACCCGTCTCCGGCCATGCTGCATCCCGAACTGGAAGTCCCGATCCCGCGCCGTAGCCTCACTCGCGGCCTGTTCGCGCTGATTCAGCTGATGTATCTTTGCTTCTATGTCGCGGCGCTGGTTCGCCTGCACGCCATCCAGAACATTGCAGACGGGTTCCTCCCGCTGTGGGCTGCCACCACCCTGGCCGGCGCCGTGCTGGCGACGGCGGGCGGGGGCATTCCGCTGCGGCTCTACCTGATCTCGGCCGTGAGCTTTGACTATCAGCGGCTGGGCGAAAAATTCCGACAGATGTTTCCCTTTGTGCTGGCGCTCGATCAGCTCTGGGCCGTAACGCCATTCCTGCTGATGCAAAAGATCGGTTTGGGTGCGGCCTTCGCCGTCAGCGCGGCGCTGCTGTACTTGCCGTTTTCCGAACGAACTTTGATCCGCATGGCGTATGTCAGGACGCCACCGCCCTAGGCATGTCTTATTTTCCGCGGAACTGTCCTCACCCATCGCGCGTATCATCGTCCAAGAACTAGGTGGAAGTGTGCACTCCCAAAAAGGAGGACGTTTCATGAAACGGATCATACCGGCAATTCTCGTTCTGGGCCTTGCGGCCGCGCTGCCGGCATCGGCCGACGAATGGTCGAAGACGTACAACCTCAGCGGCCAGCCCGAACTGCGGGTCGAGACTTCCGACGCCAACATCCGGGTTACGACCTGGGATCAGAACACGATCGAAGCCAAGGTCATCGCCACACGCTACAAGATCGGCGAAGGCGGCATCCGCGTCGATGAGCATCAGGACGGCAATCTGGTCGAAATTGAGGTGCGCTATCCCCACCACAGTTTCACCATCGATTGGGGCCAGCATCGTGTGGACATCATGATTCAGATGCCGCGCCAGGGCCGCGTCAATCTGCGCACCGGCGACGGCAACATCGAAATCACCGGCCTCAAGGGCGAAATGGACCTGCACAGCGGCGATGGCTCTGAAACCCTTGATGGTTTGGACGGCAAGTTGCGAGCGAACACGAGCGACGGCCACATCCGCGCCGACGGACGCTTTGATGAGCTTGACCTCAAGACGGGCGACGGGCGCGTCGAGGTGCGGGCGGCGCCGGGATCCTCCCTGGCAGCGGGCTGGAGGCTGGAGACCGGCGACGGCAACGTGACCCTCGAAATCCCGGCAGACACGGCGGCTGACGTGGACTTGCACACCGGCGACGGCCACATTAATCTCGACATGCCGGTCACGACCGAGGGCAAGATCCGCGAGAATGAAATCCGCGGCAAGCTCAATGGCGGCGGCAGCCTGCTGACCATCCGCACCGGAGATGGCTCGATCCATCTGCGCAAGAGCGGGGTCTGACGCGTGCGCGCCCCAGGCAGCTTGTGGTGCAAGGGAGATTCGTATCAGGGCACGCCTTCAGGCGTGCCGCAGGTGCGTTGCATCAACCCGCCTTCCGGCGCTGCATTTTGAATTCAGCCCAATTCCGTTTGACCGCCTTCCTCACCGCACGATAAAATAGTTGAGTTTGCCTGTATTCGCCGACCCGTTCTGGGGACGCCCGTCTTGGCTGCGGAACGCGCCGGGGCGGAAAACACAGCAAGCACAGGAAATCAGCAAGTCCCGGAGAGAGCGCCCGTGTGCGCCCCGGGGTTCGTTTTCAAGTTGCGTTTTGGCGATCTAGGTACACGATATTTGGGATGGAGGCAAGGGTATGTACGCGGTCATCCGCGCCGGTGGCAAGCAGTACCGGGTGGCGCCCGGCGATGTGATTCAAGTGGAGAAACTGGGCGACGGAACCGGCGGCCAGGTGGAGTTCCCCGTGGTGGCCGTTTCCAGCGCAGAAGGCCAGGTAGCCAAAGAGTCGGGCGCACGCGTGGTCGGCCAGGTCGTCGAACACGGTCGCGGGCCGAAGCTGCTCGTCTTCCATTACAAGCGCAAGAAACAGTATAAAAAGCTGCGCGGCCACCGGCAGGGATACACGGCCGTGCGGATCATCGAGATCGCCTCTGGCGGGCAGAGTTTCAAGGCTCCCGAATTGCCAAAGAAAGAGGCGAAGCCCAGGAAAGTGCAAGAGGCCGAGCCCGAGGCACCGGCAGCCGAAGCGAAGGCGGCGAAACCGGAGGCAAAGAAGAAAGCGGCCGCTCCGAAGAAGGCGGCGAAAAAGACGCCCGCGAAGAAGAAATAATCGGTAAGTGATAAGGAACGACGGGCGCGGCGCCCGTCCCGAGCGATAGCAACTGGCAACTAGCCACTGACAACTGGATTTCTATGGCGCACAAAAAAGGACAAGGCACTTCACGAAACGGCCGCGATTCGAATTCGCAGCGGCTTGGATTTAAAGCATTCGGCGGGCAGGTTGTGCCCGGCGGCACCATCATCGTGCGGCAGCGCGGCACGCGGGTGAAACCGGGGCTGAACGTGGGCCGCGGCAAAGACGACACGCTCTTCGCCAAAATCACCGGCCGCATCAAGTTCCAGGACAAAGGCTCGATGGGCCGCTTTGTCATGGTCGAGCCGCTGGAAGCGAAGTAGAGGAGCGGCTTGCCAGAAGCTCGCGGGCAGGAGTGCCCGCGCCACATTGCCTCGTCTTCGGGACGAGGCTTTTGTTTTGGTCCTGGACGCCCTGCACGGAAGGGGCTGCCCCACCCATCGCGGTTTTCGATGGGTGGGAACAACGACTCACCCATGTTCATCGATGAAGCCAAAATTCGCGTCAAGGCCGGCGACGGCGGCAACGGTTGCATGGCCTTCCGGCGCGAGAAGTTCGTCCCCCGCGGCGGCCCCTCAGGCGGCGACGGCGGCAACGGCGGCGACGTCGTCATGGAATCGAGCGAGCGCCACAACACCCTGGTGCATTTCCGCTTCAATCCCGAATACAAGGCCGAGCGCGGACGCCACGGCGAAGGCTCCAACAAAACGGGCCGCGACGGCGGCGACGTGATGCTGAAAGTTCCGGTCGGGACCATCGTCTTCGACGACGAAACCGGTGAGAAGGTTTTCGATTTCTCCGGCCCCGACCAGCGCATCGTGATCGCCCGTGGAGGCCGCGGCGGGCGCGGGAATGCCCGCTTTGCCACCTCCGTGCACCAGGCGCCGCGGGAACACGAAGCGGGGCGGCCGGGCGAGGAGCGCGCCTACCGGCTGGAACTGAAGCTGCTGGCCGATGTGGGGCTGGTGGGATATCCGAATGTCGGCAAGTCCACGCTGATCTCGCGCATTTCGGCGGCGCGGCCCAAGATCGCCGATTATCCTTTCACCACGCTCCAGCCCAACCTCGGGGTGGTCGCAGTGGGCGATGCGAAAAATGAAGTCAGCTTTGTGGTGGCGGATATTCCCGGGCTGATTGAAGGCGCGCACGCCGGGGCCGGGCTGGGCATGCAGTTTCTGCGCCACATCGAGCGCACCCGGCTGCTGGTGCATCTGGTGGATGTTTCCGACGGTAGCGGACGGGACGACGTGACCAAGGATGTCGAGGTGATTCTCGGCGAACTCGCCAGCTTCGGGGCGCATCTGGAAGAAAAGCCCATGATCATGGTGGCGTCAAAAATGGACGTCGCGAACAAGGACAAGCTGGCGAAGTTGAAGCGCTATTGCAAGAAGAAAAAGCTGAAGCTCTACGAAATCTCCGCGGTCACCGGCAAGGGAATTGAAGAACTTAAATACGCCATGGCGGGGGAAGTCCAAGAGCTGCGCGAACAACACCTGGAAGAAGCCGCCGAAGAAAAATCCTGACAGCTGCCAGTAAAAGGGGCTTCCCCCAAGGCGAGCAGACGCCATCTATCCTGCCGGGTTTCCCGAGGAACTTTGGGGAGTGTCCTTTGGCCTACTTCCATTTTGCATACAGTCGAGCATTATCCGATGAGCGGTCATTCTTCGCCTTCTGGGGATAATGCGCTATGAGACGATTCGCCTTGGCTCTTTATGTCTGCCTGCTGGTGTCGTTGGTCAACCTGGCAGGTTTCGCGCAGGATTCTCCCATCGGCGATGTGGCTCGCGCCGCGCGCGCCCAGCGATCTCAGGCGCCCCATGCGAACAAGGTGGTTACAGACGAAGATATTGGTCCGCAAGTGGGACCCCTTTCCGAGACCGACGATCCCGACGAGGTCGTCAACAAAGCCGCAGTCGCGCTGAAGGCCGATACGCAGCATACCTGTCGCAATGAACTTTCGAACAACAGCGGCCCGGGTTACTATACCGAGACGATAAGAGAAGTTGCGGGGCCCGATCGCGCACACCTCGTCATCAATCGGACTCGTGTGGAACCCGCACACAGCGAACTCATCGTCATCGGCCAGGACATTTACTCCCGCTCCGGAGCCGGGCCTTGGGTGAAAACCGCTGGAAGTTCAGTCATGCCGCCTACCCCGCTTCCGGAAGCCTTGTGGAACCACTATAGCGGCGGAGAAATCAGATTGACCGGCCGCAACGTGATCGCCGGCACCATCGTTTTTGTCTACGAGACCAAGTATCATCCGGGAGGCGTCAGCGGCCGGGACCGGGCCATCGAGTTTTGGATTGGAATCAAAGACGGCCTTCTCCGCAGGGTACAGATGGTGGACTCAGAGGCCTCGTCGCGAGTCACTGCACCCACCGTGCAACGCGATGTCACGACCTGCTCTTACGGGCAGGTGGCTGAAATCAAGCCGCCGATGTAACCGCGGATCCCAGGGGCGACTGTCGTAATCTGAAAGTTACACTCAAGATCCCCTCACGCCCTCGGCAGCGGTCCGTGCTGGAAGTGATATTGCAATATCCGCGCGGCCAGGGCGGGGCTCAGGGTTTCGCCGTGGGGTTCGATGGTGCGCACGACTTCTCCGCGGCAGACAACTTCGGTCGCTGCCAAGCCGGCAATTTCGGCGGGAAGCACCAGGTTGATCTCCAGTTGCACGCTCGGCGGCAGCAGTTCATCGGCCTGGAACAGCATGCCCGAGCGGCTGATGTTTTCGGTCGTGCCCAGGTGCCATTGGGTTTCGCCCAGGCGGCGGTAGCGCAGGGGCAATTGGAGTTGGAATCTCTGGGCGCGCGTGGACTTGGGTCCCCCCACCGGCAGGGCGGCACGCGGTTCAGCAGGCGGCGTGGGCATAGCAACCTCCAGAGCGGGCCGGGCATCGAGCACTTCCCGCACCTTGCTTTTCAGGTTGCGCAGGCTGAAGGGCTTCTGCAGCAGGCGGACGCCTGCGTCCAGCATGCCGTTGTGTCCGACGACGTTTTCGGTGTAGCCGGACATATACAGCACTTTCACGTTCGGGCGAATTTCCGAAATGCGCTGCGCCAACTCTCGGCCATTCATGCCCGGCATGATGACGTCGGTGAGCAGCAGGTGGATCACGCCTTCGTGGGCGACGGCGATCTGCATGGCGACCGCGCCGTCAGCCGCGTCGATGACCTTGTAGCCCTGTTTTTCGAGGAACTGGCGGGCCAGGTAGCGCAGGTTGGCTTCATCTTCGACCAGCAGGATGGTCTCGGTTCCGGGCTCGACCTTGAGCGCTTCGATTGCGGCCGCGGGCTGGACGGCGGCGGGTTCGCCCACGGCGGCGACCCGCGGCAGGTAAATCTTGAACGTCGTCCCACGGCCCACTTCGCTGTAAACCCAGATGTACCCTCCGCTCTGCTTGACGATGCCGTAGACCGTGGAGAGGCCGAGGCCGGTTCCCTTTTGTCCCTTGGTGGTGAAAAAAGGTTCGAAGATGTGCGACTGAGTGTCGGCATCCATGCCGGCGCCGGTGTCGCTGATAGCGAGCATGGCGTAGTCGCCGGGGCGAAGCGGCGCGTGCAGGCGGGAATAGTCTTCGTCGAGGGTCGCGTTGAAAGTCTCGATGGTGAGCTTGCCTCCCGAGGGCATGGCGTCGCGGGCATTGACCGCCAGGTTCATGATGACCTGCTCGATCTGGCCGGCATCGGCGCGCACCGCCCAGAGATTGGCGCCGGGATGCATGACCAGATCGACGTCCTCGCCGATCATGCGGGTCAGCATCTTGAGGTTCTCGGTCACGATGTCGTTGAGATGGACAATCTTGGGGGCCAGCATCTGCTTGCGGCTGAAGGCCAGAAGTTGCCGGGTCAGGGACGAGGCGCGCTCGGCGGCGCTGGCGATTTCCTGGGCAGGTGCGCGCAACTCCGGCGCATCGGCGAGGCGTTCGATCAGGAATTCCGAATAGCCGGAGATCACCATCAGCAGGTTATTGAAGTCGTGCGCGATGCCGCCGGCGAGGCGGCCGACGGCCTCCATCTTCTGCGACTGGCGGAGTTGCTGCTCCAGGATGCGGCGCTCCGTGATGTCTTCGACGAACAGTTCGAAGACCACGCCGCCTTCCCGGCCATTGCTGACCGAGCGGCCGGAAACGCGAACCCCGGTGGAGGTGCCGTCCTGCCGTTTCCATTCCGCGGTCAGTCCTTTGAACGGCGCCGAGGAGCGAAGAAAATCGGCCAGGGTGAACCACTGGTCGGCATCGGAGCAGAAACCGTGAATGTGCCGCCCAATCAAATTCTCCGGCGAGGAATAGCCGAGCAACTCGAGAAACGCCGGATTGGCATCGATAATTTTGCCGGTGGCGTCGCAACGGCAGATGCCGTAGGGGGCGTTGGTCACCAGCGAGCGGAAGTTGAGCTCGGAGCGGCGCAGGTTCTCCTGTACGGCGCGCAGGGCCCCGTTGAGCCAGCAGATCAGCATGGCAACGAAAAAGAAAAGCGAAAGCCGGATGATGGCGGTGCGCTCCTGCGCCGCCGTATGCTGGCCGGCCAGCGCGAAGTAGGCGCTGACGGTGAGGGCGAACGACGTGGCTACCAGTCCCGGCTTCCAGCCGCCATACCAGGCGCTCACCATCACTGCGACTGCGAACAGAGCCAGGCGGCTTTCCGACACGTCGGCCAGCAGGATGGTGGGAATCAAGGCGAGGGCCGTGCTTAACACGGCTACGCCATAGCGCAGAATGGGAGCGCGGGCGGGCGGGATGTGTAATAGGGGGAGGGTTACCCGCATATAACCATGCTATTGTCAAAATAGGAAACGCGATAGTTACAGGAGTTCATCTCGCCGGGAGAACGGGGCGGGGTGGTTACTTGGCTGATACCCTGGCCTTCGGGACAATGGCCGGTTGGATGTGACCAGACCACAAACCATGTGGGGACAGCCGCCCTCGGCTGTCCGGCCGAGCGAAACTCGGCGGCGCAACGGCCCTCCCCCGCACCTGAACCTGGGTGCCCCACCCAACGCGGTTTTCGTTGGGTGGGAACCTGCGCAGGCGTGGGAACCCAACTCTGTCATCCCGAGCGAGGCGTCATCCCGAGCGAAGCCGTTTTTCAGGCGGAGCGAGGGATCTCGCGCGAAGCGCCTCGACTGTCCGCGCAAGATCCCTCGGCCCGCCGGTGAAGGCGCGGGCCTTCGGGATGACGCCCCATACTGATGCTACAACCACCGTGGAAGAGCGGCCCTTCAGGGCCGCGTTAAGTCCTCAAGGAAGGACCGGCCTTTAGGCCCGGTTTCGTTCTTACTGTAGCCCAAAGTTTTGTCATCCTGAGCGGCGCTCTTTGCCGCGAAGGACCTATGCAGCTGGCCGACAAGTACATAGATCCTTCGCTTCGCTCAGGATGACAAATGTATAGATCACCCTATTTCCGAGGATGCTTTAGGCCCCGAGGTCGCCGCAGGCCGGGACCGCATATTCGCCCTTTGTTCGCTTTCCTGCCATCAGGCGCTAAGCCTGCAAGTGTAAGAAAATAAACCATAAATAAACGGCATTGAGCAGTTCACGCAAGGATAGGCGTATACTTCCCGTTTAGAGCCGGAGGCATACCACGGTGGCAGAAATCATCCTAGGAGCGATTGTCATAGTCGTTACGGCGCTGTTGGCGGAGGAGGCTCCCCCAAAATGGAGAAGGTGGTTATGGGGGCTGTTTGTGCTGCTCGTGATCGCTCAGGCAGTAATTCAGATTAGCGGACGACGCGAGCAGGATAGGCTTATTCAGTCGGGCCAGGAGACGGAGCGCGAACTTAAGAGCAAGCTGGACACGAGCCTACTGAACGAGCAATACACAAAAGGTCAGTTGGATACGATGAACCGGATCCTGGGAAGCATCGCAAGCAACTCTGATCCGAAACAAACTGCCGTGTTGCTTCAGGGGTTGCTGTCAACGAAGAGCACCCTTAAGAAAGAGACGATTTCGATCTGCGCCGAGCTTGAACGATGGCAAAAGGGCTGGCAGATCAAGAACCCATTTCCTAATCCCGCCGACCCACAGCACGCAACAGGCAAGGAAATAGAAGCACAAAATGCCTACTGGCAAAAATTTTCAAACGAGTCGTTCGCCAGGTTCGGACCTCGACTCCTGGCAATTATCCAAAGGTACGGCGCGATTGGCGTAGACGTAAGAATGATGGAGCAGCAGATGACTTATGGCTACGTTCCGCCGGATGTGATTAACAAACTTCGTGCTTTCGCGAATCGCGTCAACGATGACGGCAGTTTAAAAAACTAGGCGGCTAAGGGCTTTACCAGGTTCTTATATCCGGAGTGTTTCTAACCACCCATGAACATAGGACTTTTTGGCGGAACCTTCGACCCAGTCCACCGCGGGCACATCGCCCTCGCCCGCGCCGCGCTCGCCCAGTACAAACTGCACCGCATTTACTTTGTCCCGGGGAATGTTCCTCCTCACAAACAGCGCCAGCCGCTGACGCCATTCCTCCATCGTTTTGCCATGGTGGTTCTGGCCACGGCGCACGAGAAGGCGTTTGTGCCTTCGCTGTTGGAAGCGCCGGAGGAGATCGAAACAGCTCGAAAGGCCCGCCAGAAACCGAATTACACGATTGACACGGTGCGGCGGCTGAAGCAGTCATTCAAGGCCAGCGACAAGCTGTTTTTGCTGATCGGGATGGATGCCTTCGCCGAGATCGCGCAATGGCACGAGGCCGAGGCCCTTTTTCGCGAGTGCGAATTTGTGGTGGCGGGGCGTCCGGGATATTCCCTGGCCGATGTGGCCAACGCCTTGCCGGAGACTCTGCGCCCACGGCCGGAGGTCACCCGCCCCTTCCACAAGCAGCCGGCCAAAGGAGATCTGGTACTGCCGGGCGTGACGATTCATCTGCTGGGCGATCTCCATCAGCCGGCCTCGGCGACGGCGGTCCGCCAGGCTGCGGCGGCGGGCAAGCCGCTCGGCCGGTTCCTCGACGCGGACGTGGCCGAGTACATCAAGAAGATGGGGCTGTATCGAGCCGCGAGTCGTGAGTCCTGAGTCCTGAGCCCCGAGACCTTGGTCGCCAACTGCATGACCGTCCAACGGTCGGTTACAATAAAAGATCCTGAGCGAACGACTAGCGACTAACGACTCGGGACTCAGGACTAATCCGAAAGGAAACTTACGCATGTCTCAAAACCACTACTCCACCAAGCCCAAGCGACGGGCAAAAAGCGGCAAGAGGAAAGACCCATCTGCCGCTACCATGGCCAGGCTGCGCCAGCTCTCCGCCGCCGAAAAGAAATCAGCCAAGTGATCACCGCGCCGATTGCACATCGCAACTCAGCTACAATGAATTTTTCCCGACGACTCGGGACTCGCGACTCACAACTCACGACTCGATGAAGAAGAACGAACTCAGAAAACAAATCGCTGCCGCCATCCAAGCCTGCCTGGAGAAGAAGGCCGAAGAACTCAGCATCCTGGAAATGGAAAAAGGGGCGGGAGCGTTCACCGACTATTTCGTGCTGTGCAGTGGAACCAATCCGCGGCAAATCCAGGCCATCGCCGACGAAGTGGAACTGCGGCTGAAGGGCGCGGGCCTGCGCCCGACCCACGTCGAGGGTTACAACCAGTCAGAGTGGGTGCTGCTCGATTACGTGGACTTCGTGGTGCATGTTTTTTCGGAGAAGGCGCGGAAGTTCTACGATCTGGAGCGGCTGTGGAAGACAGCGAAAAAGCTGCAGCCGTCTGATCTGAAAGCCGCTCCGAAAAAACGCAAGGCGGCGCGGCCCGTGCTGCGAAAAAAGACAAAGCGGAAGGCTTGATCTTCTTCGGAGTAACAAAAGATCTCACGCCCGGGGCCATGCTCCCAGGTAGCACAAGCAGCCGTGGAAGGGCGGCGCTTCAGCGCCGCGTCAGCGACAGTTTAGAGATCCCGGGCTTCAGCCCCGGCGGGCCTCAGGGCCTAAAGGCCGATTCAATTTCTAGATCAGTGACGCGGCCCTGAAGGGCCGCTCTTCCACACTGGTCTCAAACAACAGAACGAGCCACTGAGCCGCTCACCCATGAAGATCAAGATCGCGTGGATTGGGAAGACAAAAGAGCCGCCGATTCAGGCGCTCGCGGACGAGTATCTCAAGCGCATTTCGCGCTATGTGCCAGTCGAAGGAGTTGCCCTGCGCGATGAGGCCGCCTTGCTCCAACTGTGCGGCAGGAAGACTGGGAAGGGCGGGAAATTCCCGCTTCCCGCAAATGAATCGAGAAGTGCGCCAGCCGTGAAGTGCACGCTCGTTCTGATGGATGCCCGGGGAAAGGAACTCTCATCCGAGCAGTTCGCCAGGTTTCTGGGCGATTATCAGGACCGGAATCCTTTGCCGCTGGTTTTTGCCGTGGGCGGCGCGGATGGTTTCAGCGACACGGCGCGCGCCGCGGCGCAACACACCATTTCGCTCGGAAAGATGACCCTGGCGCACGAACTGGCCCGCGTGGTTCTGCTGGAGCAGGTATATCGCGCGTTCACCATCCTCAAAGGACACCCGTATCACTCCGGGCATTAAAAGCATTGTTGATTTTCGATTGTTGATTGATGATTGAGAAGCCCATCCCGCAGGCAGCCCGGGTTCTGATTCAACAATCCATCATTCAACAATCAACCATGTTCTACTGCGTAACCGTAGCCTGGTAGCTCACCGCCTGCCAATGTCCGCCGCGGCGCACCCAAACCCGCGTGTAACGGTACGGACCGCTGAAATCTTCGCCAAGCTGGTGCCCCTTCACATCGGCGCGCGCAGTCACGACGGCAGTGTCGCCATAGACGCGCACCACCATGTCGGTTACGTCAACCGCATCGTAGCGAAGCTGGCCGCTCTTGCGAGCCGACACGGAATCCTGCTTCGTGGTTACCTGCCCCAGGGGTGTAATGGCCACGTAGTCCTCGGCCAGCGTCCGCGCCGAGAACTCGGCATCGCGGTGAAGGATGGCCTCCCGGGCTTGCCGCTCCATGTCCACGACCTCGCGGATCGTGGCCTGCTCGCTGGAATCCAGGGAGGGGCTGGGCCGGATCGCGACGTGCTGCGCTGCAAGGGCTGGCAGAACGCCGAGCACGGCGGACAATAACGCTGCACATTTGTTCATCAACATTGAGACCTCCGCGGTTCGCGAGGGACAGAGATCCGCTTGCCCGAGCTACGCAGAATTGGATGCGCGAGTTCTGTGAAAAAGTTCTCGGCTCGAGAGATTCTCTGCCGCACTCAGTAAAAACGCCACAGGACCGAAGAAATAACCCACATCACCCAAAACCGTGCGCGAGAGTGATCTGTTCATCTTTCTTGGTGGGCGCACCGCCGCCGCCCTCGTCTCATATTGAATCACCGGGCCAGGGTAGCGGACGACTTCACGCCGGCATTCTAGTAGAATCAAACCTCCATCGGCATGGCTGACGTTCGTCGTGGTCTGATTATCGTGAACACCGGGCCGGGCAAGGGTAAGACGACGGCTGCTATGGGAACCGCCCTGCGTGCGGTCGGCCAGGGCATGCGGGTGCTGATGCTGCAATTCCTCAAGGGATCGTGGCACTACGGCGAACTTGACGCGGTACAAGCCTTCGGCCATAAGTTCGTGATGAAGCAGATGGGCCGGGGCTTCGTGAAGGTCGGCGCGGAAAAGCCCGACGCCGAAGATGTGCGCCTGGTGGAACAGGCCTGGGCCGAGGCGGAAAAGGCCATCTTGTCCGGAGAATGGGACCTGGTTGTGCTCGATGAGATCAACTATGCCATCAGCTATGGCATGCTGGATCCGGCGCGGGTGGTCGAGTGCCTGAAAAAGAAGCCGGAAATGGTGCATGTCATCTTGACGGGCCGCAACGCACACCCGACAATTGTGGAGGTCGCCGACACGGTCACCGAAATGCGCCAGGTCAAGCATGCCTACGAAAAAGGCGTGATGGCGCAGCGAGGGATCGAATATTGAAGATAGTCCCGAGCCCCGAGTCCCGAGCCCCGAGAAAACTAGGGTCGGCTCGGAACTCGCGACTCAGGACTCACAACTAGCCATGGCTTGGTTTCGACGCGAATCCGGCGAGCTGGATACTTCGGGCGAGAAAAGAGTCCGCACCGAAGGGCTGTGGGTGAAGTGTGATAACTGCCGCCAGATCATCTGGAAAAAAGACCTGGAAGAGAACATGAACGTCTGTCCGAAGTGCGAGAAGCACTTCCGGATTGACGCCCGCACCCGCCTCGCCCAACTGCTCGACGACAATCAGTACGAAACCTCCGATGGCAACATCAGCTCGACCGATCCGCTGAAGTTTGTCGACCTGAAGCCGTATTCCTCGCGGCTGCGGCAGGCGCAGAAGGATACGGGCCTGAAAGATGCGGTCATCAATGCGCGCGGCAAGTTGCTGGGGCGGCCGGTGATTGTCAGCGCCATGGAGTATGCCTTCATCGGCGGCAGCATGGGCGCGGTGGTCGGCGAAGCCATCACCCGGGCGATCGAACGCGCCGTCGAGACGCGGACGCCGCTCATCATCGTCTCGGCCTCGGGCGGGGCGCGCATGATGGAGGGGGTCGTCAGCCTGATGCAGCTGGCCAAGATCTCGGCCGCGCTGGCCCGGCTGGACAAGAGCAAGGTCCCCTACATTTCGTTGCTGACCGACCCGACCACCGGCGGCGTGACCGCGTCGTTCGCCATGCTCGGCGATCTGAATATTGCCGAACCCGGGGCGCTGATCGGCTTCGCCGGGCCGCGTGTAATCGAACAGACCATCCGGCAGAAGCTGCCGCCAGGCTTCCAGCGCAGCGAGTTCCTGCTGCAGCACGGCATGCTCGATGCCGTCGTCTCCCGCAAGCAGCTCAAACCCTATATCTCCCGCGCGCTGGACTTCATGGCTGCGTGAGGCGCTCTCCAGACTGACGTCATCCCGAAGCCCCGCGCCTTCACCGGCGGGGCGAGGGATCTCCTGTAAAACGGAACTCGGGCGTTAGCCCTGCCTTCAAACCGCCGCGCAACTCTCCCAACCTGGACACGACTGCTGTTAACCTGATGATTCAAGCTGATGGCTGAGAGCTTCTCCACCTACGAAACCGCAGTGGCGAGCATGTTTGCGTTGGGGCACGAGCTGGCCCAGACTCCGGCGCACAAATTCGACTTGACGCACATGCGCGTTCTGCTCGACGGATTGCAGCATCCCGAGCGGGCGTTTCCCAGCGTCCTGATTGCCGGGACGAACGGGAAAGGCTCGACGGCGGCCACGCTGGCCTCCATTCTGCAGGCTTCCGGCTTAAAGACGGCGCTGTACACCTCGCCGCATCTGCAGCGCATCAACGAGCGCATCCGGGTCAACGGAGAAGAAATCCGGGACGATGATTTTGCTGCGCTCCACGGGCAAGTCGATCGCGTCGCAGAACGTCTGGTCGAGCGGAAGGAGCTGCCCTGGCATCCCAGCTTTTTCGAGATGATGACTGCGATCGCGTTTACTCACTTTGCCCGCGAAAAAGTGGAGATTGCGGTGCTGGAAGTCGGCATGGGCGGGCGGCTGGATGCGACCAATGTGGTCGAGCCGCTGGTCAGCGTGATTACCGACATTTCGCTCGATCATCAGAAGTACCTGGGCGACACGGTGGGCGAGATCGCGCGCGAGAAGGTGGGGATTATCCGGCCGGGCGGCGTGGTGGTGACCTTGCCGCAGCAGCCCGAGGCCAACGACGTGATCGGCAACACCATCCTGGATTTGGGCGCGATCGGGGTGAGCGCGGTGCAGTATGTTCCGCCGGTTTCGCCGGGGAGCAGCCAGTATTTGACCGGCAGCGCTAAGAAACCCTTCACTGCCGACCACCCAGAGAACGAGAGGAACGATGCCCAGTGGCGGTCCCGCTATCCGCTCGAAGTCATGGGTGAACAGATTCTGGTCGAGAGCCCGCTGCTGGGGCGGCATCAATTGCGCAATGTAGCGCTGGCGGTGGCCGCGGCCGAAGAGCTGAGCAAGAAGGGACTTGCTGGCATAACCCCTCAATCCATCGAGCGGGGCATTCGTGAGACGCGCTGGCCGGGGCGGTTTCAGGTTCTGCCCCAGTGCGCTGCCTGGCCGGAGGTTGTGCTTGACGTGGCCCACAATCCGGCGGGAGCGTGGGCCCTCCGTTCTGCGCTTTCGGAGCGCTATGGCGACCGTCCGCTGATTTTCGTTTTTGGTGCGATGCGCGACAAGGCCATCTCGGAGATGGCAGAGATTCTGTTTCCGCTGGCGCTGCGGGTGATCGCTACCCGGCCGGAGAATCCCCGCGCGGCCTCGCCGGAAGAGATTCAGCAGGCGGCAAGCCGCACCGGCGCCGAGATTGAGCCGGTTGCCGAAGTGGGCTCGGCCCTGGAACGCGCCCGCAGTGGGGCAGGACAACAGACTCTGATTGTGGTGACGGGCTCGATTTATCTGGTAGGGGAAGCGATGCGCCATCTTGCGGGACGAACATCAAAGTGAAAACGTCATTTAGAGTGCGTCATCCCGAAGGCCCGCGTTTTCACCGGCGGGCCGAGGGATCTCCCCCGCAAACGCCTTTTCTAAGAGAGATCCCTCGCTCCGCCTGAAGTACGTCTCCGCTCGGGATGACGCCGTCAAAAGGGGGCCGGGACTTGGAAACGGGCACCACACGAGTCCCGGTTTCCCCTAGAATAGAGGCGTGCAGGAAGTGAAGTCATCCGTGAGTCAGGTCGAGAACGAGCCAGCCGAGGACGGCGCTGCGCCGGTGGCGTCGGCTTCCTTGCCGGTTCTTGAACGGCGATTTCTCGATGCCATTCCCCGGCGCGAATACGGCTGGGGGAGCCGCTTGCGCTCGTATCTGATCATTGATCCGCTGATCTGGCTTTACACGCTGGTTTTGGGAACCATCGTCCTGATCGTGGGCTTGTTCGATCCA
>Ga0209517_10001417_pt1 | contig 36428 bp, 32 predicted proteins | sample PeaSoiMetSII2010_FD_187695 | JGI IMG/M metagenome (GOLD analysis project Ga0209517, IMG submission 187695) | Peat soil microbial communities from Weissenstadt, Germany - SII-2010 (SPAdes) (version 2) | ecosystem: Environmental > Terrestrial > Soil > Wetlands > Peat | place: Germany... | reverse complement strand
TGAGGCTTCGCGAGGAGTACGGCTGATCGCGGAAGTGGCGCGGGCGGCGGGAACTGTGCGCGGGATGGTGGGCGGGCAGGTGGCGGATTTGGAGGCGGAGAAGACGCGGGCGGATTTGGCGACGCTCGAGTACATACATCGCTCGAAGACTGCGGCTTTGATTCGCGCGGCTTGCGTGGTGGGGGCGATTGCGGGGGGCGCGGCGGACGCGGACGTGGAGCGATTGCGGAATTTTGGCGAGAACATTGGCTGGGCGTTTCAGGTGGTGGACGACATTTTGGATGTGGAGGAATCGTCGGCGGCGTTGGGGAAGACGGCGGGAAAAGATCAGGCGCAGCAGAAGGCTACTTATCCGGCGTTGCTGGGATTGACGCAATCGCGGGAAGTGGCTACGGAATTGGCGGCGAAGGCGATTGCGGAATTGGAGCCGTTTGGGGCGCGCGGGGGGAATTTGCGGCAACTGGCGGAGTTTTTGGTCGAACGGCGATCGTGATGCGCTGATGAGTGGGCGGGTTGCGAAGCAACGGCTTGATTTGTTGCTCGTGGCGCGAGGGTTGGCGCCTTCGCGGCAGCGGGCGCAGGCGATGCTGCTGGCTGGGGATGTGATTGTCGGTGGGCAGAGGGCTGGGAAGCCGGGGTCGCTGGTTGCTGAAGATGTTGCGATTGCGATTGCCGGGGATTCGCAGCGGTATTCGAGCCGCGGCGGATTGAAGCTTGAAGGGGCGCTGGAAGATTTCGGGATTTCGCCTGCTGGGAAGATTTGCCTGGATGCGGGGAGCTCGACTGGGGGATTTACGGATTGTTTGCTGGCGCATGGGGCGCGCAGAGTCTTCGCTGTGGATGTGAATATCGCGCAATTGGATTGGAAGCTGCAGCGGGATTCACGGGTTGTGACGATTGAGTGCAATGCGCGCTACCTGAAGGCCGAACAGATTCCTGAGCCGATTGATTTTGTGACCGCGGACGTGTCGTTTATTTCGGTGACGAAGATTTTGGAGGCACTGGTGCGTGTGGCGCGGGCGGGGGCGGATTTTTTGATTTTGGTGAAGCCGCAATTTGAATTGGAGCGGCGGGACGTTGGCAAGGGCGGGATTGTGCGCGATGCGGCCTTGCACGAGCGCGCTGTCGAGAGGGTGCGCGCGTTTGCTGCGGAGCATGGAATGGAGACGCTGGGCGTGTTTGCGAGCCGCGTTGCGGGAGCCGAAGGAAATCTGGAGTTTTTTCTCCACGCGCGGCGCAAGGGCTAGAGTACAATCGCGGCCTGGAAAAAATGATTCGCACTGTCGGGATTCTCTGCAAGCCTCGGAAAGAAGACCTCTGCTCGGTTTTGCCGCCTCTGGTGGAGTGGCTGCGCGCGCGGAAATTGAATGTGCTGCTCGATGCGAGCGCCGCGGAATCTTGCAGTTCGCTCGATAAGGCATCGGCGCGAGAGAAGCTGGCCAGCGAAGCGGATTTGCTGGTGGTGATGGGCGGCGATGGGACTTTGCTGGCGGCGGCGCGTTTGTTGGGCGACCGCGAGATTCCGATTCTCGGGGTAAATCTGGGATCGCTTGGATTTTTGACCAGCGTGACGCTTGAGGAATTGTATCCGCTGCTCGCGGTGACGCTGGCGGGGAAACACGAGATCAGTGAGCGGGGGGTGTTGCGGGCGCAGATGTTGCGCAATGGAGCTGCCGTTGAAGGTGCGCGGGCGCTGAATGATGCGGTGGTGAATCAGGCGGCGCTGGCGCGATTGATGGATTTTGACGTGCACATCGACGGCAATCATGTGGCGAGATATCGCGCCGATGGAATTATTGTGGCGACGCCGACGGGCTCGACGGCTTATTCGCTTGCGGCGGGCGGGCCGATCGTGATGCCGGATATTCATGCGTTTGTGATTACGCCGATTTGCCCGCATATGCTGACGAATCGACCGTTGGTGATTCCAGATTCCTCGCGGATCGAGATTGCGCCGGAGCAGCAGGGCGAGCCGGTTCATTTGACGCTCGACGGGCAGGTGGGATTTCAGTTGCAGCCGGGCGACCGAGTGGTGATTGAAAGAGCGAAGACGCGGGTGCAATTGGTGCGTGCGGCGGGGAAATCTTATTTTGAAGTGCTGCGCAGCAAGCTGGGTTGGGGCGAGCGGTAATTTCCTCTCTACAGTGTGATTGCAAAGGAGCTGGCGATGAATTTCCGATTGCGGACGGCGGTCGGTGCGGCGGCTTTGCTGGCATTGGGTACGGCGCCACTTCTTGCGCAGAAGCATAAGAAAGCTGCTGAGCCGAAATCGGATACGCCGAATTATCCGATCAATGATGGATTCGTGGATGTGAACGGGTCTTCGCAAGGTTATGTGGATGCTGAGGGGATGCTGATTTATTACATGACGGTAGGGCGCGGCGAGCCGTTGGTGATCGTGCATGGCGGGCCGGGCGGATCTCACGATTATTTTTTGCCTTATTTGCTGCCTTTGGCGCGGCAGAACAAATTAGTTTTTATCGATGAACGCGGCTCTGGGAAATCGCAGAAGCTGGAGGATCCGGCTGGATACACCGTTGAAAATATGGTGGAGGATGTGGAGGGAGTGCGGCGGAGTTTGGGGCTCGGCAAGATTACTTTGATGGGTCATTCGTATGGCGGAGTTTTGGCGCAGGCTTACGCGTTCAAGTATCAGCAGAATTTGTCGCATTTGATTCTGGCGAGCACGTTTCCAAGCACGAAGCAGATGAATGAAGTTTTTGCGCAGCAGAAGGCGAAGATGGCGCCGGAATTGCGCGAGCGAATCGAGAAGCTGGAAGCGGACGGATTGTATGGGCACGGGAAGGACTACGAGAAGAGCCGTTATACGAACGACTACATGATTGCGGCTTGGGGAGAGGGATACTTTCCCTATTTGTATCAGAACCGGCCTGATCCTAATTTTGATCCGATTGCGATGGGGGTTACTTCGTGGGATTTGTACCGGCAGATGTGGGGATCGCATGGGGAATTCGTGATTGATGGGAATATGAAGTCGGTTGAGTATGTGGACCGGCTGGCGGATATTCATGTGCCGACTTTGATTTTGGTTGGGGATCATGATGAGTGCGATCCTTCTTTATCGAAGGAGATGCATGAGAAGATTTCGGGGTCGCAATTATTGATCTTGCCTAAGAGCGGGCATATGGCTTTTGTGGATCAGACGAATCTTTATCTTGGGGCGATTGATAATTTCTTGCATCCGGAACGGCATCGGGCGCACCGATAGGAACGCTTCGGCGGTGATTGAGCGCGCTGGGGTCGGTCGCTTAGATCCTTAGGGTCCGGAAAGGCTGGACCCGCAGGATGACAATACGTTGCGATGCGCGCCGAAGAAGATTTAGTCGGTTCGAGTTATTCGCCGCGGACGAGGTCGACGCGGGATTCGCGGCGGCGGATTAATTGCGATTTGCGGCCGTGTACCAGGATTTCGGCGGGGCGTGGACGCGAATTGTAATTGCTGGATTCAGCGAAACCGTAGGCTCCTGCGCCCCAGAGGGCTAGTACATCGCCCGGTTGTACGTCTTCGATTGGCCAATCTTTTAGAAAACAATCGCCGGTTTCGCAGACTGGGCCGACGATGTCGGCGCGGATTGTGTTTGCGCGCGAGGCAGGTTGCTTCACCGGAGTGATGGGATGGACTCCGCCGTAGAGGGCTGGGCGGAGAAAATCGTTCATGGCGGCATCGACGACGATGAAATTTCTGCCGCGATTGGATTTCGTGTGCAGGACGCGCATCAGCAGGACTCCGGCCGCGCCTACGATGCTGCGGCCTGGTTCGAGGAGTAGGCGGCAGCGGAGCGGCTTCACTGCTTTGATTATTGCGCGGGCGTAGTCTTCGATGCGGAGCGGACTTTCATTGGCGTAGCGGATGCCGAGGCCGCCGCCTAGATCTAGATGTTCCAGCGAGACGCCATACTTTCGTAGATCTACGCAGAATGCGGCCATGCGGGCTGCGGCTTTGCGGATTGGCTCGAGACGGAGAACCTGAGAGCCAATATGGGCGCTGATACCCTTCCATTCGAGCCAGCGCGAATTCCGATGTGCTAGATAGAGGCGGCGGGCATCGCGCCAATCCATGCCGAATTTGTGGCGATGATGGCCAGTGGCGATGTGACGATGGCCGCCTGCTTCTACATCGGGGTTCACGCGGATGGCGGCGGGGGCGCGGCGGCGAGCGCGGCTTGATTCGTCGAGCAGGAGATCGAGTTCGGATTCGGACTCGATATTGAAGCAGAAAATTCCGGCGCGCAGCGCTTCGCGGACTTCTTCGCGCGTCTTCCCTACTCCTGAAAATATGGCGCGGCGCGCCGGGATTCCTGCGCGGGTCAGGCGATAGAGTTCGCCGCCGGAGACGATGTCGAAATTGCTGCCGAGCTTTGCGAGAAGGCGCAAGACGGAGAGATTCGAATTGGCTTTCACCGCGTAGCAGATCGTTGTGGGGAGACTGCGGAAAGCGCTCTGATATTGGCGATATGCGTTTTCGATGGCGGCGCGGCTATAGACGTAGACGGGCGTCCCGAAGCGGGCGGCTAGATCCGCGAGTGCAACGACCTCGGCGAATAGCGAGCGGTTGCGCCATTCGAAATGCGGCGTGAATTTTGTGGGATCGATTGGCTGCGCGACTTGAGAACTCTCTCCGCGCGCGGCCATTGCGCGCGTTAGAGCACCTTCAGGACGACCAGAGTCCGATCGTCGAAGGCGTGGGCGGTGCCTGAGAAAAGTTCGACTTGCTCGAGGACGCGATCGGCGATGGCGGAGGCCGGTTCGTGCGCGTGCGTCCTAATGAAATCGATGAGCCGGTCAGTGCCGTAGAATTCCTTTTCAAAATTCTGAGTGTCGCTGATGCCGTCGGAATAAAACGCGAGAACGTCGCCGGGATCGAGGACCATGTTCACTTCATCGTAGGTCACGTCCTCGAACATGCCGAGTGGAAAGCCCGCGAGATTGATCTTTTTGCACTCGCCTTTGTGGAGGAGGATGGGCTCTTCCTGTCCGGCGTTGGCGATGCGCAGCTTGCGCTTGCCGCGGTGCCAGGTGGCGAAGCACATGGTCATGAAGCGGCCTTCGATGCGGCGCTCGACGATCAATTGATTCATGTCGTGGAGCATTTGCGCGGGAACGAGTTTGTTGGGGCCGAGGCTGCGCATGATGCCGATGGCGGCGGCGCCGTAAAGCGCGGCGGCGCTTCCCTTCCCGCTGACGTCGCCCATGGCCATGGCTAGCTCTTGCGGGCCGTAGCGCAGGAAATCGTAGATGTCGCCGCAGAGTTCGCGCGAGGAGACGACACGGGCTGCGATATCGAGGCCGGAATCGGTGCCGGGCATGCGAGGCAGCAGAGCGCCTTGCAGCCTGCGCGCGGCGTTCAAGTCGCGCTCGAGACGCGATTCATCGCGGGCGAGTTGCTCATACAAGCGGGCGTTTTCGATCGAGACGGCGAGGCTCGCCGCTAGAATCGAGAGCGCTTGGACGTGATCCGGCGTGAAGTAGTTAAGTTGCGGGCTCTCGAGATCCATCACGCCGATTACGCGCCCTTTGCTTAGGAGCGGCACCGCCAGCTCGGAGCGCGTTTCCGGATTGACCATGAGATAGCGCGGATCGTGCGAAACGTCTGGAACTACGACGGCGCGGCCTAGCGTGGCTGCTGCTCCTACTATTCCTTCGTGCGCCGGAACGGCGTGCTTTTCCTGGATGCGCTGGCCAAATTTTACCGTGACGCGGTGGCGGAAAACTTTGTCGGCATCGTCGTAAAGCAAGATGCTGAAAATTTGATAATCGATGATTCGCTTGGCCAATTCGGCGGCGCGGCGCAGGACTTCTTCCACTTCGAGAACTGAGCTTGCTTCGCGGCCGACTTCGTTGAGCAGAAGAAGCGTGTCGGCCTGATTGCGGACGCGCTCGAATAGGCGCGCGTTTTCGATGGCGCTGGCGATTCGCGTGGCGAGCAACGTGAGGATGGATTGCTGCTCGGGCGTGAAATAGTCGACCTCATGGCTCTGAATGTCGAGAACGCCGATGGCCTTCCCGCCTACCATCAAAGGCACGGCAAGTTCCGAGCGCACGGCTTCGACGGCGTTGAGATAGCGCGGATCTTTTTGCACGTCGCCGACGCGGACGGCGCGGCCCGTGGCGGCGGCTGTGCCCGTGATTCCCTCGCCCCAGGGAATGCGCCAGTGCTCCATCACTTCGGGGCGATAGCCGATGCCGAAGCGGAAATGCAGCTGATTGGTGCCCTCTTCAGGGAGGAGGACGGCGAAGATTTCGTAGTCGATCAGCTTTTTGATGAGCTGCGCCGCTTTCGCCAGAACCTCATCGAGGTTTAGCGAGGTGTTGATTTCCTGGCCGATCTCGACGAGGGTCGAGAGGGTTTCGGCGGAAATCTCGGTGCCGGGTTTGATTTCGACTGGATCCATGGCTATTTTTGCGCCGGGCGGGCGAACTTGCGCCCGCAGGGGCACATTACACATGCATATCAGAAAACACAATTATAACAGCAGCTCTGCGGCTTCGGGATGGGATCTGACTAGTTTGGGCGCGGATTTTTTTGCGTTGAAAGATCAAATTGGCTTGTGAATCTTGAGTTTGGGATTGGAGCGGATCACCGCAGAGACGCTGAGGGCGCAGAGTTTTGGGAGACTTCGGGATTTAATCGGCGGCGAGGCCGCGGGCTTGTTCCAGGATTTTTACACTGGCGCTGGCGCCTACGCGAGTGGCGCCGGCGGCGACCATTTTTTGGAAGTCGTCGAAGCTGCGGACGCCGCCCGCGGCTTTTATGCCGATTTCGCCGCCGACTACGGCGCGCATGAGGCTGACGTCTTCAGCTGTGGCGCCGCCGGTGGAGAAGCCGGTGGAGGTTTTGACGAAATCTGCGCCTGCATTTTTGGCGGCTAGAGAGGCGCGGACTTTTTCTTCGATGGTCAGCAGCGCGGTTTCGAGAATTACTTTGCAAATGGCGCCGCCGCGATGGCTGGCATCTACTACGCCGCGGATGTCGGCTTCGACGGTGTCGTCCAGGCCGGATTTCAGGGCGCCGATGTTGATGACCATGTCGATTTCCTGGGCGCCGAGTTTGATGACTGCGTCGGTTTCGTAGATTTTCACTTGCGGGAGCGTGGCGCCGAGGGGGAAGCCGACCACGGTGCAGACTTTTACTTCGCTGCCGCGGACGAGCTCGGCGGCTTGTGCGACGTTCCAGGGATTGATGCAGACGGAGGCGAAGCCGAATTTCACGGCTTCTTCGCAGAGCTTACGAATTTGCTCGCGCGTGGCGTCGGGCTTGAGGAGCGTGTGATCGATCAGGTGGGCGATCTGCGCGTCAACGGAGGCTACCTCGCCGCCTGCGGAAATGCGGGCGGCACCGGCTTCAATGGCTTTTTGCGTTTTGTGGACGCAGAGGTGGGAGCAGCGCTCGTTGCATTCGGCGCAATAGATTTCGGCTAGTTCGACGCCGCGAAGATTGCCTTGTTGCGCGCCTAGATAGGCGAGCATTTCCTCGGTGATGGCTTGGATTAGTTTTTCGAGTTCGTGGGAATCCACTTTTACTCCACTTGGCGCGACCACCCAAAAGGCCGGGCCAAACTAAAACCAGGCCTGACGAACGCGTGCGAAGTCGATAACAAAACCTCAGCGGCTAAAGCCGCGCAGATTTCGCGGCATTTTCGGCACGGCTGAAGCCGTGCCCTGACAAACCACTGAGCATCTCACACAGACTCTCGAGACCCTCTTATGACGGAACCACCTTCACGCGCTCCTTGGCTTTAGATGCCTGGACTCGATGGCTAGAATCTTGTTTATTCGATTTTGGTGACGGCCGCCGGCGAATGGCGTTTCCAGCCAGACGGCCAGAATTTCGCGGGCGGTTTCCTCGGAAATCATGCGCGCGCCTAAGGTCATGATGTTGGCGTCGTTGTGTTCGCGGCTGTTGCGCGCCGAGGCTCGATCGTAACAGAGCGCGGCGCGGGCTCCCGGGACCTTGTTGGCGGCGATGGAGGAGCCGATGCCGGCGCTATCGACGACTACGCCGCGCCAAGCGTCGCCGCGGGCGATGGCGTTGGCGACAGCTTCAGCGAAGTCAGGATAGTCGACTGCTTCGGTGCTTGAGGTGCCGAGATCGAGGGGCGTGTAGCCCCAGTCGCGAAGGTAGGTCTTCAATTGTTCTTTCAGCGCGAAACCGCCGTGATCGGCGCCGAGGGCTACTACCTTGGCGTGGTTCGAGGAAGCCGCCTCGGATTTCGGCTGCTCCACGCGGATGCGAATTCCGCGTTGATCGGCCGCATCGCGAGCGAGCGGAGTGATCAACGTATCCGGGGCGATGGCGATTTCGCCGCCATCCGCGATGGCATCTAGATCGCGCGCGGTTAGGACGGGACGTGGCACGATTACTCCGGCGGGAGGGAGAGTATGCAAACGTCTTTGAGATTGCGATAGCGCTCGGCGTAATCGAGGCCGTAGCCTACGACGAATTCGTTCGGGATTTCGAAGCCGACGTAATCGGCTTTAATGTCTTTGATGATTCTGCGCGAGGGCTTGTCGAGTAACGCCGCGATTTTGAGAATATGCGGGCGACGCTGGAGTAGAACGCGGCGGAGATAGCTTAGCGTCAGGCCGGTATCGAGGATGTCCTCGACGAGAATGACGTTCAGGCCTTCGATGCTGCTGTCGAGATCTTTATTGACGCGGACCTGGCCGGACGACTGCTTGCCCTTGCCGTAACTCGAGACGGCGATGAAATCGAGCGAGACTTCGAGATCGATCTCGCGCACGAGGTCGGAGAGAAAAATGCAGGCGCCTTTCAGGACGCCGACGAGATGAAGGCGTTCGCCTTTGAAATCTTTGGTGATTTGGTGCGCGACTTCGCGCACGCGTTTTTGAATCGCGGATCGGCGAATCAGTGTTTTCAGGTGACTGCGTCCCTTGTCGGCCATTCCTCTCCGCCTTCAGAGCGAGAAGGCGGCTACTCTATCGCAGGGGCTCGCGGCTGACAAGGCGGCTATTTTTTGGTCAATTCGATTGATGCGCGTGTGTTCTCCCACTCCATGCTCATGGTGCAGGTATTTCCGGTCGGCGCGAATGAGATGGTGAAATTTTCCATGGACGTCGAGAGCGCGGTGACCTTCATGTCCACGCGGGCGAGATCGTTGGCTTCGCCGGGATAGTCGGTGCCCCATTCGCCGGTTTTCTTGCTGATGATGAGAGTCCATTTGTCGGGGTTCGGAACGGCGAAGAGAGTGTAATCGCCGGCGGGCACTGTCTTGCCGCCTGCGGTTAGGTCCACGTCGGTGTGAAACGCCGTGGCTTCATTTGCGCCGGCTCTCCAGACCAGGCCATTGGGGACCAGGCTGCCGAAAATCTTGCGGCCCTTCACGCGCGGGCTGGAGTAATCCACTTTGATTGCTTTGCCGGCCAGAGTGCAACTAGCGGTCGCCGGCAGGCTCGGGCGCTTGGATTTGTCTTGCTGGGCGACGCTTGGAGTTGCCAATGCTGCCAGCGCAATTGCCGCGACGCCGATCATTGCGATGAAGTTCTTCATGTTTTCCTCCTGTTGAACGGTATTTGTCTGACGAAAGCCTCAGCGGCTAAAGCCGGATCACTTATGTGTCGCTTGCGGCACGGCTGAAGCCGTGTCCTGACGCTGCTTTGGTGTTCCGCGAAATATCAAGGAGCTCCGATTCACGGAAGCCATCGACGCCGATCTGTTCCGCTACAACGTGAACCGTGTTGCGTTTTGCGTACCAGCAGGGATTGTAGCCGTAATGCGGGAAGAGCGCGTGAATGCATACTTCGTTTTCAGGTGATTCGAGGTAGATGTCGAGCTTGCCGTTTTTGAGTTTTGTTGCCGGATAGAACTGCACGTTGCCGAATGCCTCCGAGGAATTTGCGCCCGCCATTTTGTGCCGGATATAGAGAGAATCGCAAATATAAGCTAGCCCGGCGGCGAGCGCCGCAACTGCGAGCGTCCAGCCTGCGATTGCGCGCGCCATTCTCACCGCATTTCATCTTAAATCTTCGCGTCCGCTTGGCGCCAGTGATTTGGCTGAATCGATGCGGCGACTTACCGATTGCTTGATTCCGTGGTGCTTCGTGCTAGCGTTGAGGCAGAGCTGAATGTAGAACAGGATGGATCGCATCAAGAACCACTGCATGGTGAGAGTCGTATGAACCCCGCGACGAGCGAAGTGCCGGCTGTTTCGAGCACCCCCCCCTCATCTTCGATTCGACCGGCAAGCAGCGGCTCAGACCGCCGCAGGAGGAGTCGCCGGGCCGACGTGGCAAGCGAGCGTGGGAGAAGTTTGCTCGTCGCGATTCTCGCGATCGTAGCAATCGCGGTCCATCTGATTTTACGATTCGGATTCCGGACTTCTCCTCTCGTCTACAACCTGCTGCTGTTTGTGGCGCTGGCCTTTGGCGGCTTGCCGCTCCTCATTGATTTAATTCGCAAGGTTTTTGCGCGGGAATTTGGCTCGGACTTGCTGGCGGGAATTTCGATCGTCGCGGCGGTGCTGCAGGGCGAGTATTTGGTGGGAACAATCGTCGTCTTGATGCTTTCCGGAGGGACGGCGTTGGAAGAGATGGCGTCGCGACGCGCGTCTTCGGTGCTTGACGAGTTGGCGAAACGCCAGCCGCAAACGGCACACCGAAAGCAGGAAGGTGGAATTGTAGACGTGGCGCTCGACGACGTGCGTGTTGGCGACATCCTCGAGATTTTCCCGCATGAAATTTGCCCTGCGGACGGCGTGGTGGTTGACGGCCAAGGGATGATGAACGAGGCGTTTCTCACGGGTGAACCGTTCGAGATGCAGAAGGCGCCAGGAACGCAGCTGATCTCGGGAGCCTTGAACGGTGACGCTGCCCTCGTCATGCGCACCGAAAGGCTGCCGGTGGATTCGCGCTACGCACGCATTATGCGCGTAATGGAGGAGACGCAGCAGCAGCGGCCGCGATTGCGGAGACTGGGGGATAAACTCGGAGCGTGGTATACGCCCATCGCTGTAGGACTTGCCGTTCTGGCGTGGGTGTTCACGCGAAATCCCCATCGATTTTTGGCGGTTGTGGTCATCGCGACGCCGTGCCCATTGCTGATTGCGATTCCGGTGGCAGTGATCGGGGCGATTTCGCTTGCGGCGCGCCGCGGCATCATCGTTAAGAATCCTGCGGTTCTCGAGCAGATCGAGACGTGCCGCACTTTCATCTTTGACAAGACCGGGACGCTCACATACGGGCGCCCAACGCTAACTGAAGTCGAGTGTTCACCTCAATTTCAACAGAAGGACGTGGTGCGCTTTGCCGCCAGCTTGGAGCGTTATTCAAAGCACCCTTTGGCGCAGGCAATTCTCGACTACGCGGCGAAAAATAACGTGCAGGCGGAATCCGCGTCGGAAATTCAGGAGCAGCCGGGCCGCGGATTGCGAGGCACGATCGGCGGTAGAAAAGTGCTGCTGACAGGCCGCGACCGCCTCGGGGAAGAAGTGCGCGAATTGCCGGGCGCGCGATCGGGATTGGAATGCGTGCTGTTTGTTGACGGCCAGTACGCGGCGCTGTTTCGTTTTCGAGACGCGCCGCGACAGGATTCCGACGTGTTCGTAAAGCATCTTGGGCCGCGGCACAAGGTGAACCGGATTCTGCTGGTGTCGGGAGACCGGCTGGAAGAGGTGCGCTACCTGGCCGCGGAAGTCGGAATTTCTGAAATTCACGCCGCCAAGAGCCCTGAGGAGAAGGTTGCGATTGTCCGCGAGGAGACGCGGCGCGCGAGGACGTTGTTCGTCGGCGACGGAATCAATGACGCGCCGGCGATGCAAGCGGCGTCCGTTGCAGTTGCGTTCGGGCACGACAGCGAGATCACAGCGGAAGCCGCCGATGCCGTGATTCTAGAATCATCCTTGGGGAAGGTTGATGAACTGATTCACATTGGCCAGCGTATGCGCTCGATCGCGCTGCAAAGCGCAATTGGCGGGATGGCACTGAGCATTATCGGCATGCTGGCGGCTTCCGCAGGTTATCTGAATCCCATCGGAGGAGCGATCGCGCAGGAAATCATTGACACCGCCGCGGTTCTGAACGCCGTGCGCATGGCGCTTCCATTCAAAAATCTTCGCGACTTTTGAAGAATTCGGCTCCTAGGGAGTGTCGGCGTCGAGATTAGTCGTGGAAGGGGGACGATCCTGCGCGGCTTTATGCTCCGGAGCGGCTGGGAGCGTCGCGACGCTAATTTGCATCGCGGTGTTTTTTGGAAAGACGACGTCGTGGCCGCGTGCGATGAAGTGCACATAGACCGACATGCCGGCGCCGTAGGCTCCCATCGCCGCGCCGAAAGCGCGCGAATGAACCGTCACGCCAAGAATAATCCCGATTAGTTTGAAACCCCCTGCGCCGCCTGCCACGCGATTCGATGTGTTGCCCGCCGGATTGCTACCGCCGGGCGCGTCGCGATCGCCACCGAAGGAGGCAGCCGCGAGGCCGACCGAGATCGCCGTCATCGCGTAACGCGACTTCGAAGATGTGGCTTCCGCGCCGCCTTCGGAATCGAGTTTCACGTCCTGGCCCTTACCGGCCTGAATTCCTTCGAGACTCGTATCCACTTTCTGTTGCACGCCATCGGGAAGATCCAGTTCGTGAAAGACGATTCGCAGCCTGCCGTTGCGGCTCATATAGCGCGCGGGGGCTGCTTGGACCACTGAGCCTTTCAGATGGCTGCCCTGCGGAAGAATCAAGTGATCGCCATCGAACAAGGGCTGTGACAGTACAGCGTCCACTTCGGCGCCGTTCGGGGTGGTGGCTGAATTCAGCGGCGTCACGAGGCGGGTACGGACGAAACTGGTCTTTTGCAAAACGCCGAGCGTCGAAGCCTTCTCCGGCGTGAGAGCTTCACTGCCGAAATCTAGCGGGTCTTCCAGCTCGGCGAAATAGACCGTGCCGGCGTCGATATATTGCGGATGAACGGGAAGCCGGGCAATCGCGTAGCGTTCGATACGATGCATCTTTCCCGGTTGCGTTACCTGCTTCATGGCGTTGTCCCATGCCTCGCGGGCTTGCGCCTTGGCTTGCTTGGCCTTCTCGGAGGCTTCATCTTTGGCGGATTTCTTGGAGGACTTGTCATCGGCGGTGACGAACTGGATGACCTGGCCGGAGCCGGGGGTCACGGTGGTATGGAGAGAGATGCGCTTGCCGTCTGCGAGAACGAGTTCGTCGAAGGTCAGGTCCAACTTTCGCGTGGGAGAGAAATCGGTGTCGAGCGCGGCGGCGGTGCGCCGGCCTGCGGAGAGAGTCTCGATTTTAGTGATATGTCCGGTCACTACGGCGCCGACGGGAATGACCAGCTTGTCGAAGGCGTAGATCGGCTCGACGACGCGTCCATGAACCACCTGACCCACTTTCTGAATGCGCACTTCTTTGTCGAGCGCAACTTGAATGGCCGTGCCTCTTGGCACCGCGAGCGCGATTGAAGTTGGATTCTCAGCCGGCGCAGGTGCGGCGGGAGGACGATGAGTCAGCTTCGGCGAGGAGTCCTGCGACGGCACTGAAGGCGGCTCAGCGACGGGAGGAGTAGGCTGCTGGGCACGCGCGAATGTCGACAGCAGTGCAAAAAAGAGAGCAGGTGCGGCAGAGCGTGAAAATGACATGCACTCTCTCCCTCGGTGCTCTAAAGCGAGCACCACTCGGGAGGATGGATTCGCGTGAAGCGCAATTCGTTGCCCAGGAGCTCGCGCTCGACGGTCGGCCTTATCTTAGCGCTGCAATCTCCGGTTCACAATTCGCGCAAGGACTCTGCGACGGGGCGGCTTGCTGCACGAATTGCGGGTGGAACGCCGCCGACGAGACCCATCACGAGCGCGAACACGATGCCCATCGCCAAGAGCGCCGGCGTAATGCGGAATGCGAACGCGAGGTGAGAGAACGTCTGCCAGTTCATCGCTCCGGTAGTCAACCCATTGAGGCGGAGAACAGCGAGGCAGCCGAGCAGTCCGCCGACGAAAGAGATCAACAGGGCCTCGATCAGGAATGAAACGACTACGCTCGGAGCGCCGAAGCCGATGGCGCGCATGGTGGCGATTTCGCGTGAGCGTTCGGCTACTGCGGAGTACATGGTGTTCAACGCGCCGAAGATGGCGCCGAAGGCCATGATGGCCGCGACAACGCCACCGAGAATGGTGATGAGCGTCGTCATGCGCGTGGATTGCTTGGCGTAATAGTCGATCTCGCTGCTGACGTCTACGTTCATGCGTGGATCGGCGGTGATGGTGTCCTTGAATTGCTGCAGGGCGGCCGGCGAAGTCAGGTGCGCAGTCACGGACTGATATACGTTTTCGGGATATTTGTACACCTGATCGAGAATGCGGGAATCGCACCAGACCTCAGAATCGAACGATGATCCTCCGGCGTCGAAAACTCCTACGACCGTCCAGGTTCCTCCACCAAATCGGACAGTGTCGCCAAGATCTAGCCCCGTGTATGTGCCTGGGACATTGCGGCCGACAACAAGCTCGCTGAGGCCCGGCTTGAAAAAGCGGCCCTGGGCGATCTTAATCTGGTCGCGGACCAGGAGTGCGTTTGCGGAGACGCCGCGCACCTGGACATTTGCATCCGTGCCGGTGGAGCGCAGGGGAAATGGAGCGATGACGACAACCTCGGGGCTGACGAGAGGTTGTGACCCGGAGCGGGCGACGCCCGGCGCGTCCTGGACGATTTTGACTTCATCGAGCGTGACCGCGCCCATCATCTCGGAGGTGGCTCCAGCGCGAATGACCAGCGCGTTGTCGGCCGTGCCTGAGGCCACCAGCGTCGCCTTGAAGCCTTTGGCCAGCGAGAGCATGGCGATGAAAACGCCCACCGTGCCCGCAATTCCGAGAACGGCAACAATGGCGGAAGGCCAGCGGGCTCGAACGCTTCTGAAATTGTAAACGACGGGAATGGGCATATTCAGACCCTCCGCAGCGCGTCAACCACGCGCAAGCGCATCGCGCCGAAGGCGGGAATCAAGCCGCTCAGTGCGCCGACGCCGAGCGCAAAGCCGATCCCAGCGAGCAACGTGGAATACGAAACGACCAGCACCGGAAGCAGTCCGTTAAGCGCGGAACCGAGTACTGGCACGGCCGCCGCCGCAAGGAGCAAACCAAGGCTGCCGCCGATAACGGCAATTAGAATCGATTCCGCGAGGACCATCACGAGAACCGCGCGATCGGAGAAGCCGACGGCCTTCAGAACGGCAAGTTCCCCAGTGCGCTCGCGCACCGCGATGGCCATGGTGTTGCCGGTGACGAGCAGTAGAGTGAAGAAGACAACGCTGCCGATCGACAGGATTAGAAATTCGATGTTGCCAAATTGCTTGGCCCATCCGGCTTGAAAAGCAGATTCCGTCTCGGTCTTGGTTTCGTAGTTGGAGTTCGTGAATTCGGTGTCGATCGCTTTCGCCACTCGCTCGGCATCGTCCGGGCTGTTCAGGCGAATGACATACCATCCGACCATGCCCTTGTAATCCGCCGGCATATTTTCATCGAAATATTTCCACTGGAACCAGAATGCGCTCTCGTCGCCACCGGGCTTCGTGTTGTGGAAGATGCCGTCAATATTGAACTCCCAGGAGTTGTTTCCGCCGAATAGAGTGGTCTTGATGGGGATGCGATCGCCGACTTTCCAGCCGAAACGTTTGGCGGTCCTTGCGCCGACGACTGCGCCCTGCCGATCGTTTAGAAAAGTCTTCCACTGATCGTCTGGCATGACGATCTCCGAATACACGTCACGCTGGTTTTCGATGTCTATGGCGATTTGCGGGAAAAAGTTTTTCTCGTCCTGGTAGACGCCGCCGAACCAGTTGGCGTGCGTAATCGCCCGGATCCCGGGAATGACCATCATCTTGTCGCGGTAAGCCAGCGGCAACGGTTGAATGATGGACGTGCGGTTGATGACCACGAGGCGGTCCGCGCCTGCTACCTCGACTCCGCGACTGAAGGCGCTCTTGACGACCGCCAGAAACGTGAAGAGAAACAGCGCGGCGGCAAAGGAGCCGATCGTGAGCAGTAGACGGATCTTTTTGCGGAATAGATTGGCGAAGAGCAGGCCACCGAATTTCATGCTACGCCTCCCGCGACCGAATCCAGATGCGCGCCTTCGACGAGGACGCCTTTATTGAGATGAAGCAGCGTGTGCGCGCGCTCGGCGGCGGCGGGATCGTGCGTCACCATCAGAATGGTCTTGTGGTATTCAGTTGAGAGGCGCGTAAGTAGATCGAGAATTTCGTCGGCGCTTTTGCGGTCAAGATCGCCGGTAGGCTCGTCGCAGAGGAGAAACGTGGGATCGGCGACGATGGCGCGAGCGATTGCTACGCGCTGCTCCTGCCCGCCGGAGAGTTGGCGCGGATAGTGATTCATGCGATCGGCGAGACCGACGATGGAAAGCGCGGCCTCGACGTGCTGGCGCCGCTCCGACCTTGAGAGTTTGGTGAGAAGAAGGGGCAGCTCCACGTTTTGAAACGCGGTGAGAACTGGAATCAAGTTGTACATTTGAAAAATAAAACCGACGTGGCGAGCCCGCCATTCGGTGAGTTTGTGAGCGGACATGTGCGTGATTTCGTCGCCCGCCACAGTGATGCTGCCGTGCGTGGGGAGGTCGAGTCCGCCGAGAAGATTGAGCAGCGTGGTCTTGCCCGAGCCGCTCGGGCCCATGAAAGCAATGAACTCGCCTTTGTCCACGTCCAAGTTGAGGGATTGCAGGACGTGGATGGTCTCGCCCGCACGGGAATAGTTTTTGTCCACGCCGCGGACTTGGATTAATGCGCTGCCGGTTCCGTTGCCATCTACTCGCACCATTTCATCGGCTCCTATTTCTTGATTTCGACGGCCTGGCCATCGTGGAGATCGGCCGGGCCTTTCACAACCACTGAATCGCCGGCCACGAGCCCAGCCAGCACTTGCTGATCGGTGCCCTGCACGGCGCCGAGCTTCACGGCGCGACGCTCGACGTGATCCTCCTTAACGAGGAAAACGGTCTTCGAGCCATTTTGGTCATGCACGGCGCCCTGCGGAATGATCACGGTGGACGACGCTGCGCCGCTTTTCTGCTCCGGCTCATCGCCGAGGAACGCAACTTTGACACCCATATCCGGGAGAATGCGCGGATCGAGTTTCAAGAATGAGATGCGCACTTTCACGGTGGCCTTCTGCCGATCGGCGGTCGGGATGACGGTGCGCACTTTTGATGGAATCTGCCAGTCAGGATAGGCATCGAGAACCGCCGTGACAGGTTGGTCAGGCAAAACTCGCGCGATATAGGCCTCGTTCACGTCCACTTCGATCTCGTTCGAGTTCATGTCCACGATGGTAGCGATGCCGGTGCGCGTAAATCCGCCGCCGGCGGAAATCGGCGAGACCATTTCGCCCACCTGCGCGTCTTTTGAAACGATGATGCCGTCGAATGGCGCGCGGATTATGCAATTGTCCACGGCCTGTTGCGCTTCGGCGATTCGTGCTACGGCGCCGATCACTTGCTGCTTGGCCAGGTCAATTTTCGCTTTGAGGCTATCGACGTTCGTGCGCGCAGTGTCGAGCGCTTCCTGCGTTTGAACGCCGGAGGCCTGGAGCTCCTGGGCGCGATGGAGCTCGATCTCGGAGTATTTCAATTGCACCTGAAGATCGGCGATGGAGGCTTGAGCGGTGTCGCGGTCGGCTTTGGCCGAATCGAGAGCGCGGCGAACGTCGGAATCATCGAGCGTGGCCAGCACGAATCCCTGAGGCACGTGCATGCCTTCATCGAAGAATACACCCGTAACGCGGCCGGTGATTTTCGAAGCGACAGTGGCGCGGCGCCGCGGCGTCACGTAGCCGCTGGCATTGAGCAGCGCCGGCCGATCGCTGCCGGCCTTCTGTGCGGCAGCCACTTCCACCACCGGTTTCTGATGCATCAAGGCGAACACGCCGCCCGCGACCAGCACGACAACGCCAAGAATCGCGGCGAAGATTCCGAAGAATTTGCCCGTGCGGCCGCCTTTGCGCTGGCCTTCGTGGATGCGTAGCGAGCCTAGATCAGGCTTCGGAGTTTGAGAACCTGTTGCCATTAGTGCCCGCGTTCCCTCTCTATTTGATTCACTAATTCGTAGTACGCTTCGCGCAAAGCGAATCTTTCGCAGCTCGCAAAATCGGCGAAGTCGTGCCGGCTCTATTGTATCGAAGGTAGGCGAGATTCGCTGGATTGCAAATACGGCCAGCGGAAGGGGGCGCGGGCTGAACCGCTGGGACGGCTGCAAAGACCCAGCTTAGTTGCTAGTGCGTAGAGTTTCCGATATGCAGTTCAGCCGTACCCATCACTACCGGCTGAGGGTGTACGTAACTCGGCTGCAACACGAACGTGCCGAGAATGTTGAGCGCAAAGGCGGTGAGCCCGGTCAGTTCGATTAGTGCGGACGTGGGCAGTACCGACCACGCCCAGCCTGCGTATCCTTGATAGGCAAGCACCTCACACGAAACCCGCAACGTGCATCCAACGGTCAGCAGAAGCAGGCCGGCGAACATCAGCTTTTCGCTCCACAGTAAGCGCATCCCCGCAAATGCCGGCAGAATCCGCTGGCCGACTGACAGAACCATCACCGCGATGAATCCTACGGTGAGCGCATGACGCGACGCGCCCCAGATGCCGCCCGAAGTATCCCAGCGCGATGCCGCAACGCTCAGAAGCGCTGCCACTAACGACCAGCCGTAAGCTACGCGGACGAAGATGGGAAAGGTGCGATGCACGCCTTTGATTTTTGCCGGTTGTTCGGTTGGTTCAAACATCCTGATGGCGGCAATCGCCAGCGCCGCACCGGCAACGAAAATCCACGTCGACAGTGACGTTTTTCCCGTGATCGCGAGAATCACCCCACCCGCGTTGACCAGAATCGCGGCGAGCAGCACGCGCGGATGCAATGGCCTGAGCCCTAGAAATACGCGCATCCACTTGGCGCTGAATCCCCACACGAATGGCACCAGGAATCCCCAGCCCGTGAGCGCAAGATAGCGCTGGTCGAAGCGATGCGGAAAAGCGGGGCTGGCGCCGCGGAATACGACGGAAAAGCTTCCCGCGACATTTACCGCCACCACCGCCAGGAATCCCAGGGTTGCGCTCATCACCACCCATACCCAGGGCTCGAGGCGGCTCTTGCTGGATCCCTGCGGGCGATGTTGCGATGCCACCGCCACGAAAATCAAAAACGCAGCCAGCTCCAATACGCTCGACGCCGGAACCAGCACGCGCCACTCCCACAAATACACGGTCGCGGCCCAGCGGACCACGACACCTACGGTCCAGAGCGCCCAGCAAACCCACGCCGCGGAGATAGTTCCCGTCGCCGTCCCGCGCAGCTTGGGGATCGAGTAAAACCCAATGCCCAGAAGAAAGCTGCCGATCCAGCCAAACACTTGCGCATGACCGTGCGCCTGCAGCCATGCCGGTGAGACGAGGCCGATGCTTTCCCGCCCGCTGATTTGCATAAGATTCCACACGCCCAGCATCGTCCCCGGAAACACCATGAAAAAGAGTCCCGAGGTGATGTAGGCCATCAGCAGCCGCGAAAGCGCCAACTCGCGCTCCCGGGCTATCTTGAATATTTCGGCTGCCGTCGGAGTACGTGAATCCGTCGCCGCCGGTCGTTCGAGAACTTCCGCGTGTATCTGCATGGCACGCTCTCCACTCACAACACAGCCGCTTCCAACTCGACGGCGCGCGGAAACAGGATGCTGTTCTCAAGATGGATGTGCGTGTGCAAATCCGATTCGAATTCCTGGAGGCTGCGGTAAAGTTCGCGATAGCTTTCGCAGCCATCCGCCGGCGCCTGATATCCCGCGCTCAGCTTGCGCATGGCGCGCAACGCTTCACCGGCCGAATCATGGTCATGCATCATCGAATGAATCGGATTGCGCACGGATTGAAAGAAGGGCGGCTCGACGGCTCCGTTTCCTCCCGCGGCGCGTTCCAGCGTCTCGATGTACGGAAAGAGGATTTGCTCCTCCTTCTGCATGTGCGCGTAAAGCTCCTGTCCCAGAGCGAAGAATTGCTTTTCGATCTCGGCGAGCTCGGCGTGATTGGGGCCATGCTTCGCGTTTACTTTTGCCGCCAGGGCGCGAACGCGCGGCACTGCCTCGCGCACGTACTTGTGGTGCTTGTCGCGAATGTGTTTCGTCAACGCACTCAGCGATGCGGCGGCCCAGTTCGCCTCGTCCGGCCCCGCCTGCTTCTTGTTTTCTTCGAGGCGCTTCAGAACTTCCTCGGAGGAGACACCCGTGTGCATGCACGCATCGTGCAGCGACTTCTCGCCTCCACAGCAGTAATCCACGCCCGCCTGCTCCAGCACTTTTGCCGCGCCCGGATTCGCGGCCACAATTTCTCTGACCCGCGTCGTCTCACTAATATTCATAAACGCCTCCCACACACGCGAGTTTGGGCGCACGCCGGAGAGGACGCAGTGACTAAAGTCACTCGCGTGGAAAGCGCTCAGCTATTGGGATTTGGTAGATCTATTCTGGCGAGGTCAGCTCGCGCTTCAAACCCGCGACGTCTTTAACAATCAGCCTACGGCCCTCAACTTCCAGAAACCCTTCGGCTTGCAGCCTGCTCAAGTTCCGCGAGATCAGCTCTCGAACGGTACCGAGTTCGGCCGCAAAGTCCTGATGGCTCTTGGTCAGTTCCACTCGCACGCCGTCCTTCGATGGTACGCCGCCGGACTCAGTGAGTTGCAGGATCAGCGCGATCAGGCGCTGCCGCACGGTAGTGAAGGACAGCTCCTCGATGATGCCGATCAAGCGGCGCAGACGCGTCCCCACCACGGCGATTACCTTCAGCGCCACCTCGGGATGCTCGCGGCAAAAATCCTGAAAGTCTTTGCGCGATATGAACAGAAGCTGGGCATCTTCCGACGCCGAAGCCGCCGCTGGATAACTGCCGCCGTCAAACACCGGAAGCTCCGCGAACGAGCTGCCCGGCCCCTCGATCGCCAGCACTTGTTCTCGCCCTTCCGCAGATACCTTGAAAATGCGAATCTTTCCCGAGACAACGAGGTAGAGCCCCTTGCAAGGATCGCCTTCGCCGAATAGAAGTTCGCCGCGCTGCGCGTGTCTCTTGCTTACTCGGGATGCCAGAGCCTTGAATTCACTCTCCGAAAGACTGGCGAACAACGGCGTCTTGCGCAGCAGGGTCTCGACAGGTTCAGTCATGGACACGTTTAAGCAAACGATTGATGCAAACAGATTGTCAAGGGAAATTGGTTTTGCCGAGCGGCGATACATAGACGCTGAACTCAAAGCAGCGGCTGGCGCCGAATTGATCGAATATCCGAAGAGGAGAATTGGTAGGGGCGGTGGGGATCGAACCCACGACCAACGGCTTAAAAGGCCGCTGCTCTACCACTGAGCTACGCCCCTGTGGCGTGTGCGTTTATCTTACCTGAAAATTGGCAATGAAGACGCTTCTCAGGGCTGGTCGCAGCGGTCGCGCTGATCCGCGCGCTGTTCGTGATTTCGCAGCGGCACGATAACTTGCTGCTGTCCGGACATAATCGTAGAGGCCGTGTCGTGTCTTTCTAGCGGGCGGCGGGGTTGGCGCGGGGGCGCTTGCGTTTCCATTCATAATCTTTGCGGAGCTTTTCTTTGTGCTTCTTGAGCTGGCCTTCGAGTTCAGAGAAGGCGGCGCGGACGCTGGCGGGGGCGTCGGGGGCGATGGCGCTGGCGTGCAGAGTACCGGTGGGCAGCACGAGATTTACCGCGAAATTGAAATCGGAGCGGCGCGGGCGAAGCTCGAGATCGCCGTGCAATTGCACGAGATCAGGCGCGTAACGCTTGAGCAGCTTTTCGAGTTTCGCGACATGGCGTGCCACAACTTCCTCGACCGCCTCCCGGACATCCGCTTGAATGCGGCTGAAGGACATTTTCATCGAAGCACCTTGATGGAAGGATTGAATGACCGGCTGGAAAGCGAAGCCGCATGAAACTCATCGCAAATTCAGCATAGCAAGGCCCCGAGTTGGATTCAACGGCGCAGTGCATTTGCGGAACTCATCGCACTGCGATTTGACAGGCGCTTCGACGGCGACATAGGCTGGGCGCGCGTTACCATTGAACGATGGCCCGCCAATCACAACGCGACGTGCCGGCATCGCACCGGGTGCTTGTGGGCCCGGCGGGATGGTCTTATGCCGATTGGAAAAGCATCGTGTATCCAGCGCGGCGGGAGCGCGGCTTCCGCGAGGCGGCGTATCTTTCGCAGTTCTTCGACACAATCGAGATCAATACTTCGTTCTACCAGCCTCCGAAGCCCGACATGTGCCGCTTGTGGATCGAGCACGTGGCCGCAAATCCGCGATTTCTTTTCAGCGCGAAGCTGTGGCAGAAATTCACGCACGAAACCAACGCGGGCGCAGCCGACGTTGCCGCGGTGCGCGAGGGATTCGACGTGTTGGCGGAAGCGGGACGGCTCGGCGCGGTGCTGATGCAGTTCCCTTTTTCGTTTCACAATACGCCTGAAAATCTCGCGCGGCTAGAAGCACTGGCAAAAGAATTCGGCGCTTATTCGCTGGTGGCGGAAGTACGCCATTCTAGCTGGATGCAGAAATCGTTCTTCGAATGGTTGCGCGAGAGCGGCGTGGGCTTCTGCAATATCGACCAACCGGTGATCGGCAAATCCATGAAACCTACCGAGCGTACTACTTCTCCCGTCGCGTACGTCCGACTACACGGCCGCCGCTACGATACCTGGTTCAGTGATGATCCGGCCACGCCTCCCTCGGAGCGATACAACTACCTCTACTCTGAAGAAGAGCTCGCGCCCTGGGCCGAGCGCATCCGCCACACAAGCGAACACGCCGAGAAGACGTTCGTGATCACCAACAATCACTTTGAAGGCAAGGGCGTGGTGAACGCGTTAGAGCTGATTCATTTGCTGACCGGCGGCAAGGTGGATGTGCCCGAGCCGCTCCGCCATCATTATCCCCGCTTGGAAAAAATTGCCGACGCGCCATCGAAGGAACCCACGCTGTTTCCTGTTTGAGTTCGTAGCGCCGGCAGCTTGCCGGCGATTATGTTAGGGAGCTCCGCCGCAGAAAAACGCCGGCTGGCAGCCGGCGCTACGCCGTTCTTACTTCTTGAACAAATCTTCGAAAGCCTTGCGGGCGCCGTGGGATGTGTTCGGCGAAATGGGCGCCGAAGGAGCGGCGGGCGTGGCGTAAGCTGCGGGCGACGTATCCTTCTCGATCGTCACGCGCAAATCGAAGAACGTGCACTCGTTGCGCGCGTCTTTCTTCGCGATGCGCTCGGGAATCGGCTGCGTGCATTCAAACTGCGCGGCCGTATCAAAGTGGCGGCACTGTTTGCAGGAGTGCATCTCGAGTCCGCACTTGGGGCATTGGCCATTGGGATCGAAGCCGGGCTGCAGCACCGCGCCGCAGTTCGAACAGCGGGCGCGGGAAACGCTGCCCACCATGCGCGGCGTGCGCGGGCCGAGCTGATCCTGCCTCGGACGCGGCTCGGCCGGGCGGTGCTCCTGCTTCTTCTTCGCTTCGCCGCGCTCCTGATAACCCTTCTGCTTATACTTCCGCTCCATGGAGGGACCTCCGGGGGAAACCCCATCATACTCCGAATCTAGACGTGCAACCGGCAAATCGCCGGTCCGATTGAACTTGTAACTTGAACGCCACTAACCGCGATGCGCGCAGCCGCGGCTGTTGGCCATCGCGTTTCCGCAATCACGCGCGGCCAGTGCCATTGCGAGCCCAGCGGGCGCTGAAACCTTCGGCGGGCAAATCCGGCTGCAAGAAACTCCGCGGAGTTCCTGCCGCTGCGAGGACTGCTTCGGCCGCGATGTAGCCGCTGCGCACCGCGCCTTCCATCGTCGCGGGCCAGCCCGTGCGCGTCCAGTCGCCCGCGAGAAACAGATTTTCGATGCCGCAGCGCGGGCCGGGACGCCACTGATCGGAGCCGGGCTCGGGCGAGAACGTCGCAGCGATTTCTTTGATCACCGTGGATTTCACGAGCTTGGCGTCGCGAGCGGCGGGGAGAACTTCGCGCACTTCGCGCAGGGCAAGATCGGTGATCTCCTGGCGCGAGCGGTTCACCAGATCATAGGACGCGCTGACCACCAGTTGCAAGTATTGCCCGCCATCGTTCTTGGACGCGCCGGCTGCCGAATTGTTTTGCGGCGCCTCGGCGTAAAGAAGCGTCTTATTAAAGATCCACTGCACGGTGTGATCGAGAAGCGTGAGGAACGGCTCCTTCATCACCGGCCTGTCGAACCAAAAATGTATTCCCGTAATCGGCGAATCGTGCAAGTGGTGCAGGCCCGCGAACGCCGGATCGGATTCGGCGAGCGTCGGGCCAAGCAACTCGAGCAACGCGGATTGCGGCACAGCGAAAACGAACGCATCGCCGGCAATCTCCGCGCTTTCATCGAAAACGAGGCTTCGCACTCTCTGTCCGTCCATGCGAAAACCGCGCAACGTCGCTCGAAACCTCACTTCTCCGCCCCGCTTCTCGATCGCCATGCGGCAACCGTCATAAAGCTCCGCGAGCGGCACTGCCGGAATCCCGACGCGGAATCCTTCGCGATTCGCGAGAAATGCTTTCCAAAAAACATCGATTCCGTAGCGCGCGTCGGTGCGCGCCAGTTCTTCATCGAGCGCGCTCACCAGCACCACGCGCCAGAATCTTTCAATCGCCGGCGCGGTCTGCCCCATGCGATGCAGCCAATCGAGCATCGAATTGCCCTCGACGCCCGGCGGATGTCCGCCGGATCGCGCAATCGCCAGCATCGCCCGCCCGATTCCCGCTTTGTCCGACCACGAGAGCGCCGTGAAGCGCAAAAACGAAAGCGCCATGTGAAACGGCGGCGCGAACAAAAACGAGCCGATCGAATACCGCCGCCCGCGTGCATCGGCGAAGTACAGATGATCGTAATAGCGAATGCGATCGGCCGAGCCCACGCGACGATAGAAATCCGCAAGATTCGTACAGCAGCCGAGCGTGACGTGCTGGCAATTATCCACGTGGCTGCCATCGGGAAGCAGATACGACGTTGCGCGTCCGCCGAGATACGGCCGCTTCTCGAACAGCCGCACGCGCACGCCGGCTTCAGCCAGCGCGACGGCCGCCGACAGCCCCGCCAGCCCCCCGCCGATCACGTTCACACATTCGTTGGACATAATGAGGGTCGCGCCAGCCGAGCCGCGCTCGCGCGAGAATCCAGACCTTTTCTGCTGAGGATAGCCGGGCCGGCGGCGCAGCCAGCACATCATAGCGGCGCAGCTCGATCTTTTCGAGAATGCCTGCATAGATGCGCGCCATGGCCCAGAGCGCCGCGCGGCTGTCGTCTTCGATCAGATCGAGAAGCGCCCAGCCTTCGGCATAAAACTTCCAGGCGCGTTCGGCCTGGAAGCGAATCAAATCGGCGAACCGCGAGCCGGCGTTCGCTCGCCGCAAGTCGCGGGCATCGCAGCCGAAGCGCGCCATATCATCGAGCGGCAAATAGATGCGCCCCATGGCGAAATCTTTCGGCACATCGCGAAGAATATTCGTGAGCTGAAACGCAATGCCCAGCCGCTCCGCCAGTTCCGGCGCGCGAGGTTCCGTGAATCCGAAAACGTGAACGCAGCACAGGCCGACGGTGCCGGCCACGCGGTAGCAATACTCGCGCAGGCGATCAAACGTCTCGTAAACGCTAACGGTCAGGTCCATCTCCGCGCCGGAAATCAAATCGTGCAAGTAGCGCGAAGGAATGTTGTAGCGCTCAGCCGTATCGCGAAACGCCGGCCAGACCGGCGATGCGGAAGTTTCACCGGCGAGCGCGCGATCCATCTCGGCCCGGCGCTCGGCCAGGCCGCGCTGTTTGACGGCAATTTCTCCCGGCTCGTCCGAGATGTCATCCACTTCACGCATGAAAGCATAAAGCGCGCAAAGGGCGTCGCGCTTGGCCGGAGGCAGCAGGCGAAAGCCGTAGTAGAAATTGCGCGCCGCGGATCGCGCGAGATTGCGGCAATGGTCGTAGGATGCCGCAACGGAGACTTTCTCAGGCATGGCGTCCCGCAAGCGATGACGCGCTGTCAACCCCGCTGCCCGTGCCGCCGTTCGCGGCACCATTCCCGCCGCCGTTCGATCTGCCGTCAGAATTATCGGGCGGCGCGGAGGGTAACAACCAGGTGAAGCAGCGGTCGAGAAGCGCGCGGCCGAGCAGTTGCATCTGCGTGGCGCGGCTAATTTCCGGCCGGTGATGCAGCGTGTTATAGCCGATGGCTTCGATGCGATCGAGAACCGCCAGCCCTCCGCGCGAGAACAACTCGACATCCACGCGCAGCGATGCCGAAACGCGCCCGGCGAGCGGTGCACCAGCCGCAAAAAGCGTACGCGTCCGCGCAATCAGCGCCTGCATCACCTTGGCGTAACGCTCATCAAAATTACGCGCAAACAGATCCTCGGGTCCGAGCCCCTTCTCTCGCAGCAAATCGAGCGGAATATAAATCCGGTCTTTATCGAGATCGCGAGCAACATCCTGCCAGAAATTCGCGAGCTGCAACGCAGTGCAGGTTGCGTCGGCAAGAGCCTGCCGCTCCGCATCGCGATAGCCTGTGAGATAAAGCACGAGCCGGCCGACCGGATTCGCGGAGTAGCGGCAATAATCGAGCACGCCGCCCCAATTCTCGTAGCGATGCACGCGCTGATCCTGCCGGAAAGCGATGAGCAGATCGCGAAACGGCTCGATCGGAATATCGAGGGCTGTCACGGTCTCCGCCAGCGCAACGAACACCGGATGTGAAGGATGCCCGGCATAAGTCCGCTGCAGTTCCTCATCCCACGCATCGAGCAGCTTCAGCGCCGTCTTCGGATTGGGCACTTCATCGCCGAGATCATCGGCCCAACGGCAGTACGCGTAGACATTATAGAAATGCTGGTGCAACCGCCGCGGCAAAAGCCAGGACACCACGTTGAAATTCTCGTAGTGGTGCGTCGCAAGCCACCGCGTATAGTGGCGCGCCTCTTCGGGAGCACAGCCCGCGCTCGGCAGGTTGCGCGCGATCTCAAGAACCGGATTCTCTTGCATGGAAGCCGTTTGTGGGGACAAGCCTACGGAATAACAGCAGTCTTCAATTCGCCGTTGCGATTCTTCATCCGCTCGAAAACTCGCGGCAGATCGTCGAGCGCCACCTCGCCGGTGACGAAATTTCCGGCAGTCACTTCCCCGCGCGCGATAGTGTCGAGCGCCTCGCGAATAAATTGCGGCGCGTGATGGAAAGTTGACTTAATCGTGATCTCCGAATAGTGCAGCGCCGAGGGATCGAATTTTACTTCCGAGCCCGGCGGGCAGCCGCCGAACAGATTTACCGTGCCGCCTTTGCGCACCATCTGCACGGCCCACTGCCACGTAGCCGGCGCGCCAACGGCTTCGATCACCGCATCGGCGCCGAGACCCCGCTCGGTGAGCTGCAGAACGCGCCGGATCGGATCTTCGGTGCGGCCGACATCAATCGTGGCGCTGGCACCGAGACGTTCGGCAGCAATCATCTGGCTCTTGCGCTTACCGAGCGCAATGACGTGGATGCCGCGCGCCGAAAGCACGCGAATGAATTTCAAACCGATCGGACCGCAGCCGATGACTACAGCTGTATCGCCCGCATGCACATTCATTTCGTGAACGCCGCGCAGAACGCAGGCCAGCGGTTCGACCATCGCCGCATCGCGGAAGGAAACTTTGTCGGGAATCTCGAGCAAATTCTTTTCCACGATCCGGCCGGGAACGCGAATGTACTCGGCATACGCGCCGTTATTGAAGAGCAAATCCTCGCACAGATTCTGTTGGCCCTTGCGGCAATAGAAGCAGACGCCGCAGGGCGCCGAATTCGCCGGCACCACGCGCATGCCCTTGCGGAAACCGCCATTCACGCCGCTACCCTTCTCTTCGATCACTCCGGCAAGCTCGTGGCCGAATACCGAGGGCGGGCGGATCATGCGCGCATGATAGCCGCGCTTCCAGACTTTAAGATCGGTGCCGCAGGTCAAAGCGACTTCAACTTTGATGAGAACGTCGTCCGAAGCCAGTGGCGGGATGTCGATCGTCTCGACCTTCAAATCCTCGGGTCCGTAGAGGACTGCCGCGGTCATGTGCCCGTTTCGAGTTAGATCGAGGGTGCTCATGAATTCACAATCACCACTTTTAAGGTATCATCGGCCGGGCGCGCTGCCAAATCGAGGGCGCTGGCGATTTCTTCAAGTGAGAAACGGTGAGAGATCAGATCTTTCACCGGCAAGCGGCGCTCGAAGACCAGCCGCGCCGATTCTTCCTGATCGTCTACCGAAGCGCTATAGCTGCCCAGAATTTCTTTCTCCTCGACTCCTACCGTCGCGGCGGGAAATTCGATCTGCATCACGGGATCATTCTGCGCGAAGAGCAGCACGCGTCCGCCAGGCCGTGCGAGCGCTAACGCCTCTTTCACTAGACCCGGGCTCGGCACGGCGAGCAGAACGGCATCAGCGCCCCGCCCATTAGTGTGATGCCGAATTTCGCTGCCAAGTTCCACTTTTGACGGATCGAACGCTGCTGTAGCGCCGAAGCGCAGACTCGCCGCACGACGGCCGGCCATCGGGTCGCTGGTGAGAACCGTAGCGCCCTCGAGCTTCGCAAGCAGCATCAGGAGCAAGCCGACGGGACCTTGTCCGATCACCAGAACTGTTTCTCCTGGCGCGACGCGAGCCTTGCGCACGGCTTTAAGGCACGTGTTCACTGGCTCGACAAACGTGGCTTCCTCGAAGCTCACGTCCGGCGGCAGAGCGAGCATGCCGCGCTCGACGATCCAGGGCATCGCGCGAACGTACTGCGCGAAGCCGCCGCCATTCGGATCGAACCCCGCGGTGAGACCGACTTTCTTGTAGCCCGGGCACTGCGAGAAAAGTTTGCGCTCGCAATAAAAACAATCGCCGCACGGGATGTGATGAAAGCTGACCACGCGGTCGCCTGGCTTGAATTTGCGGACGCCGCGGCCGACTTCGACTATCGTGCCGGCGAGTTCGTGCCCAAAAATTTGCGGCGGATTGACAAAACCGTGCTGGATCTTCTTGATGTCGGTTCCGCAGATGCCGCACGCCGAGACGCGAAATAGAACTTCGCCTTCGCCCACCTGCGGAATCGGGACAGTCTCGACCACAACACGGCCCTTGCCGCGGTAAACGCCCGCGCGCATCTCCCGCACGCCCAGCGGGGTCCGCGATGCTAGGTCGAGTTGTGCCGTCTGCGAGCTCATGCCGTAGCCCTAGCTACGATCCTCTCCGTGAGCAGTCCCGGCGCCGCGCTCAGCGATTTACTCGTCTTCTCGAGGATCCGCGCCAGATTCTTCGCGCCGCGCCGGCTTGCGGATCCCAGGCGAATCAGCCCCGGGATTCGCTGCGGGGCGCGTGCGATTTTTCCCGCCAGTCGAGTAACGCGAACTCGGCCGTGTTCGTTCAACACTTGCGTGAAATCCATGGGCAAGCTTTCGTTCGCAGCATCGCTCACCGCGCGAATGGCGACTCCGGGGATTCCGCGCTCATGCGCCTCGCTCAAAATGAAGAAGCTCTCCATGTCAACGGCTTCTGCAATCCGGCCCATGCGCCGCTTGTCTTCAACGGTCGAGACCGCGAAGGCGGAGGTGCAGAGCGTGGCGATGGGGCTTGCGCCTTCATCTTCGGCGAGGCGAACCATTCGGGGATTGCATTCGAACCTGCCCTGCGTCTCACCATCACGAACTGCGAGCGCGACCAGAACGTCTCCGGCGCGAAATGCGGACTTCAGGCCGCCAGCGAATCCTGCAGCGATGCAAACGTCCGGCTGCCAGCGCAGAGCCTCGCGCGCAACCCGCTGCGCTCGCTCGCGACCCATACCGGTGATGGCCACTCGAATCTGCATTTCCCCGCGAGATGATTCGAACGCTGGAAAATCGAGATTCGCAAGTCGCGCGAACGCACCTTGCCGAAACCACGAGGCAAACTCGGTTTCCAACGCAAATGTGACCAGCACTTTCACGCGTTATTCCAATCTAGGCTGCAGCAGTGACGGCTCGCCGCGCCCCCGCTCGGACGTAGCCGTTTTCTTCATACCAGTGCGCGGCGCGCTCGAGCGCCGCGGCCACCGGCCCCGGCGCATATCCCAACTCGCGCTGCGCTTTCGAAACATCTACGAACATGTTATGCCGAGCGATCTTCACGCCTTCCACCGGAATCTGCGGCTCGCGGCCCAGCATTCGCGAGAACGCATTCTCCGTGTAGGCAAACCCCAATGCGATGGCGTGTGGGATTTTCAATCGCGGCGCAGGCAATCCGGAAACCTGCGCCAGAATGTCGAGAACTTGTTTCAGCGATAGATTTTCCGCGCCGAGCAAGTAGCGCTCACCGGATTTGCCGCGCTCGGCGGCGAGCAGGTGGCCTGCGGCGACATCTTCGACGCCTACAAAATTCAGGCCAGTCTCGACGTAGCCGGGCATCTTGCCATTCAGAAAATCAACTATGAGCTTTCCGGTCGGCGTCGGCTTCCAATCGCCGGGCCCGACCGGGGTGGTCGGCATCACGATGATGACGGATAATCCGTCTTGCGCCGCCTTCAATGCTTCCTTCTCAGCGAGCCACTTCGAGCGCTTGTAGTGCCCCACCATCTCATCCAGCTTCGAATCCGTGGCTTCGTTCGGCAACGCGGGGCGATCGACCGCGATAGTTGCAACCGTGCTCGTATAAATGAATTGCTCGACTCCGGCCCGCTTGGCAGCTTCGAGCAAATTCCGCGTGCCGGTCACATTGCTCTCGTAAATCTCAGCGGGATTTCGCGACCAGAGGCGGTAATCGGCCGCAACGTGAAATACGCGATTGACGGCGCTAAGCGCGCGCTCAAGCGAAGCGGCATCGCGCAAATCGCCTTCAACGCGCTCAGCCTCTAGCCCGCGCAAAGCCCGGACATCGCTGCCGCGCCGGGTGAGAACTCGCAACGATTGACCAGCGGAGATAACTCGACCCGCAACGTGGCTGCCGACGAAGCCTGTGGCGCCCGTGACGAGCGTCTTCATAGAATCCGGAAAACCTCTTCTTTGCCCGGCTGGGGGGTTGAAATGGTGGCTTGTGCGTGGCCGTTGCCGTGCGCGTTCGCATGGCCATTCGAATGGCCGTTGCCATTTCCGTGGCCATTTGCTTTGGGTGCGCCCTTCGCGCCGCCCATGCGGCCCGAAAGCTGCCACGTGAGCATGCGCCAGGTATCGCCGAGTTTCTTGTTTCCGCCGAGAATGGCCGAAGGCTCGTATCCCGAATGCATCATGCAATCTTCGCAGCGCGGATCGTTGCCGCGGCCGTACTTCGTCCAGTCCGTCTTCGCCAGAAATTCCTTGAAGTTCGGATGGTGCGTGTCGGTCATCACGTAGCACGGGCCCTTCCAGCCGCGCGTGTTGTAAGTCGGCGTGGCCCAAGCCGTGCATTCGAGTTCGCGTTCGCCGCGGAGATACTCGAGATAAAGCGGCGAGGTCATGATGTTGTAGCGGCCGAGAAGTTCGGCGGCGCGCTGGAATTTCTGATGAATTTCGTCGCGCGACATGAAGATGTCTTTCGTTTGCACAGCGGCATAGGAATAGGCGGGCGAGACCATGTGTCCGTCCACGCCCAGCGTTTGCAAATACGCGAAGAGCTCGCCGATCTCCTCAATGTCGGTTTCCTTGTAGATCGTCGTGTTGGAGGTGACCAGGAAACCCGCGGCCTTCGCCACCCGGATTCCTTCGATCGCCTCGCGGAACACACCGTCGCGCTCAACGCATAGATCGTGCGTCTTCTCCAAGCCGTCGAGATGCACGTTGAAAAAGAACCGCGAGGTCGGGCGGAATTCATTCAGGCGCTTGCGAATGAACATTCCGTTGGTGCAGAGATAGATATTCTTCTTGCGCGCCAGGATTTCCTTCACCAGCCGCCCCAGCTCCGGGTAAATCATCGGCTCGCCGCCGCAGATCGAAACAATCGGAGCGCCGCAATCCTCGAGCGCCGCGAGACACTGCTCCACAGTCAGCGTGTCATTAATCGTCGGCTTGTATTCGCGGATTCGCCCGCAGCCTGTGCAAGTTAGGTTGCACGCGTGCAGAGGCTCGAGCATCATCACCAGCGGAAATTTCTTCTCGCGGCGAATCGTCTTCCCGGCGAGATACCCCGTAAGGTTCGCCGTCATGCTTAGCGGAAATCTCATTCAGCCCCCAAATTCAGCTTGCGATGCCAGAATCCGTTCGGCCCGGGCTGGAAAGCGCAAAACTCGTTTGCGCCGTTTTTCATATTCCGGTACCGCGCCAGTGCGTAGAGCGGGAACGAATTTCGATAGAGGTGATATTTCAAATAGAAAACGGATGGGAACCCCGTCCCCGTAAATTCCTTCTCGTCCCACGTTCCGTCTTCATTCTGCGTTTCAACCAAGTACTTCGCCGCGCAGATCGAAGCTGGATCGTCCGGTCCCACCGTAGCGAGCAATCCGATCAATCCCCAGGCAGTCTGCGAAGCCGTGCTCGCGCCGCGCCCCTTCCAGTTAGAGTCGCTGTAGGAGTGCAAGGATTCGCCGAATCCGCCGTCGGGATTCTGCACCGACCGCAGCCAGTCCGCAGAGTGCCGGCATTCGGGCGCGTGCGAAAGCCCCACTGCCTCCATCGCGCGCAGAACTCCACTGGTCCCATACACATAGTTAACGCCCCAGCGCCCGTACCACGGGCCGTCCGGCGCCTGATCCTTGCGCAAGAACGAGACCGCGTTCTTCACCGACGGGTGTTCGCTGGTCCAGCCCAGTTTGCCGAGACATTCCAGCGCTCGCGCCGTGACGTCGGCGGTCGAGGGGTCAAGCATGGCATTGTGATCCGCAAACGGAATGTTATTTAGAATCTGGAGATCGTTATCGCGATCGAAAGCGCCCCAACCTCCATCGCGGTTTTGCATGCTGAGCATCCAGGCCAACCCGCGCCGGATCGACGCGTCAATCCTCTCCGAATCCGGATGCGCCACGCGCGCCATAGCCATCAGGACGAACGCCGTATCGTCTACGTCCGGAAACCAGTCATTGCGGAATTCGAACGCCCAGCCACCGGGTTGAGCATCGTGATTCTTCACTTGCCAGTCGCCGCCTCCGAGGATTTGCATGTCCGCCAGCCAGCCTGCAGCCTCAACCAACGCCGGGTGGCTGGGGTCGACCCCCGCTTCCTCGAGCGACACCATCGCAATCGCCGTATCCCAAACTGGCGATACGCATGGCTGAATGCGCAGCGTCTCCCCCTCTTCAATCTCATGCGCTTCAAAGTGCGCCAACTGCTGTTTCACGATCGGGTGATCCAGCGCATACCCCAGGCTCAGCAGGCAAAGAATGGAATTCTGCATCGAGGGATAAATTGCCGCGATTCCCTCGCTGCGCTCCATGTGCTCCAGCAGCCAGCGCTCGATCTTCTTCAGCGCCATGGCGCGGAACGGCTTCCACGGCAAGCGTTCGTAGGACTTCATCAAGCGGTCGGTGGTCAGGAAGAAGTTCCGCCAGGTAAACAGGCTGCGATCCCATTCGAACGCCTTGCGCTTTCGATTTGGGTCGGCAAACAACTCATCAATGTGCGCCTCTTGCGGAATGGCCCACTGCGGCTTGCCCGCGTACAACATGGCCAGGGGCACGAGGATCGCGCGCGTCCAGGACGACATGTCGTACACGTTCAGCGGGACCCAATGTGGCAGAAGAATCAGTTCAGGAGGGATCGCTGGAACCAAATCCCAGCCTATCGCACCCACTAGCGCCAAATAGATACGCGTATAGGAATTCGTGCTTTCCAGGCCGCCGAGGGCAAGCACTCGCTCGCGGGCTCGACGCATGTGCGCTGCGTTGGGATCGTCGCCGCCCAATTTCAGCGCGAAATAGGCCTTCACCGTGGCGTTTATCTCTGCCGGGCCATCCGGAAAGATGTTCCAGCCGCCGTCTTCGAGTTGGCGCTGGCGAATATAAGCAGCTAGTTTGCTGACTTTTGGAGAGTCGAGACGTCCCAAAATGAACTGGAATACCGTGTAGTCGGATTCGAGGGTCGTGTCGGCTTCGAGTTCGCCCCACCAATACCGCCCCTCAATTTGCGCGTTCAGAAGCCACCGGGTGGCGCGGTCAACGGCCTGCGCGACCTGACCTTCCAGGTCCCGGACGGGTACGGTGGCGGCTGCGTGCCCGCTGCCGTCGGGAATGGTTCTAAGTTGAGATGTCATCACTGTTTCCGACATCGCCGTTGTGACGCGTAACCCATCAAGTTCATCACGATCGGGCAGGTGATCGTACTAGCGAGCGATTCACTCCCGACCACAGAAATTTATTTCGCTTCCACCGTCGGCAAACCTAAACGTCCGCCGTGCTCTAGACCCGGCCTCCTACTCATCTAGATGAGGGTCCACACCCTCATGTTGCCAGCGTGGGTCCCCAAAAGCCCTCGAGGCGGCGAGCGCTAATGCTCTAAAAACGCCACGCAGTATGTGAAATGATTTCCCCGATCCCTATAGAATGCAAATAGATACAGAGACCCGCACTAGATTATCGCGAGGAATGGCCCCGTGGTCAACAAAAAATGACACCTACGTGACTACCCCTGGGAAGCCGTTTTTGGGGTCTGCGATCCGGCAGATAGGGTATCGCGCAAGCGGGTGATTCAGGTTCTCGCGTCAAGGCTCCGGTTCAATCGCCCGTCGAAGTCGCTTTCCGAGCTCGGGCAGACGACCGTACCAGGCATACTCTTCCTTGAATTTGCTCAATGTGCGGGCCGGAGTTCCCCATACGACTTGGCCGGCGCGAATAACCTTGTTTGGCAGTATTCCGGACTGGCCGCCCGCGATTACACCGTCCTCGAGGCTGCAATGCTCGCCTAGGCCGGCTTGCCCGCCGATCATTACGTTCCGGCCGATTGAACAGCTCCCCGAAATGCCCACCTGTGCCGCAATGATGCTGTGTTCGCCGATCTGGACGTTGTGACCGACCTGGACGAGATTGTCAATTTTGGCGCCGCTGCCGATTTTTGTCGTGCCCAGCGAGCCTCGATCAATCGTGGTGCCGCAGCCGATCTCGACGTCGTCGCTGATTTCGACAGCGCCTACCTGTGGAAATTTCCAGTGCTTGCCCTCGCCGAAGACATAGCCGAAGCCGTCGCCGCCGACCACCACGCCGGAATGCAGCGTGACGCGGGACCCGATGCGAGCACCCGGATAGAGAGTTACGCGCGGGAGCAGGCTGCAGTCCTCGCCGATCGAAGCGCCTGAGCCGAGGAAGCTGAACGCGCCCACCTGGGTGCCGGATGCGATGCTTACGCCATCCTCGACTACAACGAATGGCCCGATTGCGACGCTCTCCGCGATCTTCGCGGAGGGTGAAATTACAGCAGACGGATGAACTCCCGCCGGCGCCCGGCGCGATGGCAGGAGCCAGTCAGCCGCCTTCGCAAAGGCGAGTTTCGGCGCGGCAACGCGGAGCACGGTCTTCTCCGTAAACTCCAGCCCCGACGGGGCGATGACGCATCGCGCCTTCGACGCTTGTGCTCGATCTCGAAATTTCTCATTCTCGACGTAAATCAGGTCGTCGGGCGTGGCAGAATCCGGATTCGCGATGGAAGAGATTCGCGCCGAAGCGTCACCCTCGAGCGTTGCTTGCAGATAATCCGCAAGTTCACTAGCTGTCCTTGCCATGATTTCCTCGATTCAGAGAGTCAAGATGGATAGACTGGTTTTTCCCCAGGCGGCCGCGTCTTCCACCGCTTGTGCACCCAGATCCATTGATCGGGATGCGCGCGCACGAAATCTTCGATTACGTTCATGAATTTCGCCGTGTTGCTGCGAACGTCCGCCGCTTCATCGCCTGTGCGGATCAATTCGACCGCCGGCTCAAAGCGCAGCCGGTATTTTTGCGCGGCTTCATCCCAGTACGCATAGCCCGGGACGACGGCGGCATCTGTACGTAGAGCGATGCGCGCCAGCCCCGCGGTGCTCGACGCTGGAACGCCGAAGAACGGCACGAAGACGCCTTCTTCGAGAGAAGTATTCTGGTCGGCGAGAATACCGATTGCTCCACCGCCGTGCAAAATGCGCAGCACGGCCCGCACGGAGTCATTCTTGTCGATCACCTGGCAGCCCGAAAGGCAGCGATATTGATTCACGAGCGCGTCCACGCGGCGGTTCTGGATAGGCCGCGCGAGGAAGAAACAAGCGTAGCCATAAAGAGCGTGGGCAAAGCTAGAAAGTTCCCACGGGCCCATGTGACCGGTGAGGATCAATACGCCTTTGCCTCGGTTCAGGGCGTCGAGATAGTTTTCGTGGCCGTCGAGCGCGATGACCCGCTCAATATTCTCTCGCGTGAATTTCGGAAACTGAGAGAAATCGCCGGCCATCCAGCCAATATTGCGCAGCATTCTGCGAATCGTTTCCCGCCGCCGCGCCTTGGTCCAATCAGGAAACGCCAGC
>Ga0209517_10001416_pt1 | contig 36428 bp, 28 predicted proteins | sample PeaSoiMetSII2010_FD_187695 | JGI IMG/M metagenome (GOLD analysis project Ga0209517, IMG submission 187695) | Peat soil microbial communities from Weissenstadt, Germany - SII-2010 (SPAdes) (version 2) | ecosystem: Environmental > Terrestrial > Soil > Wetlands > Peat | place: Germany... | reverse complement strand
CAGGTTGCGGAACGGCGGTACATCCGGTTGCACCAAGGCCGTCAGCAAACACGCCGAATCCGCGCCGCCGCTGACGGCGACAACCAAGCCGGTCGCTGCCATCGGCATATAGGCCTCCAGAACAGCCTGTACGGAGACCGCCGAAAAATTCATTCTGTGTTGCGCTTCGCGTCGCAGCTACGCTTAACCGTCCCGGAATACGCCAAAGCCGCGCAAACGAGCCTGTCGAGCATCCAGCAAGGTAGTCACGGGCTGATTACAAAGCTCCGCTAAATGCTTGATCATGCTTTGTTTCAGGACTTCCGCCATGGCTTGCGGATCGCGATGGGCGCCGCCGTGCGGCTCCTTCAGCACTTCGTCGACCAGACCCAGCTTGTTGAGCCGCTCGGCAGTACCGCCCATGGCATCGGCGGCAATCTCCTTCTTATCGGTGCTCTTCCACAGTATCGACGCGCAACTCTCGGGGGAAATCACGCCATAGACGCTGAACTGCAACATCACCAACCGATCGCACACGCCGATCGCGAGCGCACCGCCCGATCCGCCTTCACCGATGACCACGCTCAACACGGGCGCCGCCAGATTCGACATTTCAAACAGATTTCGCGCGATGGCCTCGCTCTGCCCGCGTTCTTCCGAGCCGATACCCGGATAGGCGCCCGGTGTGTCGATCAAGGTAATCACCGGAATGCGAAAGCGCTCGGCCATGCGCATCAGCCGCAGCGCCTTGCGATAGCCTTCCGGCTTCGGCATTCCGTAATTGCGGCGCACACGCTCCTTCGTATCGCGGCCCTTCTGTTGACCGATCAACATGACCGGCAAACCTTCCAGTCGCGCCAATCCGCCCACAATGGCGAGATCGTCGCTATACATGCGATCGCCGTGCAACTCGTGCCAGTCGGTAAAGATCATGGATACATAGTCCAGGGTGTACGGTCGCTGCGGATGGCGCGCCAACTGGGTAATCTGCCACGGCGACAAGTTCGAAAAGATGCTGTTGGTCAGCGCCCGGCTCTTCGATTGGAGCCGCTTGATCTCTTCAGAGATGTTGACGCTCGAGTCCGCGCCCAAAAATCTGAGTTCCTCGATCTTCGCTTCGAGTTCAGCGATCGGCTGTTCAAATTCAAGAAAATTCATTGCCATGAAGAGCTTTCCTCGCCACGAATGTCATTTCGCGGACCATACACTAAATGCCAACCATCGCGTCCGACCAATGTGGACAAATTGTCGAGCAGCTCACGGGTCGGGCGGATCGACCAAGCATCACTCAAGTTGAGCCGGCCTGAATAATCCGGGCGGCTCACGACGACGCTCACACCGCAGGGTCCCCGCAGGTAAGGCTTCAACATTTCTTCGAATCGGTTCATGCCGGAGGGACCGTCGAAGGCGGCCGGCCACCGCAGCCACAGTCGCCGCGCGTAGCGCTCGCGCGCACGATCGATGTCCATCAATGATTTCGCCTGCAGGCGCCATGCTTCGATGAAGTCGTCGTAGCGCAGCGAGCCGTCGACGACGAGAATGGCGTCTTTGACGATGATGTCGCGGTACTGCTGGAACGTCTCTTCGTACAGACTGACCTCCAGACGCCCCGTGCGGTCATCGAGAATCAACGTCACGCGATTCGATCGGCGGCGGATTTCTAGCACGAGACCTGCGACCGTCGCCGGTTTGGCCGGGGACCAGGTGCGCTCGCCCCCGCCCGGCGCCGGTTTTGCCGCGGCCGGTCGAGAGCCGCCCACATCCACGAGGCGCGCACCGACCAAGAACTTCAAATCCGGTTCGTACGGGGTGATGGGATGGCCGGTCAAGAACAGCCCGAGCGTCTCGCGCTCTCCGGCCAGGCGTTGCGCCTCGCTCCAATCGGGCACCGTCGTGTCTTCTGCGGCGCTCAATCCGAACAGGTCCACTTGGCCGACGCTCATGGCGCGGGAATTTTGTTCGCCGAGATGCACGGCGCGCTCGAGCTGCGCGGTCAGCGATGCGCGATTCGCGCCGATACGGTCCAAGCTGCCGGAACGAATCAGCGCCTCGAACACGCGTCGATTGACGCGCTGCAAATCGACGCGGCGACACAAATCAGGAAGACTTTGATAAGGACCGTTGGCAGTGCGCTCCTCGATGATGGCTTCTACCGCCGACGCACCGACCCCTTTGATGGCGCCAAGGCCGTAGCGGATGCTCTTCGGCCCTGAGACCTGAAACGCATAGGCCGATGCATTGACGTCCGGCGGCTCCACGGTAAGGTTCATGTTGGCGCACTCATCGATGAGCGTGACCACCTTGTCGGTCTTGTCCATATCCGACGAGAGCACGGCCGCCATGAAAGCGGCCGGATAGTGGGCCTTCAGCCATGCCGTCTGATAGGACAGCATCGCATACGCCGCCGAGTGCGACTTATTGAAACCGTAACCCGCAAACTTTTCCATCAAATCGAAGATCATCGTGGCCTGTGATTCGGGCACCCCGCGCGCAACGGCGCCGGACACGAAAACCGACCGTTGTTTGGCCATTTCTTCGGGCTTTTTCTTACCCATGGCGCGGCGCAGAAGATCCGCGCCTCCGAGCGTGTAACCGGCCAGGATCTGCGCGATCTGCATGACCTGTTCCTGGTAGAGGATCACGCCATACGTCGCCTCGAGCACGGGCTTGAGATCGGGATGCAGATAATCGATGGTCGCGCCGCTGGTATCGTGCTTGCGCGCGATGAAATCGTCGACCATGCCGGATTGCAAGGGCCCCGGCCTGAACAGCGCGACCAAGGCCACGATGTCGCCGAACCGATCCGGCTGCAGACGGCGAATGAGATCTTTCATGCCGCGCGATTCGAGCTGAAACACGGCTGTCGTCTTGCAGCTCTTGAGCAGCTGATAGGTCGGAGCATCGTCCATCGGCAACGCGCTCATGATGAGTTTGGGCGTCCCGTGGGGCTCGCCCAGACGCTCGCGTTCCGCATTGATGTCGCGCACCGCCCAATCGATGATGGTGAGCGTGCGCAGACCCAAGAAATCGAATTTGACGAGCCCCGCGGCTTCGACGTCGTCCTTGTCGAACTGCGTGACCGGCGTGGTACTGCCCTCTTCGCAGTACAGAGGCGTGAAGTCGGTGAGCACGGACGGCGCGATGACGACGCCGCCGGCATGCGTACCGGCGTTGCGCGCAAGCCCTTCGAGCGAGCGCGCCAGGTCGATCAATTCACGAACCGCCTCGTCACCCTCGTACAGGCGCCTGAGTTCTTCTTCCTGCGCCAACGCCTTATCGAGCGTGATGCCGATTTCGAAAGGTATCAACTTCGCGATTTTGTCCACGTAACCGTAATTGTGGCCCAGCACACGCCCGACGTCGCGAACCACCGCCTTCGCCGCCAGCGTACCGTAGGTGATGATCTGCGAGACGCGCTCGCGGCCGTATTTCTTGGCGACGTACTCGATGACGCGGTCGCGCCCTTCCATGCAGAAATCGACGTCGAAGTCCGGCATCGACACGCGTTCGGGATTCAAGAATCGTTCGAATAGCAGGTCATGCTCGATTGGATCCAGATCGGTGATGCCGAGGGCGAACGCCACCAAGGAGCCCGCTCCCGAGCCGCGCCCGGGTCCGACCGGGACGCCGTTGTCGCGCGCCCACCGGATGAAATCCGCCACGATCAGAAAGTAGCCGGCGAATCCCATGCTGCAAATGACGCCAAGCTCGAGGGACAGACGTCCCGCGTAGGCCGCAGCGTCCGGCGCCACGCCCTGCAGCGCCCTGGCCTGGTCCAGCCGCTCATCGAGGCCGCGGTGCGCCTCGTCCCGCAGAAATTGTTCGGTGGTGCTGCCGGCCGGTACCGGATAAGCGGGCAGCATGGAGGCGCCCAATTTGATTTCGAGCGAGCAGCGCTTGGCCACCTCGACCGTGTTGACGAGGAGTTCCGGCGCGTCGGCAAACAACTCGGCCATTTCCGCCGGAGTCTTCAGATATTGGTCTTCGGAATAGCGCCGCGCTCGACTGGCATCCGCCAGCAATGCGCCGTCATGAATGCACACGCGCGCTTCATGCGCTTCGAACTCCGGTCGCGTCAAGAAGCGCACATCGTTGGTCGCGACCGCGGGCACACCGCGCGCCTGCGCCAGATCCAGCACCGCCTCGGTGTAGACTTGCTCGCCGGCCCGCCCCGTGCGCTGCACCTCGAGATAGAAGCGATCGCCGCACAATGCCTGCCAACGCGCGAGGCAGCGTGCTGCATCCTCGTCCTTGCCCCGGGCAAACGCCTGCCCGATGTCCCCCTCCTGGCCGCCCGACAACACGATCAATCCCTCGAGCATATCGCGCTGCAGCCAAGCGCGCTCCAACATCGGCGCGCCGCGCTGCTGCCCCTCGAGGAACGAACGCGTCACGAGTTGCGTCAGATGCCGGTAACCCTCGAGGTTTTGGCACAAAAACACGATGCGTGAAGCCGCCGCGCTCGACGCCCCGCGAATCCATGCGTCCACCCCGATCAGGGGCTTGACGCCGGCGCCCAGCGCTTCTTTGTAGAACTTGACCATCGCGAACAGGTTGCTCTGATCGGTCAGTGCAACCGCCGGCATTCCCGCGGCCGCCACCGCAGTCATCAATTCCGGCACGCGCACGATCCCATCGAGTAGCGAATACTCGGTGTGCAACCTCAGGTGCACGAACTGGTTCAACTCTCAGCGCTCCGGAATGGGCTCAAAGTCAGCGTCCGAATCGAGTTCGAGGTCGAAGTCGCGCTCGTCGGCGTCCAGCCCCTCGAAATCGGGCTGCCAACCGTCCTCCGTGTCCCACAGGGTCCCAACCGGGGCAAACGAGCGCCTATGCAAAGGGCAGGGCCCATGCTGCGCCAACAAACGGCGATGCAATGCCGTCGCGTAGCCCTTGTGACGTGCGAAAGCATATTCAGGATAGATTGCATGCATCTGATTCATATAATGATCTCTGGCCGTCTTTGCCAGGATGGACGCCGCGCTGATGGCCGCCTCCGTGGCATCGCCGCCGATGATGGCACGCGCGCGGAGATTGCCGCCCAATCCCCCCAGGTGAGGTAGCTGATTGCCATCCACCAACAACAGGTCCGGACAACACGCCATCGAGAGCACGGCCCGGCGCATGGCGAGGAACGTGGCATGCAGAATGTTGAGCGAGTCGATTTCCTTAGGATCGGCCCACCCGATGCCGAAGCATAGCGCGCGCCGCCGAATGGTAACGCTGAGACTCAAGCGCATCTCCGCGGTCAGAACCTTCGAGTCCGCCATCCCCGCAATGGGACGACCGTGCCGCAAGATCACCGCGGCCGCCACCACGGGACCCGCCAGTGGCCCGCGCCCGGCTTCGTCCACCCCGGCGACCCGTAATCTCACGCGGACCGCCGCGCGGCCGGCAGGTGATGCCGATTGGCCGGCCCCCGGTTGGCCGGCCCCCGGTTCGCCAATGTGAACACAGCCTGTGCAGCCCGCGCGCTCGCGTCCAGCTTGAGGTCTTCATGAATCGCCAAGAACTCACGCTCCAATGCCTCGCGCCGCGGCTGGTCGTCCAGCCACATCAAGAGCTCGGCCCCGATCGACTCCGGAACAATCTCCTCCTGAAAATACTCGCCGACGACGCGATGATCTGCAAGCAAATTTGGCTGCGCAAAGAACTTGGATTTCACCAGATTCAGACGCCTCAAGAGCCAAGCCGTCATGGCTCCCAGCCGGTAGACCACCACCATGGGGCGTTTGCACAGCGCGGCCTCCAAACTTGCCGTCCCTGAGGCCACCAAGGCCACATCCGCCGCAATGAGCGCGATTTGCGCCTGGCCATCCAGGAGCGTCACCGGCAGGTGCGGCGCGATGCGCTGAAGCGCCGCCGAAAAGATCTCTCGCGCCAACGGACTCGCCATGGGAGCAATGAACATGAGGCCGGGCCGCTGCGCCGCCATCCACAACGCCGTCCTCGCAAAATCATCGGCCAGCCGGGTCACCTCACCTCGCCGGCTGCCCGGCAGCAAGGCCACGATCCGTGCGTCAGCCGCCAGGTTCAGGGTCGCACGCGCAGCGCCTCGATCCACCCTGAGCGGTATGGCGTCCGCCAGCGGGTGCCCGACGAATTCCGCCGTGATTCCTTGGCCGTCGTAGAAGCGCTTTTCAAACGGCAGGAGACACAGCACCAAGTCGATCGATTCATGCATGGTCTGCGCGCGATTTTGCCGCCAGGCCCACACCTGAGGGCTCACGTATTGTACGGTTGGAATGCCGGCAGCATGAATGTGCCGAGCCAACCGCAAGTTGCTATCGGGAGCATCGATCCCGACGAATACGTCCGGCCGCGCCGCGATGAACGAGCGCCGCAGGCGCGTGAGCAGCCGCATCAAACGCGGCAGGTCGCGCAGGATTTCGAACAGGCCCATGACGGCAAGCGATTCGGACGGCTCCCAGACCTCGCAGCCGGCGGCGCGCATCTTAGGCCCTGCCACGCCGAAAAACTGTGCATCCGGCGCGAGCCGCCGCAGTGCATGGATCAAACCCGCGCCGAGCGTGTCGCCTGACGCCTCTCCCGCCACCAGCCCCACCCGCAGCGGCATATCAGGGGCCTAACGAACGATGCTGCGCGAACTGCGTCTGATGAAGTCGACGAAGGCGCGGATCTCCGCCTGCGTGACCGCCGCTTTATCGAGTTCCTCGAGCGCCGTCTTCAGTTTCAGGCCGGAGCGGTAGAGCAAGCGGTAGGCGCGGCGAACGTTGAGAATCTGCTCGTCGGTGAAACCACGTCGCTTGAGACCCACGGAGTTGACGCTGTGCGGTACGGCCGGCTGTCCGACCGCCATCACATAGGGCGGCACGTCGCGGGTCACGGCCGCATTGTTGGCGATGAAGCAATACGCGCCAACCTTGGTGAATTGATGCACCGCCGACAATCCGCCCAAGATGGCGAAATCGCCGATTTCGACGTGACCGCCCAAGGTGGCGACATTCGACAAGACGATTTGATTGCCGAGCCGGCAGTCGTGCGCCACATGCGCGTACGCCATGAGGAGATTGTCATCGCCGATGCGCGTCACGCCATCGCCATGCACCGTGCCCCGATTGACGGTGACGAACTCGCGTATGACGTTGCGGTCGCCGATCTCGAGCCGGGTCGGCTCGCCCTTGTATTTCTTGTCCTGCGGCGCGTCACCCAGCGAGGCGAACTGAAAAATCTTGTTGTCCGCACCGATCCGGGTCGGACCATTGATGACGACGTGCGGTCCGATCCAGGTGCCCGATCCGATGCTGACGTCCGGCCCGATGATGCTGAACGGCCCGACCTCGACATTCGCTGCGATCTCCGCTTGCGGCGAAACCACCGCGCGCGAGTCGATCATCCCGCGTCTCCCGCGTCCGGTGCCGTCTTCGCCTGCGGTTCTTTGGTCTCCGGCGCCACCATGATGTCGGCCGACGCCACTTCCTGATTCTCGACTTCCGCGACGCAAGCGAACTTCCAGATCCCTTTGAAGGCACGCTTCAGCACCACCTTGAGAATCAATTGATCACCGGGCTCCACCGGCTTGCGGAACCGGGCGTGGTCGATCGCGACGAAATAGAAGCGCGTATCGTTGTCCGGCACCACGTCGACGGTTTTGAACGCCAGTATGCCGGCCGCTTGAGCCAGAGCTTCGATGATCATGACGCCGGGCATGACGGGCCGGTGCGGAAAATGTCCGGGGAAGAACGGCTCGTTGAAGGTTACATTCTTCAACGCATGTATGTACTTTCCCGGTTCGCAGGCTAGAACGCGATCCACCAACAAGAAGGGATACCGATGCGGCAGCTGCCGCATGATCGCTTCAATATCCATCTTGAAGGGTTCCGCCATCATCGCTCCTTTTCACCGAATCGTCTTAAATTGGCCACCATGCGCCGCCACGCCCGCGTCTCGACCGTGGGCATGCCGCTGGAATAGCTGCCGGCCTCCCTGATCGAGGCGCTCACCAGGCTGCAGCCCGTGACGGTCACGTCGTCCGCTATCGTCAAATGCCCCGCAAATCCCACCATGCCGCCGATCATGCAGCGCTTTCCGATCGTCGTGCTTCCCGAAATCCCGGTGCAGGCCGCAATGGCCGTGTGCGCTCCGATGACCACGTTGTGACCGACCTGGATCTGATTATCCAGTTTTACTCCATTCTCGACGATCGTATCCTCGATGGCGCCGCGGTCGATGGTCGTGTTTGCGCCGATCTCCACGTCATCGCCGATCCGCACACTGCCCACCTGCGGGACCTTGAACCAAGTCCCTTGATCGGGCGCAAACCCAAAGCCGTCGGCGCCGATGACCGCACCCGCGTGCAATAGGCACCGTGCGCCGATGCTGACCGACGGATACAAGGTGACCCGCGGCATCAATTGCGTGTCGTTGCCGATGCGCGCCCCAGCCAGGATGGTACACCCCGCGCCGATCTTGACCCGCTCGCCGATGTCGGCGCCCGCCTCGATCACGCACAGCGGACCCAACGACGCCGAGGCTGCGATACGTGCATCGCTTGCCACGACAGCGCTCGGGTGAATTCCCGCCGTCGTCGGGGCGACCGGATACATCAGCGTGGCAATTTGCGCGTAGGCCAGGTACGGGTTGGGATCGACCAGCGCGGCGACCGGACATGCATCCAAATCAGCCGGCGCCACCACGATTGCGGTGGCTCGCGACGATCCCAGGTGCTTACGGTACCGAGAATTCGCTAAAAAACTGAGCGCGCCCTCCGTCGCCTGAGACAGCGTTGCGACGTGCGACACCCGCAACGCGGGGCTGCCGCGCAACTCCAACCCGAACCGCACCGCCAACTCGCCTAGGCTGTAATCCCCTTGCACTTGCGCACGTCCTTTCAGTGCGGTTGGTCGGCGTTCCTTTCGGTTATTTGGGCGGGGTGGATGACTTCGCGCCTGCGCCGGCCGGAGCAGGCGCCGTGGCCGGCAAACTCGCCGGCTTGGTGGCAAGCACCGCCAACACATTCGCCGTGATGTCGAGCGGGGCCTTCGCAAAGAACACGCCATCGCCCAGCACGAGGTCAAACCCTTGGGCGCTTGCGTAGCCTTGGATCTCTTGCACCAAGTAACGCTGCACCTTGCCGATCTCCTCATTGCGGCGGGTCGACGCATCGTCCTGGAATTCCCCGGCCTTGCGTGAGAACTCGCGCTGCTGGTCGCGCAGGGTCTTCTCGGCCTTGGCACGGTCGGCTTCGGCCATTACCGCGCCTTCCTTCTGCAATTTTTCGTCCTTCGCCTTCAGGTCGTTCTGCATGGTCAGCAATTCACGACGCCGCGGCGCGAACTCGTTCTCGAGCGCTGCCATGGCCGTCTTGGTCTGCGGCGCTTCTTCGAGCAATTTTTGAAAATTCACGACGCCCATTTTGACTTCCGCGCTTGCCTGCTGCGCGGTCAGGAGGCCGCACACGCAGAGAGCCAAGATGAGAATGCTGCGATTGAAAGTCGACATGTTGATCTTTAGGACCTCGAGTAATGGAGGGTCAAAACGCTTGACCGATAGAAAACTGAAAACGCTCTGTTTGGTCGTTGAATCTCACCGTATCGCCGGGATACGCGTTTAATGGAATCCCGTATGAGAACCGGAACAAACCCAGCGGTGCAAGCCACTGCACCGCGATCCCGGTCGATCTCTTCAGATTAGCATAATCGAAGTGATAATTGACCGGGGTAATGTCATCTTCGCCCAGGAATTTGACTTTGTTTCCGGTCTGGAAAACGTTGCCGAGATCGTAGAACCAGCTCACCCGTGCGGCGCTCTTCCATTTCTCGGGCACCGGGAATATCAACTCCAGGCGGTCGACCACGCGCAGATTGCCGCCGTAAGGGTTGCCGATGCCGATGTTGTCCCTGGGTCCCAATGTGCTCTCGCGAAACCCGCGGACGCTGTCCGGTCCGCCGGCGAAATAATTCAAATACGGCGGCAGCGCGGTCGTCCTGCCCAGCGGCTCGGCGTAGTCCAAGGTCGAATTGAACGACAGCAGCCACTTGCGCCAAATCGGTATGTACTGCAGATATTGGAAGTTCGAGGCGTAGTAGCGAACCGTGCTGATCGGCATGGCATAGCGTCCGGATACGGCCAGGTGAAAGCCGCGATCGGCGAACAGCGCTCTGTTCCGGGTATCGAAATTCCATCCCGCCGTCAGCTCATAGGTATAGAAGTCGGTGCCGAACACCGTGTAGGGACTGTCCAAGGAGTTGACGACGCCGTCGCCGTTGGTATCCGTCAGATCGCGCGTGAACGTGGAACCGTTGGATTTCACCCAGTCGACGGCTTGTTGTGCGCTGTAGCCCTGCGAGACCACCAACGTGTTCTTGTTCGCAGACACCCCCGCTTGCAAATACTGGTACTCGGTGATCGGGTACGACCACTGCATTGCGCCGGTAAGCTGTTTGGTCGAAAACTTGGAGCTGGCGGCGACGAATTGCGTGATGTCTCGATAAGAGAAGGACGCGGTGCGCGCGACGCCGTCGATCGTGGTATAGGGGTTGGTCTGCGAGATCACGTAGCTCTTGCTGTACTTGCCCGCGTTGATTTCCACCGCGATCCGGTCGCCGGTTCCCATGAAATTGCTGTGCACGAAATTGCCGTTCAAGCTGAATTTCTGCGCTTCCGAGTAGCCGATGCCGCCGCCGAACTGTCCCGGCAATCCTTCCTTGATGTTGTAATCGACGTCCACCAGATCGGCGCTGCCGGCAACCGGCTTCGTTTCGAATTCCACCTTCTCCACGTAGGGCAAACGCTGCAGACGCTCTTTGGAACGCTCGATCGCGGAATTGGATAGCCAACCGCCTTCGAGCTGACGCATTTCACGGCGCAATGTTTCGTCGTTGATCGCCGTGATGTTGTTGAAATTGATGTGCCGAACGTAGACGCGGTTGCCGGGCTCGATGAAAAACGTGATCGACACGGTTTTCTTATCATTGTCGGGCGTCGGCACCGGGTCGATCTTGGCGAATGCATAACCGTCGGCGCCCAGGCGGTAACTCATGAGTTGCTGCGAACTCGTTACCGCCTTGCGCGAAAATATATCGCCCGGTTTGATGAGCAGCAGCCGGCGCAGCTCCGATTCCGGAACCACCATCGTGCCCGCGAGCTTGATCTCGGACACTTTGAAAATGTCGCCTTCGTTGACGTTCACGGTGATGTACATGTCGTCTTTTTCAGGCGCGATCGTCACCTGCGTCGATTCGATCTGAAAGTTTGCGTAACCGCGATCCATGTAATAAGAGCGCAGTTTTTCCAAATCGCCGGTCAAGGATTCGCGCGAGTACCGATCGTCCTGCTTGTACCAGGACAGCCAGTTCGGGGTATGCAGCTCGAAGCCCTCGAGGACGTCCTTCTCCTTGAACTTCGTATTGCCCACCAGGTTGATCATTTCGATCTTCGCGCGCTTGCCTTCTTTGATGTCGACGATCACGTCGACTTTGTTGCCGGGCAACTCCGTGATCTTGGTGTCGACGCGCACCGCGTACTTGCCGCGGCTGAAATATTGATCGGTGAGATATTGCTTTACTTCGTCCAACACCGATCGATCGAAGGTCTTGCCGGTTGCGAGTCCGACGTTGCGCAGGCTTTTCTGCAGATCCTCGGTCTTGATGTCCTTGTTGCCCTTGATCTCGAACTTCGCGATCGACGGGCGCTCGATGACCACCACCAGCAAGGTGTTGCCGTCGCGGCGCAGTTCCACATCGCGAAAGAATCCGGTGGCATACAGCGCGCGCATGGCCTCGCCGATCCGCTGGCCGTCCAGATGATCGCCGATGTTCACGGGCAAATAGTTGAATACGGTACCTTCGGATATTCGCTGCAATCCTTCGACGCGAATGTCTCCGACGGTGAAATTGTCCTGTGGAGCCGCCGCTTGCGCATGGACGGCGGCCCCAAGCGGCTGGATGGCGAGGGCCACCAAGCCGAGAAGCCTAAACTCAAGCCGCACGCGACAACGACCGAATGCAATCTCGATGAATCATGATTTCCCGTTAATTCAAATGTCTTGAAATATCGTTATAGAACGCGAGGCTCATCAATACGACCAGCAAGGCAATGCCGACCTGCTGACCAAAATTCTGCGCACGCTCCGACAGCGGGCTGCCCTTCACCACCTCCACCAACTGATAGACGATCTGACCGCCGTCCAGCAACGGAACCGGCATCAGATTCAGAACCCCCAAGCTCACGCTGATGATCGCGAGAAACCCGATGAACGCCGTTGCGCCCAGATAAGCACTAATGCCGGCAAACTCGGCAATGCTGATCGGCCCGCTGATGTTCTTCGCCGACACTTGGCCGGTGACGATTCGCCACAGCATCTGCACCGTGAGCGAGGACATGTCCCAGGTCTTCTCGACGCCAATCACAGCCGCCTCGAAGGGCCCCGAGCGACGCGTGACCACGATCCCCGGCGGCCATACGCGAGCACCTTCTTCGAGCATGATCCCCAGCCGCCCGATCGGCCGGCCCTGCTCCATCACCCGCGCCACCGTCGCTACGATACGCAAATGTGCGCCGCCCCGCTCAACTTCGATCGAAATATCTCGGCCCGGCGCGCTGCTCACCAGCGACTGGAACTCCATCATGTTGACCACGGGCTGCCCGTCCACCGACAGCACTTGATCGCCCGGCCGCAATCCGGCCCGGCCGCCCGCGCTGTCCGGCGGCACCTCCTGGACCACCGTCTTGGCGCTCCAAGTCGCCAGATCGAACCCGAGACCCGGCAAGAGCCTGCCCGGCTCGGTGAGGCCGATGCGGTCCTCGGTGACGCGCAGGGTCAGCAACTTTTCGGTGCCGTCGCGCCGTACGCGCAGCGGCACCACGCCGTCTTCGGAAAAACGGCGAATCAAGGCAATCTGCAGTTCCTCGATGTCCTCGACCTTATGGTCGCCGACGCTCACGATCTCATCGCCGCGCTGGAGCCCCGCGACGGCCGCCGGGCTGCCGACCCGCACTTGACCGACCACCGGCTTCACGACTTGCGATCCGATCATCGCCAAGACCGCATACAGCACGGCAGCGAAGATCAAATTCATGGCGGGGCCCGCGAGCAGCACGGCGATGCGCTGCCAAACCGGCCTGCGTGTGAACGAACGAGGCAACTCCTCGGGCGCGACCTCTCCCTCTCGCTCATCGAGCAGCTTCACGTAGCCGCCCAAGGGAATGGCAGCGATGCAATACTCGGTATGGTCGGCGTCGCGGCCGACCCGCTTCAGCAGCGGTTTGCCGAAACCGATGCTGAAACGCAGCACCTTGAAGCCGAGGCGTTTGGCAACCCAGTAATGACCGAATTCGTGGACGGCGACCAGTATGCCGATGGCTACCAGGAAGGCAGCGATGAAAATCAATATCTTCACATTAATGCTCCAGCGCCAGTCTCGATCAACGCAACCGCCAACCGTCGGGCGGCGGCATCAGCGTCCAACACGTCGCCCAGGGCTTTCACGGGGGACGATTCGAGGCGCTGCAGCACCTCGTCAATGACCGTGGCAATGCCCGTAAAGTTCAAGCGCCGGTCGAGAAACGCCTGAACTGCCACTTCGTTGACGGCGTTCAACACTGCCGGAGCGGTGCCGCCGGCACGCGCCGCCATTCTGGCGAATCCGAGACTGGGGAAGCGCACATGATCCGGTGGTTCGAAATCCAGCCGTCCGATCTGGGTCATGTCGAGCGATTGTACACCGGAAGCAACACGCTCCGGCCACGCCAATGCCTGTGCGATCGGTGTGCGCATGTCGGGCGCGCCGAGCTGCGCCAACAAGGAACCGTCTACGTATTCGACCAGTGAGTGCACCAGACTCTGCGGGTGCACCACCACGTCGACCTGCGACTCGGGCAGGCCGAACAACAGCGTCGCCTCGATGACCTCGAGCCCTTTGTTCATGAGCGTGGCGGAGTCGACCGAGATCTTGCGGCCCATTTTCCACTTGGGGTGATTGCATGCTTCATCGGGCGTGACATGCGGCAGCCGCGCCAATTCCATCGTACGAAATGGCCCTCCGGACGCGGTCAAGATCACGCGCGTCACGCCGCGAGCCACGTCGCCGGGTAGATAGTTCGCTGGCATGCATTGGAAAATCGCGTTGTGCTCGCTGTCGATAGGTATGATTTCGGTGCCGGCGCGGTGCACCTCATCCATGAGCAGCTGGCCGGCCATCACCAACGCTTCCTTATTGGCGAGCAGCACGCGCTTGGCCGCGCGCACCGCGGCCAGGGTCGGCATGAGGCCGGCGGCGCCGACGATGGCCGCCATGACCACATCCACGTTGTCGCCGGTCACTGCGAGGCTAAGCGCATCGACCCCGCTTTCCACGAGTGTTTTCGACCCGCAGTCCTTGAGCGCCGCTCGGGCCTGTGCGGCGGCTGCGGGATCGACGAGAACGACGACATCGGGTTCGAAGCGTTGTGCCTGCTCGACCACGGTTTGCCAGCTGCCGTGGGCGCCCAGCATGGCGACGCGGAACTGTTCCGGATGCAGGCCGACCACGGCGAGCGTACTGCGGCCGATGCTGCCCGTGGAGCCCAGGATAGCGACGCCGCGCGGTCCGCTCATTCGATCACTCCGGAGCCGAACAAGCCCAATGCGTAGAATGGTGCAGCGGCCGTCACGCTATCGATGCGATCCAAGACACCGCCATGTCCCGGCAGCAGGCTGCCGCTGTCTTTCAGTCCCGCGGCACGCTTGAACATGCTCTCGGTGAGATCGCCGATGACGGAGAATGCGCCGACGACGCAGGCGAACGCCACGCCGCCCGCGACCGGCAGACCGAAGTGCAGCGTTCCAATGAGGCCAACTACGGCCACCGCGGCCAAACCGCCGATCGCGCCTTCCCAGGTCTTTCCCGGACTCACGCGTGGCGCCAATTTGTGGCGCCCCCACTTGCGTCCCGCGAAGAAGGCGCCGATGTCGGCGGCAAACACCAGGAGCAGCATCCACAACACCATCTCGGGACCGCGCGCGAAGCCACGCGCCGCAAGCAGCACCCGAGCCAGCGCAATGAATGGCGGCACCAGCACGAGGATACCGCAGACCAGCGTGAGCGCCGGCTGGTGGCGTCCCGGAGCGAATGTCAGCCACGCAAAGGCGATCGCCCACCACACGCACGCAATACCGAGCAACAGCATCAGATGCGGGGGGCTCTCGCTCCACCGCCAGCTCACGGCCAGCAGTGCGGCGACGGCCGTCGTGTACGCGAGTCGCGCCGTGCGGCCGCGCAGCTCTCCGAAACCGGCCCACTCCCAAGCGGCCAAGATGAATACGGCCGCGAAAACCAGCACCGTCCACCGCGCAGGCAACGCAAACAGGCTGACCAGCAAACCTATCGCCAGGATGGACGCGGTTAGGATGCGAACCTTAAGCATTGGCTTTGGCGGCGAGCTGCGCGGATGTCTTGCCGAAGCGCCGTTCGCGCTGCGCAAAAAACTTGAACGCCGCATCGAGATGCGCCGGCCCAAACTCGGGCCACAGGACGTCGCTGAAATACATCTCCGTGTAGGCGAGATTCCACAACAAAAAATTGCTGATGCGTTGTTCGCCGCCGGTGCGGATCAACAGATCGGGATCGGGTATTCCCGCGAGCGCAAGCCGCGCCCCGATATGCGATTCGCCGATCTCGGACGGCAGCAACGTCCCGGCGGCTACCTCGGCGGCGAGCGAACGGCACGCCTGAGTCAAGTCCCAACGGCCGCCGTAGCCCAACGCCACCATCAACCCCAGGCCGGCATTGGCGGCCGTCAGCGTCTCGGCATCCACCATGCGTTGGGTCAACGCCGCGCCCAACAGCTTCCGATCTCCCAAAAAGCGCAGCCGCACGCCGTTGCGGTGCAGATCATCGACTTCACGCTGCAGCACATCCAGGAAAAGACTCATGAGCATCCCGACTTCATCGGGCGGTCTGCGCCAATTCTCGCTGCTGAAAGCGAACAGCGTCAGGTACTCGACGTCGCGGCGGGCGCATTCCTCCACGATTTTGCGTACGACCTTGACGCTCGCGCGGTGGCCGGCCGCCCGCGGAAAGCCGCGCGAGCGCGCCCAGCGGCCGTTGCCGTCCATGATGATTGCGACATGCTGCGGCGAATCGGCCATATTGTTCACAATGTGCGCGGGTCTTGCATGAGGAGCCTAGACCTGCATCAATTCCTTTTCCTTTTCCGCCATGGCTTGGTCGATTTCCGCCACGTATTTATCGGTCAACTTCTGGATCTCATCCTGCGCGCGCCGATCTTCATCCTGCGCGATGAGCTTTTCCTTGAGCATTTCCTTGAGCTCGTTCATCACTTCACGGCGCACGTTGCGCACCGATACCCGGGCGCCCTCCGCTTCGGACCGCACGACCTTGGTGATGTCGCGGCGCCGCTCCTCGGTAAGCGCAGGCATGGAAATCCGAATCAGCGTTCCGGCCGTGTTCGGCGTCAGCCCAAGATCGGATTTGTAGATGGCCTTCTCGATGATGGGCACCATGGCTTTTTCCCACGGCGTGACGGTGAGCGTGCGGGCATCTTCGGTCGCGACGTTCGCCACTTGGTTCAGGGGCATTTCCGAACCGTAGTAATCCACCTTGATATGTTCGATCAGGCTGGTGTGCGCACGGCCGGTGCGCAGCTTCTTCAACTGGTCTCGGAATGTCGACACGCATTTACCCATGCGCTGCGCGGCATCCTTCTTGAGATCATCGAGCATGAAGGTCCCCCTTAAGGCCCTGCGGAGACGACGGTGCCGACGTCCTCGCCTTGAACAATACGCAATAGGTCGCCCGCATTGAACAGGTTGAATACCTGCAGCGGCAAGTTATTTTCTCGACACATTACGATCGCGGTCGCGTCCATCACGTTGAGCCGATCGTTGAGCACCTTGTCGAAGGTCAAATGCGTGTAGCGTTTCGCGTCGGGATTCAGTTTCGGATCGGAATCGTAGATCCCGTTGACCTTGGTCGCCTTCAACAGGATCTCGGCATTGATCTCGATGGCGCGCAACGATGCCGCCGTGTCGGTGGTGAAAAACGGATTGCCGGTGCCGGCGCCGAATATGACCACGCGACCCTTCTCCAAATGGCGCACCGCACGGCGCCTGATGTAATCCTCGCAAACCTCGTTGATGCGCAACGCCGACATGACTCGTGCGTAGGTACCGAGGCTTTCGAGCGCGTCCTGCAGCGCGAGCGCGTTGATGACGGTGGCCAGCATCCCCATGTGATCGGCGGTGACGCGGTCCATCCCCGCACGCGCAAGGCCCGCCCCGCGGAAGATGTTGCCGCCGCCCAGCACCACCGCAACTTGCACCCCCATCTGGGTCAGGTCCCTGATTTCGCCTGCGATGCGCTTCAGAATCTGTGGATCGATGCCGTAGTCTTCGCTCCCCAGCAGCGCTTCGCCGGATAATTTGACCAAAATTCTGCGGTAGCGTGCCGTGGCGTTGGTGTTGGTCATTTCCTGTACCCTACTATAAAAGACCCCGCTCGCGCGGGGTCCCTAAGTCAATTTAATCGGGTGCAAAGCGGTTGCGGCCTAGTGTTTTTTGGGGGCGTCGCCGCTCATCGTACCCTGGCCCTTATCCTTTTCCTGCGCTTTGACCTGAGCCATGACTTCGCCGACGAAATCATCCTGTTTCTTTTCGATGCCTGCGCCCACTTCATAGCGCACGAACCGCACCACCTTGGCGCCCGCTTTTTTCACGAGCTTCTCGACGGTGATCTCGGGGTCCTTGACGAACGGCTGGCCCACCAGGGTGATTTCCGCCAGATATTTGCGCAAGCGCCCCTCGACCATCTTGGCGATGATGTCGGGCGGCTTCTTCTCACCCTTCGTTTGATCGGTGAGAATCTCGCGCTCCTTCTCGAGCACCGCCGCAGGCACCTCGCTCGCATCGATGTAGGCGGGATTCACGGCGGCAACGTGCATGGCCAAGTCGCGAGCCAACGCCTCATCCCCGCCCTCGAGCGCCACCAGGCTGCCGATACGGCTACCGTGAATGTAGGTGCCGAGCGCACCGGGCGCCGTGACCTTCACGAAGCGACGCACCGAAATGTTCTCGCCGATTTTCGCGATCAATGCCCGACGCTGATCTTCGAAACTACCCGCCTCGTTCGCCGAACTGAGCAGCGCCTCAAGGGTGTCCGGAGACTTCGCCAATGCCGATTTGGCAAGCTCTCGCGCGAACGCTTGAAATTCAGGGCTGCGGGCGACGAAATCCGTCTCGCAATTGACTTCGACCAGGACCGCGCTGTTGCCGTCGCGCTCGACTGCCACCGTGCCCTCCGCCGCCACCCGCGCTGCCTTCTTGTCGGCCTTGGCGAGTCCGCTCTTGCGCATGAGTTCCGCCGCCGCATCCAGGTCGCCCTTGGTCTCTATCAGCGCCTTCTTGCACTCCATCATGCCCGCGCCGGTTCGCTCGCGGAGCTGTTTGACTGTATCTGCCGTAATATTCATGGTGTTTAAGACCGCCGGGCGGCCTTCCTCAAATGATCGCCCCAAATAATCGTCAAGTCATCGTCAAGTCATCGTCAAGTCATCGTCAAGTCATCGTCAAGTCATCGCCAAGTCTAGAAGAGTGGGCCGCAAGCGGCCCACCTTAAGCCACGCGATTTTAAGCGCCGCGCCGCGGCGCGCTGCTGCGGCCGACCGGTCGTCGGCGCGGCGCGCTTGCGGGCCGCGTCTCGGCCGGTGCGGCATCGGCGACATCGACATCGTCGATTTCCACATCGTCGGCGGCAACGACCGCGGCAGCCACGCTCGGAATGACGGTCACAGGCACCTTACGACGCGGCGGCGGCTTTCTGGCGCCACGTGCCGGTGCTTGCGGCGGACGCCGTCCGCCGGCCGCCGAGCGCTTCTTCGGGTTACCTTCTTCATCCAATTCCACGAACTCGTCCTCGCCCACCGGCACTTCGGGCAACGACGCTTTGCCTTCCAGCACCGAATCGGCGACGCCGCCGGCATACAGCAAAATGGCACGCATGGCGTCATCGTTGCCGGGAATCACGTAATCGATGCCGTCGGGGGAGCAGTTCGTATCGACCACGGCGACCACGGGAATGCCGAGCTTGCGCGCCTCGTGAATGGCAATTTCCTCGTGCCCGACGTCGATGACGAACAGGGCATCGGGCAGCGCCGTCATATTGCGGATACCGCCAAGGCTGCGTAACAGCTTGTCCATTTCACGGCGCAACATCTGCGCCTCCTTCTTGCCGCGCCGGTCGAGCGAACCGTTTTGCGCCATTTCATCCAATTCGTTCAACCGCTTGATGGACTGACGAATGGTCTTGAAGTTCGTAAGCATGCCGCCCAGCCAGCGCTGGTTAACATAAGGCATGCTGCAGCGCGTAGCCTCTTTTTGCACGGCATCGCGAGCGGAACGCTTGGTTCCTACAAACAGGATCTTGCCGCCCTCGGCCGCAACACCCTTGATGAAGGCCGCCGCCTGCGCATATAGAGGCTGAGTTTTCTCGAGGTTGATGATATGGATTTTGTTTCGTTCTCCGAAAATGAACGGGGCCATCTTCGGGTTCCAGAAGCGGGTTTGGTGTCCAAAATGGACGCCCGCTTCCAGCATCTGTCGCATAGACACGCTGGTCATATAAATCTCCTGGTCGGGTTGAGCCTCCGCGTATCCCAATCGGCAACCCGCCGCACCCTTGAACGAAGGCCAAAAGCCCACAATTCCAAGAATTGCGCCGGGCACCCGGCCGATTGTGACGACACGCGTGCGGGGTTGTTAAAAATAGCCGCGCTTTATACCATGAACATCTAACGGAAACAAAGTCTAGGCTGCTATGAATGTGACGATCAAATCGCCCGCGGAACAGGACAAAATGCGCTCCGCAGGCCGGCTGGCGGCCAGCGTCCTCGACATGATCGAGCCTTTTGTACAACCGGGGGTGACCACCGAAGAACTCGACAAGCGCTGCCACGACTACATCGTGGAGGAGTTGAAGTCCATTCCGGCCAATCTCAACTATCGCGGTTTTCCGAAGACCATCTGCACATCCGTGAACCACGTGGTCTGCCATGGTATCCCCGGCGACAAGAGGCTGAAAATCGGCGATATCGTCAATATCGACGTCACCGTGATTCGCGATGGCTTTCACGGCGACACGAGCCGCATGTACTTCGTGGGCCAGGCCCCCGTACTGGCGCGGCGCCTGTCGGCAGTGTGCCATGAGGCCATGTGGCGCGGAATTCGGGAGGTCAAGCCCGGGGCCCGCTTGGGCGATATCGGCCATGCGATTCAGACGCACGCCGAAAGCAACAATTTTTCCGTCGTACGGGAATACTGCGGACACGGCATCGGCCGCGTCTATCATGAGGACCCGCAGGTACTGCACTACGGCAAACCGGGTACCGGACTCGAACTCACCGCGGGCATGACCTTCACCATCGAGCCCATGATCAATGCCGGGCGCCGCGATGTCAGGCTGCTGCCCGATGGCTGGACGGTTGTCACCAAGGACCAGTCGCTGTCCGCGCAGTGGGAACATACGATACTGGTGACCGACGCAGGTTACGAGGTTCTCACGTTGAGCGCGAGCGCGGCGCTTCCCGCCGCCGCGGCGGCCTCTTGAACGCGCGCAACAAGCTTCTCGAACCGGCTGCCGATTGGGCCTATTTGACGGCTGCCGGCGAAGCTCTGCAAGGCGGCCAATTCTCTCCCATTATTTTTCGGCAGGTGCTGGACCGCGGCACCGATTTACTGAAGGAACGATTCGTCGCGGATGACGCCATCGAAGATTTGGTGCGCGACCGTGCGCGGCTCGTCGACATAACCTTGCGCGCGGCATGGGTTCGCCACGCCGGAAAATTCGCGGACGACCTGGCGCTGGTGGCAGTGGGCGGATATGGCCGCGGCGAGCTGCATCCGAGTTCGGATATCGACATCATGGTGCTATTGCCGAAAAGCGATTCATCGGACTGGCAACCCGACATCGAAAAATTTCTGACGTTCCTCTGGGACATCGGTCTGGAGGTCGGACATAGCGTGCGTTCAATCGACGATTGCCAGCGCGAGAGCCTCGCGGACATCAGCGTGGCGACGACGCTGTTCGAAGCGCGCCTGCTCGCCGGACCTGAGTCGCTGTTCGCCGGCATGCGCCGCGCCTTGGCCTCGGACCGTCTCTGGTCGTCGCAGGATTTCTTCGAGGCCAAATGCAAGGAACAGGCCGAGCGGCACCATCGTTACTTCGATACCGCCTACAACCTCGAACCCAACGTCAAATCCAGCCCAGGCGGCCTGCGCGACATCCAGACCATCGGCTGGGTGGCGAAGCGCCATTTTGGCACCGACACGCTCGACGAATTGGTCGCGCACGGATTTTTGACGCGCGAGGAACTGCGCAAGCTGAAGGCCGGTCAATCGTTCCTCTGGAAGGTGCGCTTCGGTCTGCATGTGCTCACGGGCCGCCGCGAAGATCGGCTGCTGTTCGACTACCAGATCAAACTGGCGAAACTCTTCGGCTATGAGGACGCGAGCTTCACTCTTGCGGTCGAACAGCTGATGCAGAAGTACTACCGCACCGTCATGGACATCAGCCTGCTGAACGAAATGCTGCTGCAGCTGTTCCGGGAAGCGATTCTCACGCAGAGCGGACCGCCGGTACCCATCAACCCGCGCTTTCAAATCCGCAACGATTATCTGGAAGTCACGCATCCGGAAGTTTTTGCACGCTATCCGTCGGCATTGCTGGAACTGTTCGTACTCCTCCAGCAGCATCCCGAGGTACGCGGCGTGCGCGCCGAGACGATTCGCTTGATCGGCACCCATGTCGGGCTCATCGACGAGGAATTCCGCCAGAACCCACGGCACCATCGCCTCTTCATGGAAATTCTGTGCGCGCCCGTCGGAGTGACTCACGAACTGCGTCGCATGAATCTATACGGCGTGCTCGGCCGCTATATCCCGTCATTCGGCCGGGTGGTGGGCCGCATGCAGTACGACCTGTTCCACGCCTACACCGTGGACGCGCACACGTTGTTCGTGGTGAGCAATTTGCGTCGTTTGGCGATACCCAAATTCAACGACGAGTTCCCGACCTTGAGCCAGATCATGCAGTCCCTGCCGCGTCAGGAACTGGCCTATCTCGCGGCGCTGTTTCACGATATCGCCAAGGGCCGCGGCGGCGATCATTCGGAATTGGGCGCCGTCGACGCCGAAGCCTTCTGCCTGGAACAGGGCCTCGGCCGATACGAGGCCCGCCTGGTCGCATGGCTGGTGCGCAATCATCTGATTCTGTCCATTACGTCTCAGAAAAAAGACATCAGCGATCCGGACATCATTCATGCGTTCGCCCGACAAGTGGGCGATCAAGCCCACCTGGATTACTTGTATGTGCTGACGGTGGCGGACGTGCGCGGCACCAATCCGAAGCTATGGAACGCATGGAAGGCGCGCCTGTTCGAGGAATTCTACGAGCGCACCAAGCGCGCGCTGCGCCGCGGACTCGAGACCCCGGTAGACCAGGAAGAACTGATCCGCGAAACACAGGCACACGCGCGCGCGAAGATGCCCTCGATACCGGAGGCGCAGATCGCTGCCGTGTGGTCGCAATGGACCGACGCCTACTTCCTGCGTTACACGCCCGAAGAAATCGCCTGGCAAACCAGTGTGCTCGCGGGGCGCGATCCGCACGATGACACGCCGTTCGTGGCGATCCGGCAGCTCGCGGATCGCGTCGGCACGGCCGTTCTGACCTACACACCGCACCGGCTGCATAGTTTCGCGCGAACCACGGCGGTATTGGATCAAATGGGTCTGAACGTCGTCGACGCACGCTTGATCACCAGCGCCAACGGCTTCAGTTTGGAAACCTATGTGGTGCTGGAGGACAGCGGCGCGGTGATTGCAGATGCCGAACGCATAAGCGAGATCGAGCGCGGTCTATGGCGCAACCTGCAACAGCCGGAGGATTCACCGCTCACCGTTACCCGCCGCGCGGCGCGCCAGGTGCGCATGTTCTCGACGCCCACGCAGGTCAACTGCAGCGTCGATTCGCGCAACGGCCGCACCATCCTGGAATTGATCGCCGCCGACCGTCCGGGACTCTTATCCGAGGTGGGAAAAGTATTCAAAACCGAGCGCGTGGCAATCCACGGCGCAAAGATCATGACGGTCGGCGAGCGCGCCGAGGACGTGTTTTACATCACCGATTCGAATGGGTACATTCTCGCCGACGAAGCCTGCCAGCGTGTCCAAGATGCCCTGGTGCGCGCACTCGATCGCCGTGATCCTTCACGCGTCTACTAGGCGCAAATAACCAACCAACCGCGGGTAACATGGCCTACAACGATCTCCGAGCGACCATCGAAGCCGCTTATGAAAAGCGGGCGCAAATCACGCCCCGAACCACCTCCCCCGAGGTGGGCAACGCCATCGAAACCGTGCTCGAGCTGCTCGATGCGGGTACCTTGCGGGTCGCCGAGAAACGAGACGGCGCGTGGCATGTGCACGAGTGGCTGAAAAAAGCGGTATTGCTGTCGTTTCGGATCGCACCCAACGTACCGCAAGCGGCGGGCCCCCTCGCCTTCTACGACAAGGTGCCGCTCAAGTACAGCGGCTGGGACGAAGCGCGGTTCGCGGCGGCCGGCGTGCGCGTGGTGCCGCCGGCAACCGTACGGCGCGGCGCATTCGTCGCGGACAATGTCGTGTTGATGCCGAGCTTCGTCAATATCGGCGCCTACGTGGACTCCGGCACCATGGTCGACACCTGGGTCACCGTCGGGTCCTGCGCACAGATCGGCAAGAACGTGCACTTGTCGGGCGGCGTCGGCATCGGCGGCGTCCTCGAGCCCCTGCAGGCGAGTCCCACCATCATCGAGGACGATTGCTTCATCGGCGCGCGCTCCGAGGTCGTCGAAGGGGTGGTCGTCGAGAGCGGCGCCGTGATTTCGATGGGCGTATTCATCGGCCAAAGCACGCGCATCTATGACCGCGAGCGCGACGAAGTGCTGTACGGCCGTGTGCCCGCCGGTGCGGTCGTGGTGCCCGGCACCCTGCCGTCGGCCAACGGCAAGTATGGTCTCGCCTGCGCGATCATCGTCAAACGCGTGGATGCGCAAACTCGCGCCAAGACGTCCCTGAACGAGTTGTTGCGCAACACCGACTGAGCGGCGGCGGTGTTCATTCGCTATGGATGAACGTACACGAAGCCAATCCCTTGGAGTCGGGCAATTTCTGCGACACCGCTCGGCACGACATCGGCAGTCTGGACACCGTATAGATCCTCCAGTCGCAGGTTCATTCCTTTGATCGTGTTGCGGCAGACGAGAAAATGCACGCCTTTTGAACGCAAGCCATCGAGGTTGGCGGCCAGCGCTCCGTCGGTCTTGGCCATCTGGAAAAGTCTGACGCCGGATGAAAAGCTGACGACGCGAATTTCCACCTTGCCGTCGGTAGCCGTGATGTGTGCCGCAAGATTGCGCAATAGGCGCTCGAAGTACCCTCGATCGTCCGGCCACCCGCTGTCGTTCTGATAAACGACTTTCTGAAAGACATAGTACCCGGCGGGCGGTGCATCGTTCAATGGATCGGGCACAGGGGCGGCGCTCGCCATTGGCAAGCCGAAGCTGAGAAGCAGACACACAGCAAGCAAGATTTTCATAGCGGGTTCTCATTGTGAGCCAAGACGATCACGGCCGCCGGCATCAATATGCCGGCGGGAGCAGATAGGTTACTGACCGATTGATCGCGTAACCGCCCAACACGAGAAAGACAAACAGTGCGGCCGCCAGCAACAGCGGCCGCAGACCGGCCTGTCGAATGGCTCCGACATGGGTTCGCAGACCCAATGCGGCCATGGCGGTCGCCAACAGCGCCGTGTCCACGTCAATCAGCATAGCAACCAGCTTCGCCGGCAGAAAATGCAAGGAGTTCACGGCGCTCGCGACGATGAACAGCACCGCAAACCACGGAATGATGATCGGCGCGCGACCGGCGGTGTGCCCATCGGCGTGCACGCCTGCGCGCCCATCATGCCGGACGCCCGACAAGACGAGCAGAAATGGTGCGAGCATCATGATGCGCAACATCTTCTCGATCACAGCCGCAGCGGCGGCCGGTTCGCTCACACTCCTGCCGGCCGCGACCACCTGCGCCACCTCATGAACGGTCGAGCCCGTAAACACGCCGTACGCATGCTCCGACATACCGAGATAGGGAAAGAGCAGCGGATAGGCGAACATGCCGAGTGTTCCAAACACGACCACCGTGGCGATCGCGACCGACACTTTATGCGCCTCAGCGCGAACCACCGGCTCGGTCGCCAAGACAGCCGCCGCGCCGCAGAGCGCGCTGCCGGCGCCGATCAGCATGGAGGTTTGCCGGTCCAGCCGGAACACGCGGGTGCCGAGCAGCACGGCGATCACGAAGGTGAGCACGACCATCAACGCATCGATGACGACGCCCGTCCAACCGACCGCCACAATCTGTTGGAACGTGATTCGCAGACCAAACAGAATGATTCCGGCGCGCAGCAGCGTGCTCTTCGAGAAGTCCACACCGGCTGCCATGCGCACTGCGATGGCGGGAAAAAATGTATTTCCGGCCACAAGACCGAACACGATGGCGAGGGTCAGCGCGCTCAGACCCAGGTCCTGCACCCATGGCATTCGCGCAGCGATCATGCCGGCGACGGCGATGGCACCGGCGAGCGCGATACCCAACCACCGGGAGCGTGCCTTCGTGGCCTGAGATCCGGCTCCGCGGGGAGATGCATGCGCGTGGGTCACGAAACTGGCTCCTCATCCGATGCAGGGCGGCGGCGGATTCCGCCGCAGTGCCGCTTGGCACCCAAGTTAAAGATCCCCCTCCCATAAGTCGAATATATTTATTTCAGGATATAATGAGTTTTGGTTATGCATATAAACTTGCACCTGCTTCGCATCTTTGCCGCGGAAGTTCGCTTCCGCTTGTCCGTATCTGACAAGATATCGACAACGTTTGCGCCGCGCACTCCCAAAAGATAGAGGGTCTCGTCGAATAAGATGCGAAGATAGCCGCCCTGGATCATCATTGCTGGGTAGCAGCGCGCATCAGCGACCGGCTGACGCACGCAATTTTTTCCCTAGCTCCACCCGCACTCTGCAGGAGAAGCAAATGTCTTACTATTTGGCGAAGACTGTGCCCCTCGCATTCGACGAGGCCGTCAGCCGCGTGACTGCGGCGCTGAAGCAAGAAGGCTTTGGCGTGTTAACTGACATTGATGTGCAAGCCACCCTGAAGGCTAAGTTAGGCGTGGATACGCCCAAGTACCGCATTTTGGGAGCCTGCAACCCCGGATTTGCCCATCAGGCCTTGCAACTGGAGAACAAACTCGGCGTGCTATTGCCCTGCAATGTGATCGTACGGGAAGAGAGCCCCAATCAGACAGAAATCGCCGCGATTGATCCCGTCTCCTCGATGGAGCGCACCGGTAACCCAAAGCTTGCCGCGATCGCGGAAGAGGTCCGCGTACTTTTGCAGCGGGCCATTGTTCAACTCTGACCTGGCTTCGGCCACCTAATTGGCCAAAGAGCGTGATTTCCGGTAATGGACATCCTTAACCGAAAAGGGCTTAACCGAAAAAGAACAGCTTTAAAGGGAAATGACACAGATAGAGGCAGCAGCGGGACGGGCCACTCATCCCACCCTGAGGTCTGCGATCCTGCAGTAACACGCGAGCTAGCGGTCTTTACAACTTTCGTCGAGTACCCTTGTTCGGACACACCAGATAACAGTCGGGATAGCCCTCTCGTACGGAACAGCCGCTACCGGGATCGGCGAATCCCGGCTCCGTGTAGCACTGATTGGGAGCGTTAGGATCCTTAGATGGCCGAAGCTGTGCACAACCGGCGGTCGCACTGAGAATTAGTAAGAACGAAATCATCTGTAACATACGACGCCTCCATCATGCAATCGGTTCCGCGGGCCAAGAATTCAGCTGTCGCATGGTTTGACCGTCAGGCACCAGCTGCAACGGGTACGGCCTTCTTGGTGCCAGCGATCTTTCGGCCCAGTTCATTGAGACCAGTACCACGTGGTCACATCCGACACCAGCCAGCGGCGTTCAATATCGGCACGCGCGGCTTTATCAATCGCCTTGTCCAGATCTGCTGCGCTCGCTACTTCCGCTTTGATAGGTACTTGTTCAACGCTAAAGCTCCTAAGGCCAGGACCATGATCGAAAGGATCGAGACCAGTCCGATTCCAAGCATCCTCGATCCGCCTATTATTTGGTACATGTTGATGCGCCACCTTTCATATACGTCGCACATCCTGGGAGAGCGCCCAATATCAAAAGAGCTAAAGCCAAAGGGGTACGTCCCAGGTCGTCGGTGAAGATGTTCCGCAATTGAGTGTCTAACCTCCCTTGACTCATTCGACGTTAAGCACCCATACATCACCTTATCGAAAAGCTTAGGGCGTTTATATTAAAAACCGCTTAATGCCGCGTGAAATAATACGGGCATTGTGGACGTCGCCATTCCACGTCCGAAACCAATTGGCTCGAGGGTTCAGCCAGCTTACACGCCTAACACGGGTATTGCCACGGACCGAGTCGGCGGTCCTCCAGATAGCCCCGCCCCGCGGCACTTCTCGAAAAGCCCACAACAAAAGACGCTTGCGAAGCACTGAGGGGCGGACGCCTCTACCGGGACCTCTCATCGGTGTCCCAACGGAATGGCAAATCGGGAGCCGCGCTGTCATCTGCTAATCGCGACCCTGCGAAGAGCGGGGCTCAGGGGCAGAAGTCAAGGCGACGGCTGCCACAAGCGGGGAGCGCCTCGGAAACTTGACGCGGAATGAGCTGCCGCGCCCAGGTTCGCTGTCCACGTCGACTTCGGCACCGTGCATTGCGCTAATCGACTTGACGATAGACAAGCCGAGCCCAGCACCCCCATCTTCGCGTGACCGAGCTTCGTCGACCCGATAAAATCGATCAAAGACGAACGGGATCGCGGATGGCGGTATCCCAATACCGGTGTCAGATACTTCAAGAAGGCTACCGCTGTCGTCGCTAGCCGTACGCACTCGCACCGAACCGCCGCGGGGAGTAAACCTAATCGCATTGTCGAGAAGATTGACGACTATTTGCTTCAGTCGTGCTCGATCCCCGCGAATCAGCGCCTTCTCCAGTGGCGATAACTCGATTTCAATGCCTCGGTCGTCCGCCATCAGCCGCATCTGCTCGGCGATGCTCCGCACGAGCTCCGCCAAATCGACATCACCCCAATCGCGCAGCGTTTCTCCTGCATCAAGCCGGGATAACACCAACAACCCAGATACCAAGTGCTCCAACCGGTCCACCTCTTCGAGTACGCTCCCCACGCGCTCGTTCAGATCGCGCTTGGTCAAAGGACCGCCGTTGGTGAGTTCCTGCAGTTCCCCTTTGATGACGGTGAGCGGCGTGCGTAATTCATGGGAGGCATCCGCGAGAAATCGCCGAGACGTTTGCACCGAGTCGCCCAAACGCCCCAACATATTGTTGAGCGAGTTGGACAAGCGTTCCAGCGCATCGCCGCTCGGTACCACCGGAAGACGGGCCGTCAAATTCTGTAAGCTCATCTGTTCCGCCGTTTGCGATATTCGATCAACGGGTCGAAGTGCCCAACTGACGAGTAGGTAGCCTCCCCCTGCAGCGCAAACCGTGAGAATCGGAAGCAAGAGCGCAAGCAAATCCAAGAGGCGCTCCAGCACCGCTTCAATTGGCTCGATTGAAACACCGAGTTCGACCAGATACCGACCGGAGATGCTGCTAACCGGTGTCGCGCTTACCATCAGGTGTTGATCATTCACCATAGCCGTCACGGACCGGCCCATTTCCACTGATGTTGTCATCTTTATGGCGCCGACGGCCGCGGAATCGAAGCTGCCGTCGGACGGCCGCCCAGAGCGATATATCATGTTGCCCGGAGAGCGCGTCACACGCACGAATCGATTGTTGAATTCCGGCGCGATACGGGTCTCGATTTCGCGCGCAATCTCAGCTGCTGTGACGTCCGCCGGCGCCCGCACGAGAATTTGTTCGACCTGCTCCGAGCGACGCGTCAGCGAGTCGCGTAGGCTGGCACGCAGATAGTGTCGCAGCCCATAGAAAGTGGCCACGGCGACAAGAATGAAGGTCGCGCTCAAGAGTAGTGTATACCAGGCTCCCAAACGGAAAACGAGCGATCGATGATTCATTCAATTGTCGCGTGCCGTTCGGACTCCTCCTCGCGCACACAGTAGCCCACACCGCGTACCGTATGAATGAGCTTGACCGGAAACGGCTCATCGACTTTCCGGCGCAGGTAGCGCACGTAGACATCAACGATGTTGGTAACCCCCTCGAAGCTCTGATCCCACACGTGATTGAGAATCATGGTTCGAGAAAAGACCCGTCCTGGCGAGCATAGAAGGTACTCGAAAAGCGCATATTCCTTTGCCGTAAGATCGATCCGGTGCCCCGCACGCTTCACCAATTGTGTGGCTCGGTTGAGTTCGAGATCGGCAATTCGCAATACGTCATTGCGCTCGACAGGCGTACGTCGCAGTAGCGATTTGATGCGCACCAAGAGCTCGGCGAAGTCAAAGGGTTTGGTCAAGTAATCATCCGCCCCGGCTTCAAAGTGCGCCACCTTGTCTTCAATCGCGTCTCGCGCAGTGATCACCAGAACCGGAAGGGCGGGATGGGACAAACGAGCCCGCCGCAAGAGCTCCGTGCCGCTCATTTGTGGCAGCATCAAATCAAGGACGAGAAGGTCATAGGCATAGGAATTGACGTAATTCTCGCCATCGCGGCCGTTGCCGACGAGATCCACGGCAAACCGCTCAGCCCGTAAACCACGGGCGACGAACTCAGCTAGTTTTCGATCGTCCTCGACGATAAGTATTCGCACAATAATTCCCCACGACATTGGATCGCGTTCTCATTAGAGCTTCGTTAGAAGGTCATTAAGAAGTCCTCATTCGGTAATCGGCGTCGTCACAGAGGCAAACGCATCGGCGGATTCTAATGCGGAATCTCTGATTTCATCGTAGAGCCTCCCGTGTGTCCATAATGTCAGCATTTCCCGACCGATCAAACCTCAGGTGAACGTCTGGACGGCCAAACGGAACTATTCGCCACGACGCAGACGGCGCGCACAATCAATCTGGACATGCCGACTTATGGCACATTGGCAGAAATTGGCGCCGGCCCAGAAGTCGCGCGAGTTCTTCCACGCGGGCGGAGCGTCCGGCACCGCCGCACAATCCATTTCCGCCTACGATATTGTGTTCAGCGAGGCCATATACGGCAGGTCGCCGAGGTAGGTATCCCGTGAGCGGCCGAATCGGGTGCTCGAACACGAATATCAACTCCTGGTCGAACGTCTCTCGTCATGGACATCGGTTTTACGGTCCTGATCTCGAATTACTCAGAATACTATCGCCTCAGTCCCTATTTAAGGCGCTATTCTAACGAAATGATCGGGGTTGACACGGGCATCCAAGACATTGCCTCGCGCGATGTGCTGATAATGATCAAGCGCAAAGATTCCATGTGGGAAAAGATGGTTCCCGTGCAAGTGGCTCAGGTGATCAAACGCAGCGGGCTTTTTGGCGATGCGGATATGCCGTCATCGCAGACGACTTCGCGTGATATGCGCGAAGCGCAACGGGTCGAGCGGTGAGGGAGGAAAGGCTATTGGCGTGCGAAACTCTTGCGTGCCGCGCCCGTCGGCAGGCTGAAGCGTGCGGCAGACGACTGATGCAGTGGCTCACGAAACTCAGACTGATCGTGCTTGGGCACGAGGAGCTGACAGCGATCGTGTTCTGGGCAGCCCTGATAGGTATCGGAGGGGCGCTCGCCAGCGTTGCCTTTCGCGAACTGATTCACGTTTTTGAATGGATGATAACGGGGCGCTCGGGCAGCCTCGTGGAAGCGGCGATCGAGCTACACGGCGTGCGCCGCGCCATTGTGCCGGTGATTGGAGGTCTGGCTGCAGGCCTGGTGATTCAGTACGGTGCCGCGCTGGTCTCTGCTAAAAGGTCGATAGACTACATGGAGGCGGTCGCCGTGGGCGATGGCGTCATTGCCGCCAGGCCCACGCTCATTCGCAGCATCTCATCCTTGCTGACGATCGCTTCCGGCGGTTCAATCGGCCGCGAGGGTCCCATGGTGCAGCTTGCCGCGCTGATCGGCTCCCAGGTGGGACTGCTCCGCAAGGCGCCTGTGCCGAGACGGCGCTTACTGGTCGCCTGTGGCGCCGCGGCAGGAATTGCGTCCGCCTATAACGCCCCGATTGCGGGTGCATTGTTCGTCGCCGAGATTGTCATGGGCTCGATTGCTATGGAGAGCTTTGGTCCCCTGCTGGTTGCCTCCGTGAGCGCCGACGCGACGATCCATCGACTGCTGGGGTACGGGCCGGTGTTCGACGTTCCGGCGGTTCATTTCGGTGAAAATTGGGAACTGATTTTGTATGCGATGTTCGGCGTGCTTCTGGGTCACTTGGCGCCACCGTTCCTGGCATTGTTGGCGTGGAGCAAGAGGCGATTTGCGTCACTTCCGGGTCCCTTGTATTTGAAGTTCGCATTCGGCGGGCTAATTGTCGGCCTCATCTCGATGGTGTTCCCCCAGGTGTGGGGCAATGGGTACAGCGTGGTCGACGCCATTCTGCACAAGCGCCTAGTGGGCTGGCTGTTGTTGGCGGTGCTGCTCGCCAAGGTCGCAAGCACCGCGTCGACCGTCGGCTCGGGGGCGGTGGGAGGTGTCTTCACGCCGACGCTTTTCATCGGTGCAGCGGTCGGCGCTCTGACCGGCTCGACCCTCCGATTGGCATTTCCCCATATGACGTCCGGCGCGGGTGCATTTGCGGTCGTTGGCATGGGCGGCTTCCTTGCGGCGACAACGCACGCTCCTCTGACATCTGTGTTGATGATCTTTGAAATGACGCTGGATCATCAAGTGGTGCTACCGCTGATCCTTGCCTGTGTAACGGCGCATTACGTTGCAAAAGTCTATCGTGGTGGCGCGTCCATTTATCGTGAATCGCTGATGCCTGCAGCGGCGAGCGGCTCGGCGGCGGCAGCCTGGCATCTGCGTACTATCACTGATCTCATCAAACCAGCCGGCGCGGTGGTGCGAGAAGCGACCACTGTGCAGCGGATGCTCGAGACCCTGCCAAGACGGCCTGTCCGCGCTGTGTATATTGTCAATGGAGATCAGGAACTGGTGGCGTCACTGGATCCTCGGGATACCTTCGCCCAGGTAAAACGGCGAGAAATTAGTCCGGATACCGCGGTGCTGGCACTTTCCACGCCCACGCAGACCACATTGACGCCGGACCTGAGCCTAACGGCCGCACTTGAACTCTTTTTGCGTGACAACACCACAGAGTTGCCGGTTGTCGCCAGCCCGTGGCGAATGACACTGCTTGGCACAATATCACGGCATGATCTGCTATTGGCCCTGCAGGATCGAATGTCGGATAAGCGCACGACCTGATACGTTCGTTCTCTAATTTAGACGCACGCTTTTCGAAATCGCCTGCGATCCTCGGAAAGGTGAGGGGCTGGCGACAGTCGATCAGTAGAGTCGCGCCACGACAGGCCTCTTGCTGTGTAGCGTTGCTGACGAGATCCACGGGTAGATACTGGGATTGCGATTCGTGAGCGATTAGAGCTTCGTTAGAACATCATTAGAAAGCTCTCATTCGCATGCCCGTATTCGCGCGTCGCGTGACGTTCAGAGCATTTGATTCAACGATCCGTCCGCCCGCGAACGTGGATGTGTGACCGCATTGCTGATCGGTTGGAACTACATTCATCGCAGTTCGTCAAATCTTGGATGAATATGCATTTTAAGTTCGAGGCCGTGAGCCGCCACGAAGAGCGGCCCCGTGTCGTACTTAAGAAGTGAGGTCTCTGTCATGCGTTACCCCAATTAAGACGCTTGACGGTATTACGGCGGCGAAGCGTCCCGATTACCTTCGAGCCGATGGGGCGTGTCTAGAAGGACGGAACTACAGCGTGGAGTAACAATGGCAAGCACTATCTCAATCGCAGGGAGTCAGCGTAAGGCGACCGGATCTGAAATGATATGCGGGCCGAACCATGGATTGCCCGATCTTGTCTATCCGACGCTCGCTACGCCCCGATTCCAATTCCGGCCGTTTGTTCTTGCAGACATTCAACGACTGGTCGCGATTGCAGGCGAACATCGCATCGCCGATACGACCATCGGAATTCCGCATCCCTACACAGCGGAGTTTGCACGGATGTGGATATCGACGCATGGGGTCTCGTGGCAGGGTCGCCATGCACTCCATTGGGCCGCGCACAAAGTCGGCGATGATAGCCTTGCCGGCTATGCGGGATTGCATCGCATCGACATGCAACGCCGTCAAGCGGAGTTGCGCTTCTGGGTCGGCGTCGGTGTTGAACGACACAGCGATGCCACCGAGTGGTCTAAAGCGATTGTGGAGTTTGCCCTGAAAGGCCTCAAAATTGACCGAGTGTATGCCCTCCAACTCGCGAGACACCCGCTGGTAGGACACGTCCTAGCCGCTCTCGGCATGCGGCAAGAGGGCCTCGTGCGCAAACGTATTCATCCCGCGGGGCTGGTAGAGGATGTCATCTGTTGGTCCCTTTTAAGCAGTCACTGGCATCCTAGGTCATAAGTCAGCTTCCAGCGGTTTTCCGATATCGCCGGAGTCGCTTCGCAAGAGAGCCTCGGGATATAAGCCCTCGCGCCAGGGCCGATTCATCATCTTGCACGTCGACGACGAGTAAATGCGTTAGTCCAGTGCCCTGAAACATCGCGAAGAGCTCAAGCGCGGTTAACGTCTCCAGAGAGTCGTAGTGGACCAGCGACAATTCATCCCACGGCGTCATGATTTCACCGACGCGGGCACTGCGAGGCTCCTTGAACACTGCCGCTTGTGCATGTCGGGCTCCATGGAAAGTAGTAGTGCAGCACCCCGACGCACGAGTGCCTGGTCTTCCGCAACGGGTCCACCTCGCCGATCCAATCAGCAACGTAACGACTGCGGATTTCCAAGACAGGACGTCTGGTTAGAAGTATGCGAGATAAAGATTAAAGGCGAGCTAACGCGGTATTAGAATTGTTTGTCGGATGTTTGATCGGAGGAAAATCCATGTCGGTCCGGGATACGGAACGATCGGCAAATCGGCTGACGACGTAATCAATGTTTGCCAAAGGCAAACTCCAGTTGGCCGTTCAAGTCTGAGATGTCGATTCAATGTATGGGAACGAGACGATGAACCAAGGATTACCGGTGGCGCAGCCGTTTGCGCTATGCGGAGGCGATGACTCCCCAAAAGGAACTACTCACGACGACGCAGAAGGCGCTCACGGTAAATGGAGACGGCCCGTGGTATCAGATGCTCGCGGCAGTCGGGGCGAGACAAGTAGTCACTCGAGAGTTCTTTCACGCCGGCGCGCCGGATGAAATAGTGGTGCATCGCACATTCAGGTCCGCCGGAGCGCGTCTCCCGGCACCGGAGATTCACGATGAGGGAATTGTCCGCTGGCTGAGAACTCTTGGATCAATGGTCCGTCTAATGTGGCGTGTGGTCTATCGAAGGTGCGATTTTATGTATCGTGTGCTGGTATGGGTCGTAGCTGTCGGTGCAACTGCAGGATGCTCGTACCTACGGCCGTCATCGGACCCTTCTGCACCCAACCGGTGCTACGTGGAGTCTGGATGGCTTGACTCGTCGAACGGCTGTTCTGTGAGGGCGGGGTACTCAGATTGTTATCTCGTGTGTCCGGATAAAGGGACGCGAGAACGTTTGTAGGGACCGCCGAAGCGGAGGTTCGGTGGTAAGCCTTCGTCAGACCGGCGTACAAGCCAAGGATCGCGACACCCCGTCGACGGGGCCAGCGCCTGGAGACGAACGGTTTGCGTGATCGATCGGGGAAGCTGCCCGCTAATGTCCAGCTGAGCAACTCCTACCGATAGCTGCTCTCGTAAAATTTCTCGGCGACATCCTGGTAGAACGTTCCGGAACTCTCGCGTACCGTGCAGCGGTTCCGCTTTGCAATTGATTCGGCTCTTGACGTCAGAGGAATCACTCAGCGATCCGGATCCTTACTTGGCAGTGTAGAATCGACATGGTCATTCAAATCGGGTCCGATAGTATTGGAACCGGGTGCATCAGTAATGGCCGGGGTACCTGATGATTGCATCGCCGATTTATTAATGTTGGTAGATCGTCCGTCGTCGACCCCAGCCTCGTACTCGGAGAAGTGATCGGGAGGTCCAACGAGAAAGTTGGGACCCGAGTCACCCGAGTTGTCAAAGGGCGCGTATATACGAAGGTCATAAGCGCCACGAGCGCCTGAATTGAATCTGGCGCTGATTGCGCAGCCGCTGGACAAAGCCAGCAATATAAGCGCGCTGACATAGACGATTACCATGAAGATCGTGCTGGCATAGACAAGTCGTCGTTGACAGGGAATACGCATTTGCCTAACTTCGCCGTTGCCTCCCGGAACATCGCTCGCCCCACGCCCGCGCGTGACTACGATGGGACTCCGACGAGGATCTGTGAAAAGGTCGCGAGGGAGGCACACTGGCACCGTGAAATCGGCACCCTGTCATTGGCATCATCGATTTGATAAGTCGAGACATTGCCGAGTTACTCAGCTCAAGTCCCTCCGATCAGCGTCTTCGCAATTCAACCACGATCACAGGCTACGAAACGCAGATTAAAATCCGGCAAATAGAATATTAAAATCCAAGGAGAATTCTGCGTACGTCGGTGGGGCTACAGCAATAGGCGGGATCCCTTTAATGCGGAAAGAGTTGTAGGCGCCGGCTCATTTGCGGAACATCGTCACCGACGGTTCGGGATGCGCCGGGCGAAAGCGGCCATTGCCTTGCTATCGTAATTCCTGCGTGAGTGCTGGCGGAACCTCAATGGGCGGACACAAACCATTCTGCTCTTTGACATTGGCATTTTTGATCCTCAGCGATTTTTTTGAGATTGGGCCCAGTTGGCGGCCCCCCGACTTTTGGGCACAAACCTGGTCGGTGCTAACAGGATAATGGCATGCGATTCTACCCAACTTGGATATTCCTATGCGCAATCTCGCCTCTGCGGCGCAACCTACTACAATTCTAAGCGACCTTACGTTGATGGATAATATTGGGGAGTAAATTATGGTACCAATAACCCGGCGATCCTTCCTTTTATCCACCGCTGCGCTCTCCATTGGTTGTGCGGGGCGCGGCCGAATGACCAGTGAGCCGGTGGGCGCCGCCGCAAGCGTGCGTCTGCCCGCAGTAGGCCAATCATGGCGATATGCCAAACATGATCTGATTACGGGAACGACGCTCGATACCCAAGTCGATCGCGTGTCCGCGATAAACACGGCCGTTGAGGTGGACTCACGCTTCGAGATTGCACCGAACAAACCATCGACCTACCCATCATGGGGCGCGCGTTGGCTGGAAAAATACATTGGCAACGCCCGATCCGCAGGGCCGCTCCCCGC
>Ga0209517_10001415_pt1 | contig 36441 bp, 32 predicted proteins | sample PeaSoiMetSII2010_FD_187695 | JGI IMG/M metagenome (GOLD analysis project Ga0209517, IMG submission 187695) | Peat soil microbial communities from Weissenstadt, Germany - SII-2010 (SPAdes) (version 2) | ecosystem: Environmental > Terrestrial > Soil > Wetlands > Peat | place: Germany... | reverse complement strand
CAAGGCGACCCACTTGCGGGTTGGCTGGTTGGACGGCACTACTTCCTCGGCAACGGGGTGCCGCGCGATCCCGACGCGGCCCAGAAATGGCTCAAGCTGGCCGCCGACCAGAACAACGCTTTCGGCGCCTACTACCTGGGGCGTCTGATGGCGGATCGAGATTTCACCAAGGCCCCGAAGCTCTATAAGATTGCCTCCGATCAGGGTCTTCCCCAGGCGCAATACTTCTACGCCAAAGCGCTGAAAGATGGCCGCGGCGTTCCGCAGGACCGCCTTACTGCGTATATCTGGTACACCATTGCGGCCGACGCCGGTTATGCCGCCGCGGGCGCGGACCTCGGCGAACTCAACGGCTCGCTCACGACGGAGCAGGTCTCGCAAGCGAAAGCGAGAGCCCGCGATCTGGAACAGGTCGTGATCCGCGCCGTCACCGCGCGCGGATGCTCCGGATGGGACGGCGAGTTTGACGAGTTCCCTACCCCGCCGCCGCCGAAGCTACAGCGTTTCTGCCACTAGTACCGCGAACCCCTGATGAGCCATACGGTGGAGGGACACGTGCACCTCGACCGTCCAACCGGGCGCGGCACCCGGCCCTCCAACAACCACTTCGAATCTTGACGTAACTCCAATTATGTAGAATAATGCTGTCATGTTTGGAGATGTTATTCTCGGCGCGTCCAACCTGGTTCACCTCCACGGCGTCGCCTGGGATCAGCCCGCCGATCTCTCCAGCCGGGCAGTGCAAGAGAAACTGAGCCCGGTCGCTATTCGCGCATTTTTCCGTCTGACGTCGCACTGGAAACTACGCGACGAGGACGCTCGGGGCTTGATCGGCGGCATCTCCAACGGCGCGTTCTATCAGCTCAAACGCAGCGCCAGCAAATCGTCAGAGGCGAAGACTTTGCCGGCCAAAACTTTGGATCAGGACAAGCTCACCCGCATCTCCCTGCTGCTGGGCATTTTTAAGGCCCTCAATATCCTGTATAGCACAAAGCTCGCCGATGCCTGGGTTCAGCTGCCAAATTCGAATCCCATTTTCGGCGGTCAGACGCCGCTGGCCTGCATGTTGAAGGGCGGGGTGCCCGCCATGCTGCGGGTTCGCCAACTGCTGGACGCGCGCCGCGGCGGGCTGTAATAGAGCCAAAGAAAATGCTCCCCAAAACCACATCCGTTTCCGAGGACAATACGCACCGCCTCATTCCCTGTCGCTTCTATGAGGAGGGCGAGAGCGTGTTGTCGCGGCTCGGATTGCCCCCGGCGCAAATGCGGCATCTATTCCAGCTCGACGACGCCACCAACCAGCGGCTGGCCGGCGAAGCCAACCTGCTCCCCGGAATCACCGTGCACGAATTGGTTTTCGCCGTGCCCCACTATCACATCATCAACGCCGCTTTCACCCACGCGCGGCCTGGAGGCAGCCGCTTCAGCGGATCCGACCGCGGCGCCTGGTATGCGGGCTTCTCACGGAAGACGGCGCAGGCCGAGGTTGCCTTCCACTACGGCGAGGGATTACGCGAGGTGAATTGGCAGGAAGAAGAGACGGTTGCCTACCGTGAGTACCTGGCCGACTTTCGCGCCGAGTTTCATGAGCTGCGCAGCGAGGATCTTCGCAGTGAAGATCGGCGCAGTGAGGATCCGCGCAGCGAAAATCAGCGCGGGGACTCTGCTTACCAGAAGTACCTGAAGCCCGACAGCTATCACGCCTCGCAGCAACTCGCGCGGCGCCTGCTCGATCGAGGATCGGCCGGAGTTGTCTATCCCAGCGTTCGCCACGCCGGCGGCACCTGCATTGCCTGCTTCCGCCCCGCGCTGGTGGGCAACGTGCGAGAGGGAGTGCTGGTCACCTTTACGTTTCCCGATGCATTTCATGCGCCGAAGGTGAAGGTCTCGCGGTAGAGCTGGTCTCACAACGGTTCCCGGGACGGCGCGCGAGGCCGAACCGAGCTCGGCTTGGACCCTTCGACTTCGCTCAGGGCAGGCTTGCGGGGTCGCCCGTCCCCACACTTGCTTCGCACTCGCTGCTACAACATCTCCGTTCCCCACAGATCATGCAGGTGCACAATGCCCCGCACGCGCCGACCGTTGTCCACCTTGTCCACGTCGTTGTCCAGATCGCTGTCCACGACGACGAGCGACGTAATTTTCATCTCCTCCATGCGCGCGAGCGCGGTGGCTGCGAACTCCTGCGGGCCAATGGTTTTAGGAGTCCGCGTCATGCAATCCCCCGCCGTCAGGTCGAGCGCGTCTTTGCCGCGCTGCTCGAGCAATCGCCGCAGATCTCCGTCGCTGATCACCCCCAGCAAACGCTCGCCGAGCAAACGATCGCCCTCGACCACCGTCGTCATTCCCAGCTTCTTGCGCGACATTTCGTAAATCACATCCGGCATCTTCGTCTGCGGCGTCACTCGCGGAACCGCGTCTCCCGAGTGCATCAACGATTCCACCCGCGCCAGCCGCTTGCCCAGTTTTCCACCGGGATGCAGGTTGGCAAAGTCTTCCTCTTTAAACCCGCGTTTTTCCGAAAGCGCCACCGCCAGCGCATCGCCGAGAGCAAGCATAGTGGTGGTGGAGGCGGTTGGAGCAAGTCCCAGCGAGCAAGCTTCCTTCGAGATCGAGCAGTCCAAAGCCACGTCAGCCGAAGATACCAAAGTGGAAGCAAGTGTGGCGCGGACCTGCCCTGAGCGAGAGTCGAAGGGGCCCCCGCCCGCGTGGAGTTCTGCAATGTCCTCGCAGGTCATAGCGTCGCAGGTCATAGCAATGAGCGGCACCTGCAGCCGTTTGATCGTCGCCATCAACTGCAGGATCTCTTCCGTCTCGCCGCTGGCCGAAAGCGCCAGCACGACATCGCCGCGCACGATCATCCCCAAATCGCCGTGCAGCGCCTCCACCGGATGCAGGTAGAGGGCCGGCGAGCCGGTCGAACTCAATGTAGCCGCGATCTTGCGAGCAATGAGGCCGCTCTTCCCCATGCCGGTCACGACCACTCGGCCCCGGCAGCCGAACATCAGTTCCAGAGCCCGGTTGAAATCCGCAGCCATCGGGCCCGCCAGCCGATCCGCCAGCGCTCGTAATGCCTCAGCCTCGATGCGCACCACGTTCTCGCCCACGTGTTTCATGAAGGGGAAATGGTAGCAGAAGGAACAAGACATCGGGTCATCGGGTCATGTCAACCCCATCCTGCTCGATTCGCAGGCGCCCGCGCGACGCTTGCCAGAATTGGGGTGAGTGCACTATAGTTGCCCCGCTTTTTCCACTCAAACTCAAAAGGAGAGAAAGATGCGCAAGCTTTTGCTGATTGGATTGACTTTATTACTGTCTGTGTCCGTGGCGATGGCCCAGAGCAAGGTTGACACCAAGTGGCACTGTCCGAAGGCAACAACAGAATACAAACTCGACGTCGGCGACGTGCCGGATCACCTCTACTGGATCGGGCAAGGCACCTGCGACGCTACCTCAAGCAGCGAGGACCTAAAGGAAAAGACTGGTACCTACACGGAATTCCACGATGCATGGAAAGCGTCCTTCAAATTCCACGGCTACTTCATCGCGACCGCGGACAGTGGCGACAAGGTTCACTACACGTATGAAGGCTCCACTCCCACCGACACCACGAAACCTATGTCCAATAAATGGAAGATCGTGGGCGGTACGGGCAAGCACAAGGGCATCAAGGGTTCTGGTACCTGCTCCGGAAAAGCCAGTGGAGATGGCTCGTCTTTTGACTGGGAGTGCACCGGCACGTATTCGATGGGCATGGCCAAAATGGACAAGACGACGAAATAGGCCGCAAGCGGCCAGCTCGAGCCGGGGCTGTGGGACCGCCCGCAGCCCGGGTCATCGGGTGATCGGGCCATCGGGTCATCTTTCCCCGCCCGAACTTCCGATCACCCGATGACTCGATCAACCGATGACCCGATGCCTCAGAAGTGATCGTCCGCCACCCGCCTCGGACGCTCCAGAGCTCGCGCCTGAATCGCGCGGTCCCACGGGCTGGCCTGCCAGTTGTCTTTCTTGCGCTCCATGTGGATCCACGGCGGCAGCGTCATCAAGAGCCGGCCACTGAGGGAGTGAAGATAAGGTTCGTAGAGCATCCGAAGTTCCGCCAGCCGATCGGGCGCGTCCGCGACACTATTGTCCACAGCGTCATTGTATGCAGCGTCATTGAGCGTCACGCCACGCTTGGCGAGTTCCGCTCGCAGCCGGATTAGATCTGCTGCCGTAAGCCGGTCGGCATCATGCGGACTGTATTCCGCTCTCACCACCTGGGCGAGATCGACGGCAGCGTGCCGCGCCATGGCGAACGTGAGCTTGGCCTGGTCGGGGTGGATGCCTTCCACGCCCGCCGTGACCAGCGACGTGACATCGAGCATAACCGTCAGCGCGCTCAACCAGGATTGATTGCCGTGCTGCGACCGGAAGAAAACCAGCACCGGATAGGAAATGTGACTCGACAGGAGGTCGGCGCACCAGCGCTCCCAGTCGCGAAAAATTTGGTCGAGCACGGTTTGCTCGGGACAGCAACCCAGCCGGCCGAGAAACTCAGCGGCGCTCGGCGGCGATCCGGCGCGCGCATCGAGCAGCGAAATTTCAATCTCGCGCGCGGCAAAGGAGTTGTAGATAACCGGCAGATATCCGATCACGACTCCGAGGAACGCGAAGCCCATACCCGCCTCCATCACGGCAAGGGCGCGAGCGGCGGAGTTGTTGGGCGTGATGTCTCCGTAGCCCAGCGTGAAGAAAGTTTCGCCGCTGAGATAGACGACTTTGCCGAACGTGATTTTTTCATTGCCCAGCGATAGATGTTCGCCCAGTCCGTACTGCACTAAGGCGAATCCAAAAATCAGACCGAGCGCCCAAAAACCCATCAGCGGGATCAGCGACAGCGGCCCAAAGTAAGCGAGGAACCCTTCGCGCCGGTTCGCGGACTTGATATGCCGCCCCACTCTGGTCCAGAGGCCCCAGGTATTCCGGTAGAACCACCCCGTGATGCGAAAAATTCGCTTGATGCGCCGCGGCAATACCACAGTCTCAAACGCATCCATCAGGATGATGAAGATCAGAACAATGCCGGCGATCGATGCCCACCAATGCATAGATGAGATTGAGATGACGCGGGAATGGTAGCAGATTCAGAAGTGAACAAAAGCAAGGTGAGCGCGATCACAGATTTCGCAAACTTGACCCGCTAGAGTTGTGCTTGCCCGCCGCAACCGTGGTGAACCCCGCCCATTGCGCTTCGCCGGAAAACCGAACCTCACGATGCTCCAGCCCCGGAGGGGCGTCCGAGCTTAGCCCAGCGCTTTCAGCGCTGGGTAGGCAGCCAAATCTGAGAGCAAGTCCCGGAGGGATGACCCATGTCACACACTTATTCGAGCATGCGTATCCACGTGGTCTTCAGCACCAAAGAACGGCAAAAACGCCTCCGCGACGAACTCCAACCCAAACTCTGGGCCTACATCGCCGGCATCGCCCGCCATCACGAATTCGAGGCAATCAAAATCGGAGGCGCCGAAGATCATTGCCACGCCTTGATCCTGCTGCCTGCGCCAATGCCGCTGTCGAAAGCGGTCCAGACTCTGAAGGGCTGTTCTTCCAAATGGCTCAATGACACGGGTGTGGCGGGAGCAAATTTCGCATGGCAGGAAGGCTACGGCGCATTTAGCGTAAGTGCGTCGCAAACGGACGACGTGATCGCATACATCAACAATCAACCGGAGCATCACAAGAAACGGAATTACGAGGAAGAGTTTGTGGAGTTGCTCAAACGATATGGCATTGCCTACGATCCGGCGCATTTACTGGGATAGGTGGGCCGTCCCGCCGGGACTCGCTCTCTTCTTCCCGCCCACCCAGCGCTGAAGCGCTGGGCTAAGCTGGGTCGTCCCTTCGGGACTGGGATCCGGCCGAACCTCAAAGCGCGAATACACGCGAAACTGCTCTGTGGTCGCTCCGTGCTTTTCGCTGTCTTGCCTGAGTATCAAGAGAACAAGGCAACTGGCGTGCCACGGGAGACGCGCGTGGAATCGCGGGTTGGCCGCCTGCTTTTACGGCGCGGCGTGCGCCGCGTCCAGAGCTTTCTTTATCGCCTGCAATTCTTTGAGCAAGCCGCGCAGATTGCGCGTGTCGAGCGCGTTTGCGCCGTCGCTTTTCGCTTCTTTCGGATTGTCGTGGACTTCCATGAACACTCCGTCCACGCCCGCCGCCACCGCCGCGCGCGACAGTACAGGGATAAACTCCGGCTGGCCGCCGCTCACCGCGGGCTGATCTTGATCACCGTGCGCAGCCGACGGCAGCTGCACCGAGTGCGTCGCGTCAAACACTACCGGTGCAAACTTGCGCATGATGGCCAGCGAGCGCATGTCCACGACCAGGTTGTTATAGCCAAAACTCGACCCGCGCTCGGTCACAAACACCTGACTGTTCCCCGCATCGCGGCACTTTTCCGTGGCGTGCTTCATGTCCCAGGGCGAAACGAACTGCCCTTTTTTGATGTTCACCGGACGCCCGCTGAGCGCCGCCGCGACCACCAGATCGGTCTGCCGGCAGAGAAACGCGGGAATCTGCAGCACGTCCACTACTTCCGCGACGGCAGCGACATCGGCCACTTGATGCACATCGGTCAGCACCGGAATGTGCACTTCATCTTTCACCTTCTTCAGAATACGCAGGCCTTCCTTCATCCCCGGCCCGCGATAGCTGCGGATCGAAGTGCGGTTCGCCTTGTCGTACGACGCCTTGAAGATAAACGGAAAATTCAGCGATCGAACCACGCCCTTGATGATCTCCGCCATGCGCAGCGCGTGCTCTTCACTCTCAATCACGCAGGGCCCGGCAATGAGGAACATATCTCCGGCGCCGACGCGAACGTTATCGATTTGGAAGGATAAGGTCAAAATAGAAACAATCGGGTCATCGGGTGATCGGGCCATCAAAACCCACGAGTTGTTAGATCACCCGATGGCCCGATGACCCGATCACCCGATCTACCTTCTTCCCACATTCTCCGGCCGCAGGAACATCTCGACCTCGGCGGCATCTTTCTGGTCTTTATTTTTCTGCCCGTGTTCGTAGGCCGCGCCCACGAACGCCTTAAACAGCGGATGCGGCTCCAGCGGCTTCGATTTGAATTCCGGATGGAACTGGCATCCGATGAAAAACGGATGGCCCGGAATCTCCACCATCTCGACGTAAGTGCCGTCCGGAGTCGAACCGGAAATGCGCAGACCCGCGGCCACCATGGGCTCTTCATACTCGCGGTTGAACTCGTAACGATGCCGGTGCCGCTCGCTGATCTCGGTCTGGCCATACACTTTGTACGCCAACGTTCCCGTCTCGATCTTGCACGGCCATGCCCCCAGCCGCATCGTGCCGCCCAACTCCTCCACGCCACGCAACTCGCGCAACTTGTAGATCACGCGATGCGGAGTCGCCGGATCGAACTCGCTCGAATTGGCATCCGCCAACCCGCAGACATTGCGCGCATATTCGATGCAAGCCGTCTGCATCCCCAGACAGATTCCAAAGTAGGGCACATGCTTCTCGCGCGCGTACTGGATCGCCCGCAACATACCTTCGATGCCACGCTTGCCGAATCCGCCGGGCACCAGCAAACCGTCGTAGTCTTCTAACTGTGCTTCATAGCTTTTGTCGGCTTTGTCGGCCGCCTCCAGTCCTTCGGCGTCGACCCAATTTACTTCCAGCTTCAGGTTGTGCGCCAGCGCGCCATGCACCAGCGCCTCTTTCAGCGACTTGTAGGAATCCTCGTACATCACATACTTTCCGACGATGCCGATCCTAACCACATCTTTCGGGTTATAGACGCGGTGCACCAGGTCTTCCCACTTCGAAAGATCGCGCTCCTTCGCCTCCAGTCGCAGACGGCGCAGGATCAACGTGTCCACTTCTTCATGCGCGAACACGATCGGCACTTCGTAGATGGACGCAACATCCTTCGCCGTGATCACCGCTTCTTCTTCGACGTTGCAGAACGACGCAATCTTCGACTTAATCTCCGAGGAGAGGTAGCGGTCGGTGCGGCAGAGCAGGATGTCCGGCTGAATCCCGGAGCTGAGCAATTCTTTGACGGAGTGCTGGGTCGGCTTGGTCTTTAATTCCTGCGCCGCGGCGATAAACGGCACCAGCGTCACGTGCACGAACAGAGTGTTATCGCGGCCCAGCTCCTGCCGCATCTGGCGGATCGCCTCGATGAAGGGCAGCGACTCGATGTCGCCCACGGTGCCGCCGATTTCGACGATCAGCACATCCACGTCCTGAGCGACTTTCTTCGTTGCCGCCTTGATTTCGTTGGTCACGTGCGGAATGACCTGCACGGTCTTGCCCAGGTAATCGCCCCGGCGCTCTTTGGCGATAATCTGCTCGTAGAGGCGCCCGGTGGTCCAGTTGTTATCGCGAGACAGTTTGGCGTGGGTGAAGCGTTCGTAGTGGCCGAGGTCGAGATCGGTTTCGGCGCCGTCGTCGGTGACGAACACTTCGCCGTGTTGAAACGGCGACAGCGTCCCCGGATCCACGTTCAGGTAGGGATCGAACTTCATCAAGTTGACCTTGAGGCCGCGGCTTTCGAGCAGGCATCCAATGGAGGCCGCCGCCAGACCTTTGCCTAGTGATGAGACCACACCGCCGGTTACAAAGATGTACTTGGCCGACATCGCTTCCTCGCTTTAATTTTGTTGGGAAATTTGTGCGGGTTGGGGTGCACGATCAATTATGGCAGAAGTCTTTCTGGAAGGGAATGTGGAAAAAGGGGGCCGCGCCAAACTAGGGGCGGGTGCCCCACTCATCGCGTTCCTTGCGATGAGTGGGTTTCGTCACAATTCGACAGGCAGCCCCTCACTGAAATCCGAATCTAGCTAGCCTACGCTCGGTGAATGACGCAAGGACTCCACCGGTACTACGGTTCGAATGACCTGCATTTCATCACCACCAGCTGCCATCATCGCGAGCCTGTGCTGGGCCCGCCGCAACGCCGCGATCTCCTGCTCGACACTTTGGAAGAGACTCGCTTGCGCTACCACTTTGTGCTGGTCGGTTTCGTGATCATGCCGGAGCACCTCCATCTTCTGATCACGGAGCCTGAGGCGGGCGATCCCTCGGTGGTCATGAAAGTTCTGAAAGAGCGATTCACGCGGAAGCTCAGAACCGCGGGTGCCCCACTCATCGCGTATTTTGCGATGAATGGGATTCCCCATCCCGAGCCCGCTCCGGTTTGGCAGAAGCGGTTCTACGATTTCAACGTGTGGACAAACGAGAAACGGATCGAGAAGATTCGCTATATGCACCGAAACCCGGTGAAGCGCGGATTGGTCGCGCGACCCGAAGACTGGGAGTGGAGCAGTTTCCGAGCCTACGCCCACGGAGAACAGGGACGGGCGCGGGTGAATGTACAGGAATGGCCGTTAGAGATTGGACAACGCCCAGTCTGCAGCTTTGGCTAGACGTGAACCCACTCATCGCAAAGAACGCGATGAGTGGGGCACCCGCTGCTAGGAGCCAACACGGTTATCTGATTAGGAATCTAACCTTTCAGAAGCACCAGAAAAGACCGATAATGTTCCGCGGCGTGAAATCATTCGTGTTCACAACGGGCTTCGGCAGGGCGGGACTTCTCGCGGCGGCGATCCTTGTGTCGGTCTTTTTTTGTCTTTCGTTTTGTCTCTCGCAGGTTCCCACCCCCACCCATGCCCGCCGCCTCATTCTGAAAGACGGCTCCTACCAGTCCGTCACCAAGTATGAGATTCATGGCGACCGCGTCCGCTATTTCAGTGCCGAGCGCGGCGAATGGGAGGAAGTCCCGAACGCGTTGATCGACTGGGACGCAACCGCTAAGTTTGAGCAAGGCCGCCTGCAGGGCAAGGTCGCTCCGGAAGCGGTCGAACTCGACAAGGAACTCGAGGCCGAACGAAAAGCCGAACAAGCCCGTTCCCCGCAGGTCGCGCCCAATTTGCGCCTGCCCGACGAAGGCGGCATTTTTCTCCTCGATACCTATGAGAATCAGCCGCAGCTCGCAGAACTGCAGCAATCGGGCAGCGAAGTGGATAAGAACAGAAAGTCGAATATTCTGCGGGCGGCGATCAATCCCATGTCCGGCGCCCGGCAAACGATTGAACTCCCAGAGGCACATGCCAAGATTCAGTCGCACACCACCGTGCCTTCGCTCTACATCAACATCGACTTAAATAGTAACGACGCGAAGCAGGGCGCGCCCGCAACCGTGCAGGCCGCCACCGGCGCGCCGTCGCTGCCGCCCACCGGGGAGCGCTTCAAGATTATTCGTGTCCAAGTCAAGGGCGGCAAACGCATTGCCGGCGGGGTCAACGTCGCGGTAACCGGAAAGATGAAAACCGACGAGCGTTTTGTCGCGTCCACAACCACTACCATGACCGGAGGCTGGGTCAAACTCACGCCCGCCGAGCCTCTCGCCACCGGCGAATACGCGCTCATCGAGATGCTGGGGAAAGAAGCAATGAACCTCTATGTGTGGGACTTCGGCGTGAACCCTGCCGCGACCGCGAACGCGGGTACGTGGAAACCGGACGCAACCGAAGCGCAACCGAAAACCGACCAGCCAGCGGATCTGCAGAAGCGGGAAAAGCAGTAGGCGACAAAGTGCTTGGCAGGGAGTCGCCTTCAAAGGGCGGCTCTTCTGACTAGAGCGACCGCAGGAAATCGATGATCTCCTGCTGCTCCCGCGTGCTCAGCTTATTGAAATGTTCGACGACCTTATTTGCTTCGCTGCCTGGGCTTTTGTGGTCTCTGATGGCGTCTACCAGGTTGCTGGTTCGTCCGTCATGGAGGAAGAACACGCGTTGTCCGACACCCCAGAGGGGAGCGGTTCGGAACTCGTCGGGGCCGGCGCCGCCTTGCGTGATGCCGTCGGCGAGGCCTTTGCCCATATGGTGGACGAGCAGGTCAGAGAAGAGATTCGCCGTCTGATGGGAAAGCGCAGCACTCGGGCTGGTCGTGGAGCCGCTCGCAATCATTGCGCCCGTGGTAAACGACGGGGTATGGCAGTGGGCACAGCCTATCTTGGCAAAAGCGGCGCGGCCATTTTCGGTCGTGGGTGTGGCGGGAGCGGGAGTAGGCGGGGCCAGCATCCGCATGAAGTTGGCAAACGCTTCGATGTCCGAGATGACCGCCGGATTCGACTGGGCGGTGGTGGTGGCAGTCGTCGTGAAGTTGAGCGTGTCGTTTGGCGTGGGGTTGTAGAGACAGCCCGGGGTTTCGTCGCGCTCTTGCGGGAAAAGTTGGTTCGAGATGCCCATCTCGACGTTGTAGGCCTCACCCGCGAACATGAGAAGGGATTTGTTCTGCGCCTTCCACCCGAAACGCGTAATGGTCCCATCGTTTCCACTAAGATTCACGTTTCCGCTCAGGTGTGCGTTGGCGTGCCCGGAAATTCCCAAGGCCGACTTCAACGATGCGTTGGCCTGCATATTCGCAAGGATGGCCGAGTCGGGAATCGCTTCTATCAGGCCCGCGCCAAAGACCGGAGTCGGGATGCGGAAAATGATATTCGAATTCCCGCCCTGGCCGGTGAGCGGATTGCCCGCCGGCAGAAAATCGAATTGGGCGATGTTGCAACCGGGAGCGTCGCTTCGCCCGGTAATCACGAAGAGGTCGTGCACCTCGCCGTCGGCGTTTCCGTTGCTCTTCTTGAACCGCGCTTCGCGGACCGGACCATTGGGCACGATGAACCACGGCACCGCGTTCTTCGCACCATTCAGGTTGGCGACTGCAGGCAGGGGATTTTTCGCCGGACTTGTTCCTCCGGCATCCGGCTGCGAGTGGCAAGAGAAGCACTGGTTGGAGTTGAAGCGGGGACCGAGGCCGTTGTTCGAGCCCTTGTTCACGACCTCGACTTCAGCAAACCTGGCCTGCCCATCCTGGAAGAACGCAGTTTCGTCCGCAGTAAGACCCTTCAGCGGAGTGCCGGCGCCCGCCGGGCCACCGCGCACGCCCGGATCTACTGGGGCTGCTTTGGTTTGACTGAAAGTGTAGAGGCATGTTGCCAAGGCCACAGCAACGATTCCGCCGAAACTCTTGCGTGCGATTCCCCGGAGCATTATCAGCACGATTACCTCCGTTTGACCCAGGAATGCGGGTATTGTACACCGGGTCTAAGGTCATAGACCCACGGTTTACGGCCAACCGGAAGGAGTTCTGTCCACCCGGAGTGTCTCTACATTTGGACGTGAAGTAGCTTACGTCTCCAGCACTCCGCGCGACACGATACCGATATTGTCGCGGGTGGTGTTCTTCACCATATACATCATCTCGTCGGCCTGACGGATGATGTCATGCGGGGTCTGCGCATCGTGCGGAAAGGTCGCCAGCCCCATACTGGCGCGCACGGTCAGGTTCAAACCCTGCTCGGTGCAGAAGGTTCCCGAGCGCATGGAATCCTGCAAACGTTTCGCCACCACCACCGCCTGATCTTTGGTGGTTTGCGGCAGCAGGACCACGAACTCGTCTCCGCCGTAGCGGAAGGCGAAATCAATCAGCCGCAACTGCGCTTTGATCCGGTATCCGACTTCGGCCAGCAGCCGGCTTCCCACCAGATGTCCATGCCGGTCGTTGACCTGCTTGAAGTAGTCGAGGTCGATGAAAATCACGCTGAACTCGTAGGCGAAGCGCGCCGAGCGGTAGACCTCGGTTTCCAGCGTTTTGTGCAGATGGCGCGCATTGAACAGGCCGGTGCAATCGTCGGTGATGGTCAGTTCCTGAATCTTCTCTACCGATCTCGAATTCTCGATCGCAATCGCGGCGTAGTCGCACAAAGCCTGCAAGAAGAACATCTCCTGATCGCTCATCTCCACATTCGCGTTGACCAGTTGGATCACGCCCAGCACGCGGTGTTTGGAGCGCAACGGCACGCAGATGATGGAGCGGGTCTGCAACTGCGTCATCTCGTCCAGCCGGGATGAGAAGCGCGGATCGCACTGCACGTCGGGCACGATCAAAACCTGTCCGTGCTTGGCCACCCAACCGGCGATTCCCTCCCCCACTTTCAAGCGCGCCTTCGACAGAACCTCCGCCGCGGCCCCGACCGCGATGGCGAAATAGAGCTCTTCTTTTTCTTCATCCACCATCAGGAGCGACCAGGTATCGGGGCGGAAGTATTCCGCCATTTTTTCCATGATGGTCTGCAAAATCGAATCGAGGTTGAGCGAGGATGTCAGCGCCTTGGCGACATCGTGGAAGATGGTCAGCTCTTGCGACAGGCGAATTGGGGATTTGCCCGCTGCCTCCGGCATGAACTCCTCGTTCGTGTGGCTGGATATGAAAATTATAGGTTTGGCCGCACTGCTCCGGCAACGAACGTCGGTAACAGGTACCAGTCACGCCAACCCGCCCGCCGCCTAAGCGCTGACTGAAAGGCAGAATTCCTCGCGGCTGGCCGGTGACTCAGTCGCAATTGGATCTTACGCTACCTGGGCGAGAGCCGCGTCTTCGGCGTCGTAATCAAACTGCTGTAAGTTAATGGTGCTGGGCGGGTTTCGCCGCTCCCAGGCAACCGTCCGCTGCATCGCTTCCTCGATCTCGACTAGCTCCTTGTAACCCAACTCGGCTCGAATGCGCGCAGACGTGGCGACCACATGTTGCGCCGCATTGCCGGGCAGCAGCAGATGCTTTGGCGTTCGCTCCCTCGGCAGTACAACGAACCTCACAGGCCAGTTCATCCGTTTTGCGATCCTCGCCTGCCAATCCAGTTCCGGCAAGGTCGGCTCGTCGCAAATATTGTAAACACGCCCCGCCGCCTGATCCGAGGTTGCGGCAAGCGCGATGGCATGCGCAACGTTCTCGACGTATCCGCGGGGGCCCCGCCAAGCGGCGAAGTCATCCGGAAGAAGTATTGAAGATCGCCCATCCGCGCAGCGTTTAAGCAATGGCAAGAATCTATGGAGGGGATCTCCTGGCCCGTATACCATCGGCAGTCGCAGAACGGTCCCCAAGACTACTGGGTCGTTCAATATCGCCTCCTCGACCGCAATCTTGTCGTATTGCTCGTCAACCCAGGTAAAGATGCTCTGCATCATCCTTACCGTCTCTGGCGCGTAGAGTCTGCGGACGGTGCGTAAGGGCGAATTTTCGGTCAGCGGCAGCGGCTCTAACGGGCCCGGCTCAACCCCGTGCAACACGCCCCACGCGCGGTAAACGTCCATGCTGCTGATTGCGACCACGCGCGGCGCAACTTCGCGCACAGTCGTCATTAACTGGCGCGCCTGTTCTCCCGAGCTAAGGATCAAGTCGACGATGACGTCAGGGGAAAATCGCTGAAGCTGATTTCGGTAATCGGAAAGCCGATTCCGGTCTCCCTGGATTTGCACCACTTCGTTTCGCACCACATCAGCCCCGGCAGGACCTGCACCGGCATGGCGATGGAAAAGTGCAACTTCGTGTCCGGAATCATGCAACTCACGCATCAAGGGCGAGCCGATGAAACCGTTTCCGCCGACCAAAAGGATTCGCATACGAGATTGGATGAGAGTGTATCAATACCCGGTTATTTTCTATGTCCTCGGCCAGTTTGTCGGGAATTCCTGAATACCCTATGATCTAGCTTCTCAACAGAGTAAAATTTTGTTCGCCATCCACAGAAAGCGAGAGACTGGTTTGTCTTCCTTTGGCGAAAAACTGAAACAGGAGCGCGAAAAGCGCAAGATCACATTGGAGCAGATTTCCGACTCCACCAAGATCGGGACGCGCATGCTGCGGGCCCTGGAAGAAGATAAGTTCAACCAGTTGCCGGGAGGCATCTTCAACAAGGGCTTTGTCCGCGCCTATTCCCGCTGCGTTGGCCTCGACGAAGATCAAACCGTTGCCGAATACCTGCAAGCTTCCGGCGACGCCCCTCCCCCTCGGACTGAAATCGAAGGGCATGAAGACGGAGAGCGCAAAAATGAAGCGCGCGAAAATGAACAGAACATCCGCCGCCTGGAGGCTATCTCCGACACCCCTGCTCGCCAACTACCTTGGGGCCTGTTCGCCGCGTTTCTACTCGTCCTCGCGCTCGCACTCTCCTTCTGGAGCCATCGCGAGCGGGAGCGCGCCAGACAGTCAATTCGGCCGACTCCAACCGCGGCCCCGGCGCAGTCGCCAGGCGTAGGAGGCGGCGTATCAAGCACAGGGGCAAGCGGAGTAGGAAACCCAGATAGTGGCGCCCGTTCGCCCACCGCTGGTTCGCTAACAAATGGTTCGCCAACAAACGGTTCGCCGGCGAACGCTTCGCCGACTGGAGAATCCGCCCCCTCCGTCGCCCCCAAAACGCCTCCGGACGTAACCGCTGCCGCCGCCGCTGCAACTCCGGGCGAGTTTACGGTCGTCATTCATGCCCGCGAAGACTCCTGGGTATCGATCACCGCCGACGGCAAGACTTTCTCGTCCGAACTTTTGGCCGCAGGCAGCGAGCGCACGGTCCAAGGCCGGAAGGAAATCATCGTCAGGGCGGGCAACTCCGGTGGCATCGACTTTCGCTTCAACGGAAAGAAGCTCGACACTGGGGGAACGTCCGGCGAGGTCAAGAGCGTTACTTTTGGCCCTGGAGGAATGTTACCGAGTGCCCCATCGCCGCCCACGACGCCTTAACCTTGTCTCTTTTTTTCTTAGGTTTACCGCCCCCCTTCCGCCGTTCAATGCCGACTGGGTCCAACTGAATGTCAGCTCCCTCTGGCTCTGCCAATTCGATTGCGCTTAGGCGGTCATCTCTGGTACCGTTTTGGATGAAGACTAAGCCAAACCAAAAGCCAAACTTGGTCAAGAGCCCTTGGCTCCGTAAGCCCCCCGTTATTGGAAATGAACGCTAGAAGCTACCTTTAGGAGATATCAGCTTGCCAGCAACCAATCGTTTTCTGTTTACCTCGGAATCCGTTACCGAGGGACATCCTGATAAGATCGCCGACCAGATTTCCGATGCCATTCTCGACGCCTGCCTGCGGGAAGACCCAAGCAGCCGCGTCGCCTGTGAAACCCTGACCTGCACCGGCCTGGTCGTGATCGCCGGCGAGATCACCACTAAAGCCTACGTCGACTTTCAAAATCTCGTCCGCGGCGTGGTTCAGTCCATCGGCTACGACAACGCCGTCTACGGCTTCGACTCCAACACCTGCGCTGTAATTTCCAGCATCAACAAGCAGTCCGGCGATATCGCCATGGGCGTGGACATCGGCGGCGCCGGCGACCAGGGCATGATGTTCGGCTTCGCCTGCAACGAGACTCCCGAACTGATGCCCCTTCCGATTTCACTCGCCCACAAGCTCTGCCTGAAGCTTTCCGAAGTTCGCAAAAATGGCACCTGCCCCTACCTGCGGCCGGATGGAAAATCACAGGTCACGGTCGAATACGACGCGCCGGGCAAAGTGAAGCGGGTCGATGCCGTCGTAGTCTCCACCCAGCATTCCGAAACCGTCACCAATGACGAACTGCGCGCCGACATTTTGAAGTACGTCATCCAGGCCGTAATTCCGGCCAACCTGCTCGATGAAGACACCAAGTACCACATCAATCCCACCGGGCGGTTCGTCATCGGCGGGCCCATGGGCGATTCCGGACTGACCGGGCGCAAAATCATCGTCGACACTTACGGCGGTATGGGACGTCACGGCGGCGGCGCATTCAGCGGCAAGGATCCGACCAAGGTGGATCGTTCCGCCGCCTACATGGCGCGCTACATCGCCAAGAACATCGTGGCCGCCGGCTTGGCCGATCGCTGCGAAGTGCAACTCGCCTACGCGATCGGTGTTGCTGATCCCGTCAGCGTACTGGTGGATACTTTCGGAACCGAGAAGATTGATGCGAAGCTGATTCCAGATCTGGTGCGGGCGAACTTCAAGCTCAAGCCGCGCGAGATCATAGATTCGCTGAACTTGCGTCGTCCGATTTACCGCAAGACGGCGGCCTACGGACATTTCGGCCGCAGCGACGCCGATTTCACCTGGGAAAAGACCGACAAAGCCGCCAAACTGGCCGCCGACGCCGGCTTGAAACTGGAACCGGCCGGAGTCAGGAAATAATTCGTCAACACCGGAAAGCGCTGTTCGCCTTTAGCGAATCGCCAACAGCGAAAAGCGAACAGCGCTTCCACAGCGTACAAGCCGCATAGACATTCAGAATCCGTCATCATCCGGGGATAGGGAGAGAAATGGCTACGACATCAGTTAGCAGCGACGTAAAGGGATTTGAACTGGCCGATCTGGGCAAGAAACGCATCGAGTGGGCGAACCAGTCGATGAAGGTGCTGCAGATCATCCGCAAGGAATTCATCAAAAACCAGCCGCTCCAGGGCATCCGCATTTCCGCTTGCCTGCACGTGACGGCCGAAACCGCAAACCTAATGATCGCGCTGCGTGACGGCGGCGCCGACGCGGCCCTGTGCGCTTCCAACCCGCTGTCCACTCAGGATGACGTCGCCGCCAGTCTGGTGCGCGACTACAACATTCCCGTTTTCGCCATCAAAGGCGAGGACAACGACTCCTACTACGCGCATATTATGGCGGCGGTCGATCACAAGCCGCAGCTCACCATGGACGATGGCGCCGACCTGGTCACTGTGCTCCACACCAAGCGCAAGGCGGAATTGTCGAACGTGATTGGCGGCACCGAAGAAACGACCACCGGCGTGATTCGCCTGCGAGCGATGGCGAAGGAAGGCGTGCTTGGCTATCCCATCATGGCCGTCAACGACGCCGACACCAAGCATCTGTTCGACAATCGCTACGGCACCGGGCAATCGACGATTGACGGCATCATCCGCGCCACGAATTTCCTGCTCGCGGGGTCGAAGTTCGTGGTCGCCGGCTACGGCTGGTGCGGACGCGGCCTCGCTTCGCGCGCACGCGGCACGGGAGCGGAAGTCATCGTGACCGAGATTGATCCGACCAAAGCGCTAGAAGCGGTCATGGACGGTTTTCGCGTGATGAGCATGGAAGAGGCCGCCAAAATCGGCGACGTCTTCTGCACTGTAACCGGCAATAAGAACGTGCTCGCCAAGCAGCACTTCGAACTTATGAAGGACGGCGCCATCATCTCCAACTCGGGCCACTTCAACGTCGAAATCGATATCCCGGCGCTCGAGAAGCTGTCGTCCTCCAAGCGCACCACGCGCACTTTCGTTGACGAGTACTCGCTGAAAGACGGTCGCCGCATCAACTTGCTCGGAGAAGGCCGCCTGATCAACCTGTCCGCCGCCGAAGGGCATCCGGCTTCGGTCATGGATATGAGTTTTGCCGACCAGGCGCTCTCGTGCGAGTACATGGTGAAGAACCACGCGAAGTTAGAAAAAAAGGTCTACCCGGTTCCGGTGGAACTCGACAAACGCGTGGCCAAGCTAAAGCTGGAATCGCTCGGCATCAAGATCGACCGCTTAACCTCGGAGCAGGAAGAATACCTGGCCAGCTGGTCGGAAGGAACGTAGGACTAGCTGTCAGCTCTCAGCTCTCAGTTTTCAGAGGGGCGGCGCTTAGCCGCCCTTTTGTTTCGCATCTTTTGTTTTGTATCAGGGTATCGCTTTAGCGATACCAAAAGTTCCTGTAATCAGCTGCCAGTGTGCACGCAAGAACTCGTCTTCGAGCAAAACAGCGGAATGAAGCGCAGAAGAATCCAAGCCCCGGAGGGGCGATTGAGCTTAGCCCAGCGCTTCAGTGCTGAGAAAGTGGAAGAAATGATTCAAGTCCCGGAGGGACGGCCGAGTTCCCACGCACACACGTTAGGGCCGGGTTACCCCGCCCTCAAGTTTTCCGCCCCCCAGCCGATGAACCTACCAGAGGGTTGTGCGTGGCTGCAAACGGCAAAGTACTCTTGGTCGACGACAGCAAGTTTCTCCGGATGGCCAATGAACGCGCTTTGTCCAGAGCCGGTTATGAGGTCAGCACCGCCGGTGACGGCGAAGAAGCGTTGCGCGTCGCCAATGACAAACTGCCCGACATCATCCTGCTCGACATGATGCTGCCCAAGATCAGCGGCCCGGAAGTCCTAAAAGCGCTAAAAGGAAATCCCGCCACCATGGACATCCCGGTCATCGTGCTGACCAGCCTGTCGCAGAGGAACGAGGAAAGACTCCTCCATGAAGGCGCTGCCGCGTATTTCGAGAAATCCACGCTGGAGCTCGACAAGAACTCCGATCGCCTGGCGGCCACGGTGGAAACGGTTCTCGAGCGGATCAATCACCAAAAGAGCGTGACTCTTCGTTTGCAGAAATTAGCCGCCAAAAAGGCCATTGGCCACTGACAACTAACCCCACTGACGACTGACCAGTGAAGGCTGAGAAATTCCTCCCGCGGCGATAGAATGTAACCATGTACCACTACAATCCCTCAACCGCCCTTGAAGAACTGACCGAAGACGCGACCCTGCCCAATCCCGTCCACGTGCGCGACATGATGCTGCGTCACAAGCTCACCGCCGACCAGTCGCTGGAGCTGAACCGCATCTTCGTCGAATACCAGAAATTTTTCGGCGAAGCGCAAAAGCTGGGCAAAGAAATCCTGAAGCGCCTGGCAGCATAGTTCACCAGAACTCACGTAGGGGCGAACGCTTTGTCCGCCCAATGGGCAAAGCCCGCCACAGCGTGGGCAGCACACCCGTCACTTCCCTGCTAGAAAGTCGATCAGCTCCTCGCGCGTGAAACCTGCCTCCCGCAAAAGCGACATCAGAGTTCCTTTTGGCATGTCGCGATTGTGCTGAGGCACAACGGCGCGGCGGCGGGAAACGGAATTGAAAAAAATGAAATGGCCACCCGAGGTGTGATCCAAAACAAAGCCGTTTTGTTCCAGAAACCGGATGATCTGGCGCGGCTTAACGGCGGGCAGCTTCGGCATACTCCAGGTCGAGCGAGGCTACGAGAGTGTCGTCGTCGGTGGGGATAGGGTCTTTGTGCTTGCGCAGGCTGGCGATGTAGCCCGAAATGGCGTCCTTGGCCATTTCTCGCGCCTCTTCCAAAGTGCGGCCGTAAGTGACACACCCCGGTAGAGCCGGAACCAGCGCGGTGTAGCCACCCTCCGGTTCGGGACGCAGCATGATGTTGTAGTGGTATCGGACCTTGGCCATGAAGGCGATACTATCGTGCGGGGGAAGGCCGGTCAAACCAACTGGCCTCGACGCAGGCCGCTGCCGAGCTTGCGCTCGGCTTGGACGGGCGGGGCGCCGTCCCCACACGAACCCCATGGTCCCTCCACGAACCCCATCGTTTACAATCGAAGATTCTCTCTCGATTGGAAAACATAATCATGCACCGCTGGTCGCAACTTTTTATTCCGACACTTCGCGAGGCTCCGGCTGATGCCGAGGTCGCTAGCCACAAGCTGCTGGTCCGCGCTGGATACATCCGTCAACTGGGCGCCGGGATCTATTCGTTTCTATTCCTGGGCAACCGCACTACCCAGAAGATCATGGGCATCGTCCGCGAGGAGATGGACAAGATTGGGCAGGAGTTCTACCTGCCGGCGCTGAATCCGCGCGAACTCTGGGAAGAGAGTGGACGCTGGTCGGTCATTGGCGAGAACATGTTTCGCCTCAAGGACCGCAAGGGCGCCGACCTTTGTCTGGGCTTTACCCACGAAGAAGTCATGACCGATATCGCGCGCAAGGAGCTGCGCAGTTACAAACAACTGCCGCAGATCTGGTATCAGATTCAGACCAAGTTTCGCGACGAGCCTCGTCCCAAGTCGGGCCTGCTGCGGGTGCGGCAGTTCATCATGAAGGACGCTTACTCGTTCGACATCGATGCCGCCGGACTCGACGCTTCCTACGCCAAGCATCACGACACTTACTGCCGCATCTTCGACCGCTGCGGGCTGAAGTATATGGTGATCGACGCACACTCCGGCGCTATGGGCGGGTCGCAGTCGCAGGAATTCATGGTGCGGACTCCGGCCGGTGAGGACCAGATTGTGAGCTGCGAGCAATGCAATTACGCGGCCAACATGGAGAAGGCAACTTCAAACGTTGCGGGTCTTCAAGGAGAACTGCGAGGGAACAAGACAGCGGCAGAACCGGTCCTGACTCCCGGACAGCGCACTATTGCGGAAGTCTCCGGTTTCCTGAAAGTTCCCCCGAGTCACTTGATCAAAGTTGTGGTCTATCTGGGTGAAGTTGCCGATGAAGTGACGGGAGCTGTCAAGGTTCCGGAGAAGGAGCCCTTCATCATTGTGGCCTTGGTGCGAGGAGACCACGAAGTTCAGGAGGCGAAGCTATTGACTGCGGTCGCGCATCTTGGACTGCTTGGAATGAGGCCGGCCAGCAGCGCGGAGGTGGACCTCCTCTTGGGTCCCCACGGTTTTGTTGGTCCCAAAGGATTGCCTCTGCATGCGGGCGATCGGCTTCAGGTTATTTTGGACAGCAGCTTGCAATCCAGCAAGAATTTGATCTGCGGAGCAAACAAACAGGATTACCACTTGTTGAATGTGACGCCTCTGGCGGATTTTCCGGTAACGAACGTTGCCGATATTCACGCAGTGACGGCCGGCGAGCCCTGCCCGAATTGTGGCGCTCCTCTGCGCATCGATACCGCCGTCGAAGTTGGTCACATCTTCAAGTTGGGCGACAAGTACACCAAATCCATGGGAGCGCGTGTGCTCGACCGCAATGGCAAGGAGGTCGCGCCGATCATGGGGAGCTATGGGATTGGAATCGAGCGCATCCTGACCGCCGCCGTCGAGCAGTCGAACGACGAGAACGGATTCTGGCTGCCGCCTTCGATCGCGCCGTTTGAGGTGGTGGTGGTGGCGACCAACTCCAAGGACGAGGCGGTCCGCAGCGCCTCCGAGGACATCACGCGGCAACTGGAGGCGGCCGGGTTCGACGTGTTACTGGACGATAGAGACGAACGGCCAGGAGTGAAGTTCAAGGACGCCGATCTGGTGGGTATCCCCTTTCGAATCAACGTGGGAAAGAAGGTTACCGAAGATACTGTTGAAGTCGTTCGGCGCTCGACTCTCGAGCGGGAGGACGTTAAAATTTCTGCCATAACCGAGTATTTCCAAAAATTGCGCAAAGGACTTCATTAAGGACTTCAGTAACGACTGGTCCCGGCCGGTCGCTAGCCGGAGAAACAGCCCTTAGCGGATGAGGGAAAGCTCGCGATCAGAACTTCGCAACCAGCGACTGGGCGATGTTTTCTTATGGGAACTTTGAAATTGGTCTTCGGCGTGGCCATCTTTGCGGCGCTGGTCTTTGCGGGCATCAAGATCATCCCGCCGTTCTTCTCGAATTACGAGCTTGAGGATTCGATCAAGACCGAAGCGCTACAGGCAACCTACAGCACCCGTACGGAAGAGGACATTCGCGCAGCCATCATCAAGCAGGCCCGCAACTACGACATTGTGTTGACGCCCCAGCAGGTGCAGGTTACTCGGGCGGGCGGGTTCGGCACTGGCGTTCTCAACATCGAAGCCGATTACAGCGTAGCGATCGAACTGCCCGGGTACTCAACAACCATCGATTTCCATCCTTCGTCGAAGAACAAAGGCGTGTTTTAGGAGCAGGTCTCCAGGTCTTAGGTCTTCGCTTTCAGTTGGCACCGCCGATGAGATTTATCTGGTGGAATGACGGTGCGTCTCGCCCCTCCCGCCGGACGAGGACGCCCGACTCTCTACCGCGTTCGCCGGCGCGAACGACGAGCACTTAAATCGTCAAAAGTGCGGAATTTTGAACAGACAGAGCCGGGTCGTTGCGGCATGATGTCGGGAATTTCCTTAGGGGTCGTTCAAATTGTAGCGAGCCGAATGCGGTAGTTCAGGCTTATCGTCCAAGGTATTTCCCTTCCCCCAGAAGGTATTTGCCTTCCCCCAGGGACGACGGATGGGCTACCGCATTGGGAGGCTTGCTCTCGCCTGTAGTCTCCCGACCGCGGTCTCCCCAGATCCACTTGCACAGGCGGGTCGTGCCTGCTACCGATTGCGGATTGCTGTGCCCCCGTTCCAGAATTACGTAAGCCCGACAGTCCTTCTTCGACGACCGTGTGGAAGCGGGCCTGCGCCCCGCTTGGACGGGGCAGAGCCCCGTCCCCACACACGGTCCTCCGTCGTCTGACACGCATCCAACTGCTCGGTGATGTCTTAAACACTGCGTTGCCGTCATCGAAGACTCTACCCAAATGCTCGTAGGGGTTGCCTTGTGATTTAGAATCAACCACGAGGCACCCGAGCTCAAAAAACCAGTTTTGGGCCTGCGAATTGCTCTTCGTGGATGCCCAGCTCTCTTCATGTCCATTAAGCTGAAAATCCCGGTACTTCGACGCGGCGGCCAACGAGGAAAAAGCCGCGGGAAAAACCGCCTGCTGGCCCACGATCCAGTGTTGCGCATTGCCCTGCTCGGTTTTCTCTCGGCATCGCTCGTGGTGCTCGGCTTTTTTGCCTATTGGTATGTCAAGTACGACCGGATCATCGAGCAGCGCTTCCGCGGTCCGGCGTTCGCCACTTCGGCCAAGATTTTCGCTGCTCCACCGGTAGTGAAGCTCGGATCGAAGTCGAGCCTCTCTGAAATTGCGGCGGAGCTGCGTCATGCCGGCTATTCCGAAAAGGCGGGAGAAAATCCGCTGGGCAGCTACCATGTACGTGGCGGCTCGATTGACGTTCTGCCTGGACCCGAGTCTTATCACAGCCCCGAAGCAGCCACTATCACCGTCTCCGGCGGCGAGGTTTCGGCCATCACCAGCCGCGTCTCCGGCGAGCTGGCGGCTTATGAACTCGAGCCCCAGATGCTGACTTCGTTGTTTGACGCCGAGCAACGCTCCAAGCGTCAATTGGTGAAGTACGACGACATCCCCAAGCTCATGGTGGAAGCGGTCACGGCCATCGAGGACCGCCGCTTCTTCCAGCACGGCGGAGTCAATTTCATGCGGCTGGTTGAAGCCGCCTGGATCGACTTCACCCACCAGCGGCATCAGCAGGGCGGTTCGACGATCACCATGCAGCTCTCGCGGGCATTCTTTCTGAGCCCGGAGAAAACCTTCAAGCGCAAGCTGATCGAAATGCTGATCGCGGTGGAGTTGGAGCAGAAGTTTTCCAAGCAGCAGATTTTCGAGTTCTACGCTAACCGCGTCGATTTGGGACAGCGCGGGTCGTTCACCATCTCGGGCCTGGCCGAAGGGTCGCGCTCCTATTTCAACAAGGATCTGAAAGACATCACCCTGCCCGAAGCCGCGCTGCTTGCCGGATTGATCCAGGCGCCCAGCTATCTTTCGCCCTATCGCCATCCCGAGCGCGCTCTGGAACGCCGCAATATCGTGATCGAGTCCATGGTCGAGACTCACGACATCACGCGCGAGCAAGCCGATAAAGCCAAGGCCATGCCGCTGAAACTGGCACCGCCGAACGTGGAGGCCAGCGACGCGCCGTACTTCGTGGATATGGTCCGCGACACCATCGTCAACAAACTGAACGAGCACGAGGTCAACGAACAGGAATACCGCATCTATACGACACTCGATCCTGAACTGCAACGGGCGGCCGCGCAAGCGGTCGAAACCGGCATCAAGCTGGTGGACGATCAGGTCACGAAGATGCGTACCCACATGACCAAGGTCGGCAAGAACAAGTTTGAAGCCACCGTCACACCCGGCCCCCAGGCGCAGGTGGCGCTGGTCGCCATGGACCCTCACACCGGCGAGATCAAGGCGCTGGTCGGCGGACGAAATTACGGAACGAGCCAACTAAACCACGCGCTCGCCAAGCGTCCCACTGGCTCCATCTTCAAACCGTTTGTGTATGCGGCCGCCATGAATACGGCACTCGACGGCTCGACGAACGTGATCACTCCGGCGTCTATGGTTCCCGATCAGCCAACGACGTTCTCTTACGGCGACCAGATTTATGAGCCGCGCAACTACAAAGAGGAGTACCACGGCGATGTCACGCTCCGCTACGCGCTGGCGCTTTCGCTCAACAACGCAACGGTCAAAGTGGCGGAAGAAGTGGGCTATGACAAAGTGGCGGATCTGGCCAGGTCCGCCGGAATCGTCTCGGTGAAAGCTACACCGGCGATGGCACTGGGCGCCTACGACGCTACCCCCGTCGACATGACGGCCGCCTATACAAGTTTTGCCAACGGCGGCGTGCGGCTTTCACCCGTCTTCGTAAATTCGGTGCGCAACTCCAAAGGCGACATCATCGTCAACTTCGGTACAGAGAAGAAGGAGGTTCTCGATCCGCGTGTCGCTTTCGTCATGACCAACATGTTGGAAGGAGTCATGAATTTCGGCACCGCGTACGGGGTGCGCTCCCGCGGATTCACCGCCCCGGCGGCAGGTAAGACCGGGAGTTCGCACGATGGCTGGTTCGCCGGATACACCAGCAATCTGTTGTGTATCGTCTGGGTGGGATACGACGATTACAGCGACCTTCACCTGAGTGGCGCGCAGAGTGCGGCCCCTATTTGGGCCGAGTTCATGAAGAAAGCGGTTAAGCTGTCCCAGTATTCGGATGTGAAGCCTTTCACCCAGCCGGAAGGCGTGGTGGATGTGCAACTCGATAAAATTACCAACCGCCTGGCGACGCCATCGTGCCCCGACGATTACACGATTGCCTTTGTGGAAGGCACCGAGCCTCGTGATACCTGCGACCAGAAAAGCGGTGTGCAGGGGTTCTTCTCCCGCATGTTCGGGGGAAATTCGGAGAAAGCGCTGCCTCCGCTCACCGCTCCGGCTACCGCGAGCGGGAACACGCAGGCGTCCAGCGGTGTCCAATCCGAGGAAGAGACTAAGAAGAAAAAGAAAGGCTTCTTCGGCAAGTTCGTTGGCGTGTTCAAGGGAGACAGCGGCTCCGAAAAGAATGACAAAGACGCACCCGGACCGTCCAAGAATAGTAACAGCGGCACACCACCGCAATAGCCGCGAAATGAAGTGAGCAGGCGCCAGAAGCGACCGGTTTCGCGGCCCCAAACTTGCAGGGGACGTGACGTAGCACGCTGAAGGCGATGAAACTCTGTAGTTTTGTATGTTCGGCCGGGGGTGAATATGCTTTCCTGTATCCGCATCGGCTCCGTATCGCTTCTCTTCGCTGCACTTCTGGTTCTGCCATTGCAGGCTCAGAATTCCGAACAGGTGGAAGTCGGTCCGCCACCGCGGCACCGCGTCGACCCGCCCGCCCCCGGGGCATCGCCCGAGGAACTGGAAAAACGTGGCGACGAACTGCGCACGGATAAGAACTATCTCGACGCGGTGGACTTCTACCAAGCCGCCCTGAAAGGCGCGCCGGGAAAAGCGTCCGTGTTCAACAAAATCGGGATCTGCCAGCTCATGATGCAGCGCTACAAGGAAGCCAAAAAGAGCTTCGAGCGCGCCATCCGAGGCGATCGTAAATATGCCGACGCTTATAACAATCTCGGCGTCATTTATTACCAGGCGCACAGCTACAATGCAGCCATCAAGCACTACGAGAAAGCGATCTCGTTGAAGGCCGACGCAGCCTCCTACTACAGCAACATGGGCGCGGCTTATTTCGGCAAGAAACTGTTCGACAAGGCCATACAAAGCTATTCCAAGGCGATGCAGCTTGATCCCGAGATCTTCGAGCGAACCTCGCGCGCCGGAGTTCTGGCCCAGCTTTCCTCTCCCGAAGACCGGGCCCACTACGATTACGTCATCGCCAAGCTGTATGCCAGAACCGGCTCGCCAGAGCGTTCGTTGCACTATCTGAAGAAAGCGATGGAAGAGGGTTACAAGGACATCAAGAACGTATACAAGGACGAGGAGTTCAGCACCCTGCGCAAAGACCCCCGCTTCGCCGAACTGATGGCGGCGAAGACGCTGGCCATCCCCGATTAGCTGCCTGATAACTTGCTGGCAGGAAATGAGTTAGAAAAAGCGGGAATATTGGAAAAGCTTCGAAACTTTCTCGGAGAAGCTGGGTTACCAGAGTTATGCTCCTGAAAACAACAGGGTGAGTAGGGAGAACAACACCCACCGGTTGCTAACCCGAGCACGCCCCAAGCAAGCAACCGGTGGGTGAGTTTAAGGCTCTTGGCTGTTCGTCGTTCGCGTTTCGCTGTTCGCCAAGCAAACGGTTTCGTGAATAGCAAGTAGCAAACGACGAACAGCGTACGACGAACATCTCAGCTTCTCTCCAAAATATATTCCTCCATCGCCTGCTTCCATTTGCCCTGTGCTTTCAGGATGTATTCGATCGCGTCGCGGGCCGCGCCGTCTCCACCAGCGTGGGAGGTAGCCCAGTGGGCTTCGGCTTTGACCTCGGGGCGCGCATTCTTCACTGCGATCGCCAAGCCGCACTTGCGCATCGCCGGCAGATCGATCACGTCATCGCCAACGAAAGCGGCCTCGGCGGCGGTGATTCCATCTTTTTCAAGAATCTGTGCAAACACCGACGCCTTGTCCTGAATGCCCTGGTATACGTGATCAATCTTCAGGTCGCGCGCCCGCAAGGCAACGGTTTCGGAGATGCGTTTGGTGATGATCCCGGTCTTGATGCCCGCCAAGCGGGCCAGCATAATGGCGGTGCCGTCGTGGGCGTGAAAGCCCTTGGCTTCGATCAGGCTGGTGCTGTGGAACCCGGAGCCGGGCTGTCCCCCCTGCTGCGCGGGACGTTCGACCACGCTTGGCTGAGCTCCAGATTGCTGGCCTCCAGAAGGCGCGGGGAAGATCCAGATTTTGCCGTCGGTGAGAACCCCGTCGACGTCGAAAAGAATGAGTTTAATTTTGCGGGCGCGAGCGGCAGCGGATGATTTGGGCATCGCCGCGATTCTAGCAGGGTGTTAGTCGGCCCGTGTGGGGACGGGCGCCCTCGCCCGTCCAGCGGAGCGAAGCTCCGCAGCCGTTGACTGGCCCGCCGCCCATTTCTGCCTGCGATTCCTGCCTTTACTCACACATAACTATGTGTAACACTTTACACATGCCTACCAACCTCGCCTTGGACGACCGCCTCATCGAAGCAGCCCGGCGGGCCGGAAAGCACAGGACCAAGAAAGAAGCGGTCACCGCCGCTCTGGATGAGTACGTCCAACGGCGCAAGCAGATGAGAATACTGGATGCCTTTGGCACCGTCACTTTCGATCCCACCTACGATTACAAGGCGGGACGGCGGCGGAGTTCACGTCGTGCAAGCGGCCAATCGCGGCCATGATGGTGCTTGTGGATACCCCGGTCTGGTCGCTGGCGCTGCGGCGGCGCCCCAAGCATCTCAGCCGATCACGACAGGGTCTGGCCAACGCCCTGGCCGAATTGATTCGTGAGGGACGCGCTCAGATGGTTGGACCGATCCGCCAGGAGTTACTCTCCGGGATCCGCGAGGAAGCTCAATTCAAGAAGATCCGCAACTATTTACGAGCCTTTCGCGAGCCATCGCTCGAAGCAGAGGATTACGAGGACGCTGCCCGTATGAGCAACCGATGCCGTAGCCGTGGCATAGCCGGCTCGGCGGTCGATTTTCTAATCTGCGCCGCCGCCCACCGCCGCGGCTGGACCATTCTTACCACCGATCGGGATTTCCAGAACTACGCCGAGGTGCTACCGTTGCGCCTGCACTCGGCGGTGACCCGCGACTAGCACTCTCCGCCCGTCGGCAATTCATGGACGCGGGATCCATAAGACCGGAAAATGGCGCCCGAGTTTCTCGAAGTCGCGGTCGGCGGTGACGAGAGTGGCGCGATGCTGCAAAGCAAGAGCGGCGGCGATGCAATCCACATAGGGAATCTTGTGGAGAGCCTTCAGTTCGCCAGCTTTGAGGGCCTGCGGAAGATCCACGGGGACGATCTGGATCGGCAGGCGGGAGAGGCCGTCGAGAGTTTGGCGGGCCTGCTCTTCGCTTCGTTTCCGCCAGAGCCAATAGAAAACCTCACCGAGGTTCATAACCGAGACGAGAACAGTGACTTGCTGCCGGGCAGCCGCATGGAGCAACTGATCGATCTTGTGAATACCGCGGCCAGCTTCCACAAAATCGAGCACTGCATTGGCATCGAAAACGTAGGATCCGGTCATTTCTCCAGCCGGTGCTCACGCTCACGAGCTTCTACGAGTGAGTCTTCGCCCTTGCAAGATCCTCGGAGCCTGCGGATTAGCTCATCCATTGCGGGTTGCATATGGTTGTTTCCCTCGCCCGGAGTCGCCTTGCCCTCGTAACGGACATCAAATCCTCGCTCTTTCAGGATCTTGACGGCTTGATGCGAATTCGTAGAGTCATTCGGAGGCACTCCTGCGGCCTCAAGAATTAGCGGCCTGGCAGGCAGCTCCCGCCCCTCGACAATGACGGTCCACTTTGCCGGACGAGTCGCATGCAACCTCTTGGCGGCTGCGGTGATGTCTTCCCTGGTCAGAGCGGAGACCCTTGGGCTGGGCATGTATGGCTTACCTTGCCTTTGGATTATTCATATTCATCATATTCATATTCATACTCATGGTCAAGGACAAGTAATGGACCAGGCGAATATTTTACGAAACCGCCAATTCTCGCTACAATCATTCCCATGCCGTCCGCCGTCTCTCCTTCGCTCGCCTGGGCTCATCCGCTGGTTCAGGAATGGTTCACCGCGCACTTCTCCACGCCGACCGAACCGCAGGAGCAGGGCTGGCCTCACATCCTCGCCGGCCACACCACGCTGATCTCGGCTCCCACCGGATCGGGCAAGACGCTCGCCGCTTTCCTCGCCTGCATTAACCACCTCGTCTGCAAAGCTCTAGCGGGCGAACTGCGCGACCGCACCGAAGTGCTCTATGTTTCCCCGCTCAAGGCGCTCGGCAACGACATCCAGAAAAATCTTGAAGTCCCGCTTGGAGAAATTCTGCAGATGGCGGGCGATCGCGGGCTGCTCATGCCGGAGATTCGGACCGCCGTGCGCACGGGTGACACTTTGATGAAAGACCGGCGGCTTATGTTGAAGCGTCCGCCGCACATTCTCGTTACCACGCCCGAGTCGTTCTACATCCTGCTCACGGCGGAGAAGAGCCGCGCCATCTTGCGCGATGTCGAGACCGTGATTGTGGACGAAATTCACGCCGTGGCCGATGACAAGCGCGGCGTGCATCTCGCGCTTTCGCTGGAGCGCCTGGAAGCGCTGACCGAGCGCCCGCCGGTGCGCATCGGGTTGTCTGCGACGCAGAAGCCGATCGAAGAGGTCGCGCGTTTTCTTGCCGGCAACTATGCGGGCAGCTCTGATCCTCGCAGCTCTGATGAAAGAGCGCGGGCGGCTCCCGTGATCGTCAACGTTGGCCACAAGCGCACGCTCGATCTTGGAGTCGAGGTTCCGTCTTCGGAACTGGGCCCGGTCGCCTCCAACGAGATGTGGGACGAGATTTACGAGCGCATCGTGCAACTGGTGAACGCGCATCGCTCGACGCTGGTCTTCGTAAACACACGGCGCTTAGCCGAGCGCATAGCCCATCAACTGGGTGAGCGGCTGGGTGAGGAAAATGTGGCGGCGCATCACGGCAGTTTGTCGCGCAAGCTGCGTCTGGAGGCCGAGCGCAAGCTGAAAGAAGGCCAGATAAAGGTGCTCGTCGCGACCGCTTCGCTCGAACTTGGCATCGACATCGGAACGGTGGACCTGGTGTGTCACATCAGTTCGCCGCGTTCGATTGCCGTCGCTTTGCAGCGCGTGGGGCGGTCGGGCCACTGGCGAGGCGCGGTTCCCAAAGGACGATTCTTTGTCACCACGCGCGACGATCTCGCGGAATGCGCCGTGCTGGTGCGGGCAATTCGCCGGGGCGAACTCGACCGCCTGATTTTTCCCGAAGCTTCGCTCGATGTGCTGGCGCAGCAGATTGTGGCGTGTTGCGCCGCCTCTCGTAGCGCCGCCGTCCCGGCGGCCGTCGTGGGGGCGTCACGCCCCCACCAGTCAGGCAAAAATGAACCTGGCGCCACAGCCGGCGAAGACGCCGGCGCTACGAGCGACGGATGGGACGAAGACGAGTTATTCGCGCTGGTAAAGCGCGCCTATCCCTATCGCAATCTAGCGCGCGAAACGTTCGACGAAGTCCTGACGATGCTTTCTGAAGGAATCGCCTCGCAACGAGGCCGTTATGGCGCGTACCTGCATCACGACCGCATCAACCGCAAGCTGCGCGCGCGGCGCGGCGCACGCCTGGCGGCGATTACCAGCGGCGGTACGATTCCTGACAACGCCCTGTTCACCGTAGTCGCCGAACCCGATGGCGCTAACGTCGGAACCGTCGATGAAGACTTCGCCGTCGAAAGCATGGCGGGCGACATCATGCTGCTCGGCAACACTTCATGGCGCATCCGGCGGGTGGAAGCGAAGACGTCGCGCATGTTGGTCGAAGATGCGCACGGCTCCCCGCCCAGCGTGCCGTTCTGGCGCGGCGAAGCTCCCGCGCGCACCGCCGAACTCTCGCAGCAACTGGGCGAATTACGCAAAGAAATCAGCGACCGCCTGCCGGGCGTGGTGCCCGCGGAAGGCTGGCGGAACCTGCCGGTAGTAGCTGACGCCGTGAGCTGGCTGCGAGAGGAATGTGGGCTCGATCTCTCGGGCGCCGAGCAACTGATTCAGTACACGCTCGAAGGGCGCGCTGTGCTGGGCGATGTGCCGACGCAGACGACAATCATTGCCGAAAGATTCTTTGACGAGGGTGGCGGGATGCAGTTGATCATCCATGCGCCCTTTGGCGGGCGCATCAATAAAGCCTGGGGCTTGGCGCTGCGCAAGCGCTTCTGCCGCGGCTTCAATTTCGAACTGCAAGCGGCCGCCACCGACAACGGCTTGAACATTGCGCTCGCCGAGCAACATAGTTTTCCGCTGGCGGATGTTTTTCAATTCCTGGCTTCGGAGAGCATGCCGCCGATTTTGGAGCAGGCGGCGCTCGCTTCGCCCATCTTTCAAACCCGCTGGCGATGGGATGCGACGCGAGCCTTGGCTCTGTTGCGTTTTCATGGCGGCAAAAAAGTTCCGCCGCAGATTCAGCGCATGCGCTCCGACGATTTGCTGGCTTCCGTTTTTCCCGATGTAGCCGCTTGCCAGGAAAATATCGAGGGCGACATCAAGATTCCCGAGCATCCGCTGGTGCGTGAGGTGATGAAGGACGTGCTCACCGAGGCGCTCGATATCGACGGCCTGCGCGACGTGCTGCGCGGAATCGAGCAGGGCCGAATTCGTTGTCTGGCGGTGGATACTCCGGTGCCCTCGCAGTTCTCGCACGAAATTCTCAATGCGAATCCATACGCTTACCTTGACGATGCGCCGCTAGAGGAGCGCCGCGCGCGAGCGGTTGAAATGCGGCGGGTGTTGCCGGCATCCGTCCTGGAAGAAGTCGGCGCGCTCGATCCCTTGGCCATCGCGCAAGTGCAGCAGGAGGCGTGGCCCGATGTGCGCGACGCGGACGAACTGCACGATGTGCTGCATACGCTGGTGATGGTGCCGGAGAGAAACAGTTCTCAGTTCCCAGTTCTCAGCTCTCAGGAAACCGAACCGCAGCTCACCGCCGGATGGAACGGATTCTTTGAGCGCCTGCAACTCGAGAACCGCGCCTTCGTGGCGGAAGTTGCAGGACACCGTTATTGGGTAGCCGCCGAGCGAGTCGAATGGTTCCAGGCAATGCATCGTGTGGAGACGGGGCTTTGCCCCGTCCCGGCGGGGCGGAGCCCCGCCGCCACACAGGCGCTGAATTTCGACGATGCAGTATTGGCCGCGGTGCAGGGATGGATCGCACATCTCGGTCCCACCACCGCGTCGGAAATTGGCGAGTTGCTCGGATTGCCGGCATCCGAGATCGAAAAGGCGTTACTCCGCATGGAGGCCAGCGGAGCAATTCTGCGCGGCAAGTTCCGCCCGGCGAATTCGCGCGCAGCGGCATCCGCTTCGCACGAACACGAGACAGAGTGGTGCGAGCGCCGTCTGCTGGCTCGCATTCATCGCCTGACCGTCGCAACCTTGCGCAAGCAAATTGCCCCGGTCACGGCATCGCAGTTCATGAACTGGCTTTTGCGCTGGCAGCATATAGCTCCCGGCACGCAGGTGCGGGGCGAGCATGGGACTCTCGAAGTGGTCCGGCAACTGCAGGGGTTTGAGATTCCGGCGAGCGCGTGGGAACGGTTTGTGCTGGCACGCAGAATCTCCGACTACGATCCCGCGCACCTCGATCAGCTATGCCTCGCAGGCGCGGTCGGATGGGGCCGCCTGTCGCCGCATCCCGCCACTCTTGAAGCCACGGGAAGCGAGGAGACTCGGCGGCGAGTAATTCCGACGCGAGTCGCGCCGATTGCATTCTTTGTGCGCGAAGACGCAGATTGGATGCGATCTCATCACCCGGGCGCGGAGGATTCTTCAACGTCATTCTTAAGCCCGGTGGCGCAGGAGGTGCTCAAACTTTTGAAGCAGCGGGGTGCGCTGTTTTTTCCCGACATGGTGCGAGCGACGGGCCGGCTCAAAGCGGAAATCGAAACCGGACTGTGGGAACTGGTCGCTGCGGGCCTCGTGACTGCCGACGGATTCGAAAATCTGCGCGCACTGGTAACGCCGAAAAGCACGTCGGGAAGTGGGCTGGGAAAAGCCCGCCGGCCGCGCCATGCGCCGGGGCGGTGGTCCCTGTTGCATACCGAAGGCGCCGATCGCGACCGCAGCGTCGAATCCTGCTGCTGGATGTTATTGCGTCGCTATGGCGTGGTCTTCCGCGACCTGCTGGTACGCGAAACCAATCTGCCCCGATGGCGTGAATTGCAAATCGGCTACCGCCGTCTCGAAGACCGCGGCGAAGTGCGCGGCGGCCGATTCGTCGATGGATTTCTGGGAGAGCAGTTCGCGCTTCCGGTAGCGGTCGAATCGTTGCGCGCCCACCGCAAGCTGCCGCAGAATACGCAGGGCGAGCGCGTCGTCATCGCGGCAGCAGATCCGCTGAACCTCGTTGGTATCATTGTTCCGGGCGAGCGCATTCCCGCAATCTCGGGAAGAAGCGTGACGTTTCGCGACGGCGTGTGGGACGCGGAAGATGCGCTGCTCGCGTCTGGTTACTAGGCTTTTGGCTCTTAGCACCACCCCACACCTGTCATCCTGAGCGTAGCAGGGCGATTCGCGGAGCGAATCGCTCTGCGGAGTCGAAAGGACCCCTACACTAACCATCTCCTCCGCCGCCGCAAGACATTCTCCGCGCCTACCGTTCCCCTCACGGCAAACTTAATTTGAGCAGCACCTGCGGATCCAAATACACTCCCTGCCAGCGCACGGCCAGATGCAAATGCGGCCCCGTGGCGCGTCCCGTGCCCCCACTCAGTCCGATCGGCTGGCCTTTGCTTACCTCGTCGCCTTCTTGCACTAGAAATTTCGACAAATGCAGATAGAGCGTCAGCAGCCCCTGCCCATGGTCGATCACCACGCAATTCCCTTCAAAAAACAGCGACCGCGCCAGGATGATGCGTCCGCTATTCACGGCTGCGACCGACGTTCCACTGGACACGCGGAAATCGAGCCCCTGATGCGTGCTCTGGACGGAACCGTTGAACACGCGCTCGACTCCGAACACATCGGAGATCTCGGCATTCACCGGAGGCGCAAACGACCCTTTCCATTCGCGGCCCGGGCTGAGGGTTTTGAACGCCTCCGCTTTTGTTTCCTTGTCCTGTTCGATCTGGCGCTGCTCCTCGGCGTTGGGAGCGGTATAGCGTCCGGGAACCTTCAGCAGCACGCGCGGATAGCGCTGTCGTTCCACCCGAATTTCCTTCTCGAATGAGACCGCTTCTCCGGCGAGGGTTTCGGCGTGAAGTTGAATAGGATAAGCTCCCCGCTTAGTTTCCAGACTGATCCCGGCGAGCGCGAACCACGATTTGTGGCTCGCGTCGAAGCTGAAGGCGATCTCGTGGCCAAGCCAATTCCCCGAAAGCGTTCGCACCAGCGTCGGCGTGGTGACGCGAAAGAGCACCGGCGTTCCGTTGACCAGGCGAGCGGGTTGGTTGCCGACAATCCAGTGTGCGGCAGTTGCCGCCGATAAGTTCGCGGCCAGCGAAAGCAGCACGAACGCAACCCGGGCAATGGAATGAAAGAGGCGTTCGCGTACCGGCTTGAAGACAGCAACACTGATTAGGTTAGGCACTCTGGGGAAGCATCCTAACAGTTTTGCAGAAGTCAGTTGCGTCTCTTAGCTGGGCAGGCTCGCGAGGGCTCCGATCCCTACACGCGCGTGCTGCGCGCTGTCCCAGAGCCTTAAGTGTGTGCGTGAGAACTGGCGTTTTGGCAATCCGGTGGAACGAAGAGCCTCGAGAATACAAGCCCCGGAGGGGCGAACTAACTTAGCCCAGCGCTTTAGCGCTGGGAAAAGTGGGAAGAATGACCTAAGTCCCGGAGGGACGACCCGGTTCTCACGCACACTCCCTAAGCCCTCACCAGGTTCTTCAGGGCGGGGCGATTATGGATAATCAAGGTCGAGCCCTTCAGTTCCGCCATCGCATTTTTCCTGAATTCCGACAGCAACCGGGTGATGGTTTCGCGGCTGGTGCCGATGAGTTGCGAGATTTCTTCATGGGTCATGGCCAGCCGGACGCGCACCTTTCCGTTGTTGACCTCGCCATCGGCGGCGGTTTCGAGCAGGAATCTGGCGAACCTCTCCGATACCGAGTGTGACAATCCGATCGTGCGCACCACGCCATAGGAGTCGGAACAGTCTCGGGCAAGATGCTGAATGGCATGCAGAGAAGCGTCAGCATGGGTGTGGAGGAAGTGAAGCATGTCTTCGCGCCCCACGAAGTTCAGTTGGCAGGGCTGCATGGTTTCGACCGTCAATTCGTAGCGCCCGCCGGTAACCACCGCGTGCAAGCCCAGAACTTCACCGGCTTCCGCGATCCGCACAATTAAAGTTTTGCCTTCGCGCGAGGTGGTGGAAAGCTTAACCCGTCCCTGACAGAGGATGAAAATTCCCCAGGGACTTTGTCCCTCGACCAGAACCACCGCGTGTTCAGGAAAAACCGCGGCGTGTTTTATTTTGTCGAACGCCTCGATCGACTCCTGCGAGAGGTCGCAGAAGAAATTGCCGGAACGCAGATGGCAATTAAGACAGCTTTCAACGCAGCGCAAGCCGGACATGCTCATGGGCGCTCCTCCATCTCCCCGCAGAAACTCGCGTGCGTCGGGTGGCGAGCGGCCATTGACACGCATCACTATCTGAATCCAGTGGCTGGCCGGACCGCCCGTGCGGAAGATGATAGCCATAGTGATTGCATGGCGACTGCCGTTCCATTTTGGGTCTGAAACTCACTGTTTGCAGCATTGATCCCGTCCGCGGCTGCCAAGGCTTGACGGAAGGCTGGCAAGTCCGCCGGTAGTTGGGCAAGTTGGCAGTGGGGAAGATAGCTATCGGCTCTCAGCTCTCAGCCGTCAGCGAAACCGGGTTCGTGGAGCGTGCGCTATACTCTCGAGTGGGAGGTTTTGGCCACCGGCTCGCGGACAAAATTCATGAACGACACTTCTGCCTTAGTCAGTCTCGCCATGCTCAAGGTCGACTCGGATGTGCAAGGGCGAGATTACCTCGACTATTTGGTGCCTTTT
>Ga0209517_10001414_pt1 | contig 36478 bp, 23 predicted proteins | sample PeaSoiMetSII2010_FD_187695 | JGI IMG/M metagenome (GOLD analysis project Ga0209517, IMG submission 187695) | Peat soil microbial communities from Weissenstadt, Germany - SII-2010 (SPAdes) (version 2) | ecosystem: Environmental > Terrestrial > Soil > Wetlands > Peat | place: Germany... | reverse complement strand
GACCCTTGCGGAGAGCGGCTGGGGCGAGTATCCTGATTTTCGTGTGTAACCATTTGGGTGACCTCCCGAGGGATTTTCTGCGGAGTCGCTCGCTTCGCAGAAATTCTGTTTTACCCCATCTTTCGGGTGTCCCCAAATGGTCTATTCAGATCGCCCTGCTCTTAAGCGTGTTCAGCCGTGCATAATCCGGCTACCAGGAAACCACAAGCAACACGACAAGAACGAAAACGAACGCGCAACTCAGAAGCGCAAAGATCGTCACCTCACGTGTGGACCCGCGCTGGCCGGCGGGCGCCGCGCGGAAGGCCGAAGCGAGCGCCTGGGTGGCGAACACCAGCAAGAGAATCGTGATCCCGGCGAGGACGATCGCCACTTTGGGCGTTAAAGAGGTCTGCACACTCCTGCCCAACTCTCTGCCTGCAATGAAGGGTAGGCAGAAATCCACCATCACCACAATGTAGAATGTGAGCAGGCTCGCGCAACAACACAGCAGGAAAAGGCGTCCCTCCGACCAATAAGCTGGAGAAGCGGCATCCCCCAACAGGGCGGAGATACGGTCCGAACTCGTCTTCTTAGCAGAGGTTTGGTATTGGCTGATCATCAGCACCGAAAAGGCGGAAAGGAGCAGACTGAGGACGATAACCACCACCACGGCATCCTCGTTGTAGAGGCCGCGGCCCACGTTGGGCTTTCCCTGCCCTTCAGTTTGCGGGTCGCCCGGAACCGCCGCTGGAGCCGGCGAATAGGTATACGCGCTTCGATCTTCCCACCTCAACAAGCTGATGGGAAGAGTCTCTCCGTTGCCGATCGCCGTAACCCAAAGCGCGGGTTTGTGCTCAGGAGGCGAGAGGGCGCCCCCTGGCTTCGACAAGGGGCCGCCGTAGTCCACCAGCTTGTCATCCTGCCCAAGGAGCGCCATGGTCGCATTGTAAACTCCCTCAGCAGCCTGGCTCGAAAACTGCAGGCGAGATTGACCGCCGCGATAAGGATAGGTCCACAATTGCTCGAGGTTAAAGAGCGGATAAGGAGTAATGACGAGCATGCCGCGCGTATAACGGTTTACCGAGGGGTAGGCGTAAAGAAGGTCGGAGTTGAAGGTGAAGAGCACTGTGGCGGGGGCGCGCCACTTCACCTCCTGCGCCAGAAACGTGGCATCGCGGACATCGGTGGCTAGAATTCCGACGTAGGTGAACCGCTCGCGCTCAATCGTGGAGAGTAGGTTCGAGAGCGTTAACTCCGCCGACTGAACTGTCAATTCTGAAAACGGCGGCAGGGCCTCGGGAGGTACAACGGCATCGCCCGATGCGAGCGGCTCCGGGGCAGGCTTAGCGCTCCCGTTTCCCGACCCCGTCTGCGGAGAGGCGCCGGCTTTTTCAACGGACGCTTCCCGCAGCTCGGAAATATGGAGCGGAAAGGGAAGGTCGAGTATTTCCGGGACCTCGGTGGTGTCCCGGCAGAGCATTTGAGGTTGAGCGCTTCCCTTCGCGCCTTCGGCGATGTCATGCGCCAGGTTCTGTCCATAAGCGGTGTTGCGTTCAGTGAGGATTGCGATCCGCGGGTAGCCAAGATGTTGAATGTAGCAGGCTACGGCCTGAAGAGTTTCGCGGTCCGGCGGCACCGTCGCATGAAAGTCCGCCTGGCCATGACCGACCTCGGAGAAACGGCTGGTGTCAATGGCCGTGGCGCTTCCCGAGATGATTTGAAAGCGCAAATTGGGGTTATTCCCGCGCGATTTGAGCCAGCTGTCCAACACGAAGCGTAGCGAAACCGCCGAACCCGAGAATGCAGGCCCCATCACACGCAGAACGTCGAACGAGCTCAAACGGTCAACCTGAGGGAATCCTGGCGGGAGTTCCGAGTGATGAGGATCCCAAGGATAGAACTGCGCCATTTGGTCGAGGGCCGAAAGCAGAGCCGGCTTGTGGATTCCGGTTGTGGGAGTTTCCCCAACCACGAAGACCAGGAGAAGCTGCTGCTTGCGGGGATTGCGAAAGAGGATTAGACCGGGCACCGAATCGTGGAGGGTCTCGCGCCAAAGCGAGCGGCTCTTTTGACCTGTCTCAGCCTCCGCCGTCCACGGGAAAGCGAAGCGATCCAAAGTGTAACCGGTGGCTTCCGCCGCGCTGGCGATCGATTCCACGAAGCTGTCGAAAAAATTAGGCAAACGGGAATCGATGGGGTCGGGCGCCGTGGCAACGAGAAGCTCGATAGTGTATTGCTGACCGCCTGCCTTCTCCGCAGGACTCGCCTGGCCGGCCGCTTGGCTGAAGAGAAAACGCGCGACCATGTCCTTGGCGGTGGGGAATCCCTGCTTTTCGGAGCCTCCCTCCAAAGTCGCCGAAATTCCTTTCAAGGACTTTGCCGCAATTGCGTAATTGCTTTGGGATGTTCGAACGCCCAAGACCGGATACACGACCGCCAATACGGCGAAAAGAGAAACGAAAAGAGGCGCGGGATTACGAGTTTGCATGGCTCACGTTACGCGCCCAGCAGGTCATGGAAGAAGCCGTTCAGGAGACGGTTTTGAGGGTCATAGGTTTTGCGAGTCTTGGCGAAGAGCTTCAGCCGGTCTCCCAGGCCCTTCTGGCCTTGCGCCGCCGTAACTCGAGCGGTCTGGTTGAATAGAGGAATCCCTCCTTGACTGCTGCTAAGCTCGTTGTAGGCATCGAGAAATGCTTCCCATCCGGGATTCGCGGTGGAAACCGGATCAACCGTCATAGCGTTGCCGTCGTAGGAATAGGAGAACAGGGATTTTTGATCCTGGGCCACACGGTAGCCGACGCTTAACATGTTGTTGCGGTAGCCCGTCTTTTGGTAATAGTCCCGGCAAAACTTGAAATATCCCGTGACAATGTCGGTAAACCGGGATTCAGGAAATGCCCAGAAGCTGAACGTGTAACTGCTGTTGTCAGCGGGATGGGGATAGCGGATCATCTGCTCCGTGGCGATCGTGTAATCGCTGCGGATTATATTTGTCAGCTTGAAGCGCCACATGGCGCAGAAACCATCGATCACACCGTAGCGAGTCTTTGTATCGGCGATGTCGGCGGTCACCTGACGGCAGAAGGCGGGGCCCGTCGTTCCCCACAGATAATTGCGCAGCGGCCAGATGACGTGGTTCGCATCCCCCGAAGCGCCGGGATTGTATTTGCGGAATTCCACCGTGATCTGATTGTCGAAGGGGAAAACGTAGTACATCATCGACTCGTTGCGTGCGAACAGGGAAGGAAGTTTCTGCACAAAATCTTCCAGCGTAAAGGTCTCGTGATAGACCGCCATGGGGAGAATGGGACGAACTTTGAAAGTCGCCGCGGTCACTATCCCCAGCGTGCCGTAACTGGAACGAATCTGTTGCAGCAACTCGGGCTGGCTCTCGTCGACCTCGAGAATGTCGCCGGAGGGAAGCACCAACTCAACCTGGGTCAAATAGGAGCCCACCTGTCCGTATTCACCCGGCATCGAGCCGTCCTTGGTTCCACAGCACGCGGCGCTTCCCATCGAGAGGTTACCGATCTCGGTGTTCACGTAAAACTGCAGATTTTTCTTCTGGAGTTCCTGGGCCACGTCGATGTAAATCGCCCCGGCCTGGGCTGTCACCGCATCGTTAGTAATCTGCATGACCTGGTTCATCGAGGACATCTCGACGAGCGTCCCGCCCTCCGCCACCCCGCAAGCCGCCGTCGAATGGTTCGACCCGATGGCGCGTACGGGCGATGGATACTTCGCCGGGTCCTTTAGAATCGCCGCTACGTCCGCGGCGGAATGAGCTTCGACGACAACCTGAGGGTGCGAGACCAAGTCTCCGAACCAGTTGGTGACCGTGAGCGGTGGCATGAAGTTCCTCCTTAGTGAGCACTGCAATAGTGAGTGGCAGGCCCCCTCACCCGGCGCTGCGCGCCGGGTGAGGGGGTCCACCGTCTAACTCGCAGTGGGCAGCGCCAGCGGATCGTACTCGAGTTCGACAAACTGCGCGGTGAATGCAATAAACCGCATCCGGGCCTGAAGCTGCAGCAGCGGATCGCTCGTGCCCGTCACCTGGAACGAGGCGAGGAAGCCGACCAGGTTGCCCACAGCGGCGAGATCCTCGAAGGTCCGGAATTTCAGATAGCCCAGGCCGACTTGCGTGTCCGGCTGGCCATCTTTGCGCTCATAGATATGTGCATAGAGCGTGGTGTAGTCCTGAAGCACATCCGCCACGCCGCGCACCTTCCCAGTGGGATCTCTTTGCATATACTTTATTCCGTCGAGGTAAAAATGCCGGCCCGCGGGAGTGGAAAACTCCAGGTGATACCTCATCTCCGCCTCGCCCGTCGCGGGGTTGACCTCGAGGTAATTGAACCGGCTGTTTTGTGCATCCACCGGATAAGTCACCTGGTTTGCACCCAGGAACTGGCCGAAGGTGATTGTGCCCTGCAACTCGGCCTCGTGCTCGAGCCCGTCAATGAACTCGTTCACATCGCGGACGGTCATGTTCACGTCGAACTTGCAATCCACCCCGCCCGCAGGCGTGCCGGTTTGTGGGATGCGCTGCGCAATCGTCAAATCGCCCGCGCGGTCGGCGGTAGGAGTCGTCGAGCCCTCGAAGTACCAGCCAACCATTTCTTCACTGAAAGTCATGCCCAGACCGTCGGGAAGATTAACGTCTAGGAACGGGCTGAGAAGGGTATTCGTGGGGAGCGCTGCTTTCTCCGTCTTCGTCAACATGTAATAGAAACCGAACTGGCCCCCGGTGGCGGTGTGGAAGATTCCGAGCGATAAGTCGTCGTTCAACGAGGCCAAGGCAGGCGGAATGCTCGTGATGTATTTCCCGACGAGGAAAGTATCCGTGACTTTGCGGATCTCGTCGTGGAAGGGTGTGAAGTCCTTCAACTGGAAGTGGTCCTTGAGAAAACTGGGCGTCACCAGACCTTCCATCAAACCCATCAAGAGGTAGCGCGCTTCGAACGCGCCATCGGGTTTGGAGTCAAAGCTGAGGTAGGCCACGCCGGTGGCATGATTGGCGTTCGAGATGCAGTCCATTCTCCACACGCCCTGAAGATCCTGGGGCGTGGGCACGGAGCCACCGGCATAAAGCGCCGCATGGTCGTCCACTGTCATCTGGTCAAAGCTGTGAACGCGGGTCATGGGAAAGGTGATTTGCCGGATGCCGTTCGGGTACTCGCCTAAGTATACGCGGCCAATAATAAGGTCCTGGTTGATGATCTTGAAGATGTCGTAGAAACCTTGCCAGGGCGGGTCGAGATACTTGAGCAGAATGTACTTTCCTGCTTCAAGAGTTCCTTTGGGCTTGTCGAGGTTGATTTCCTCCAGGCTGTTTCGCGCGTGAATGCGATCGTCCGTGTCGCTGGTGACGCCTGCGTAGTGGCCGTCCTGTTTGTGGAACTCTTTCTTGAATCCCGTAAACAGCGCGGAGGACATCGCATTCAGGATGTTGTCATGCGGGAAAAACCCTTTCCAGTATTGGTCGTTGCGAATGGTGCGGTTTGCTACGTCGATCTGAGGCGAGCCGCCTTGATTGATCAGCGTGTCGATGCCCATCGATACGCAACGCCGGAAGAGCGGCTCCAACTGAGCCTCGCTGTAGGTTGAGACCGTAATGGGGTCGATCGTTGACAGGCTGACGGATTTGTTCGGCTGAGGATAGCTATCACCCTGCTCCACGTTGATTCTCTTTTCGACAATTCGCTCCGTCAGGGCGGAAATGGTCAGGAGAGGATTCACATTGAGCGCCGAGGGAATGAGCGAGCCGTCGCAGACGAAGAGGCCGTCGTGGACGCTGCCGTCTCCGGCAAAGAGCCTGCCGTATTCATCCACCGCGCCGTGCAGGTAATCTTCTCCGAGCGTGCACCCGCCCAAGGGATGGGCGGTAATCAGATGCCGGGTTTTGAAGATATCCCAGAGAGGATTGGAGATGAAGTTAGCCTGTTGGGCGCGCGCGTGGCGGCGCAACTCTTCATTGATGCGCGTGAAAATAATCTCGCGTCCTGCCCCGTCCCACTGAATGGACATGCGGCCGTCGGGCTCATACCAGGGGGCATCGAAAACCATCGTGCCGCGCGAGTCGTCGTGAGCCATGACCAGGTAGAACATGGTGGAATTCAGGGCGCCGTCGATTCGGTAGGGATGAGCGAGGTCGCTATCGTTCAGCGTGCGCTGCTTCTGCGCGGCAGCGTTCCCGGCGTAAGTCGGGTCGCCCTGCAACAGCGCAAAGCCGGCCTTGGCGCCCATCACGTAAGCGCTGGGGAAGGAAAGGTCTTCGACCGTGATGCGATCTTCGACGGGCCTCGTTCCGTCGTAGGAAATCGCGCTCACGATGGTGGGACCCGGCGGCACAGCACCCCCGGGCACGGCGGGCTTCAAACCATAGCCCAGGACGTTCGTGACATAGGACCCGTTATAAGCAAGTCCGAAGAAATCTCCGTTGCCGCTGAACCCCGTCCCAAGCACCGGCGACACGGAGAGTCCGTGCATTTCAGATCGCAGAAGGATCTCAGGCGAATTGATCGCCCCTGCCGAGAGCACCACGTTGCGTGCGTCCAACGTGAACGATTTGCTCGATTTGTCATCGGCAACATGAGAGCCGTGAATTCTCCAGCCGCCGGTCGAGAGCTTTTCCACCCACTCGACCTTCGTCTGGGTATAAATCTCCGCCCCCGCGCTGCGCGCCATGGGCAGGAAATTCATGTAAAGGGTGTTCTTCGCGCCTACGTTGCAGCCCGTAACGCAGTCGCCGCAGTCGGTGCAGGGTTTCTGCTCGACTCCGTAAGGGTTCTTTCCATCAACGGTGAAGTTCACGTTGATGTTGAGAGCATAAGCGTCCAGCCCGATTTCGGCGGCGCGGCGCTCCATGGCCTGCACTTTCGCCAGATCCTTCGCCTTCGGATGCGGGGTTGAAGCCAGCACCTGGCGAGCCCGCAGGTAGTAGGGCATCAGGACATCGCGGGTAATCGTCCGCGGCCAACTCGACTCCCCGAACACTTCCGCGTCCGGGATGATGGCGACGTTGGCGTTCACTAGTGACGTCCCGCCCAGGCCGGACCCTTTGATCACGGAAATGTCCGGATAGTTCAGAAACTCGTAGAGTCCCAACGGGTTGCCATCACCCCGCGTGGCCGCCAGAAAGTCCGCGATTTCGCTCGGGAAAGTCCCCACCGGCCACTCGCGGCCCCGCTCCAATAGGCATATGGAGGGCTTGGGCTTGATATTCGAGGAAGCCAGGCGCGCGGCAAAAATTGACCCGCCGTATCCGGAACCCACAATGATGTAGTCGTAAGAACTCTTTCTGCTGCCGAAATCGAGTCCTAACATAGCTAACCTCCAACGGCAAACGCCTGGGTGGCATTGGTCGATTCAGGGCGCACTCTCGAAAGTCTGTCATTCTGAGCGAAGCGAAGAATCTGCATTAGTTCGTGTTGGGCCGGAACTGCAGATTCTTCGCTGCGCTCAGAATGACAAGCGAACGGGCTCAGGATGACAGCTACTTCCATCCCCACAGGCGAGCCGCAGGTCCATGTGCGCTCGAAATGACAGGGATGGGTGATCTCTTCACAGCTTCACCGCTTCTGCGAGAATCAGCATCGCACCAAATCGAATACTTGAGTTTTAGGAATCGCCCTTAGGCTTCGACTACCGAAGCAACTGTATGGTACATAGCCAGCTAATAAGAGTCAACTGAATTGTGATTGTTGCAACCGAGGCGTTACAAACTTTTGGGTCGCGCAGACGCGCCGCTGTTTGGCATGTCGGCGCTGTCCTGACCCGAGAGGGACGCCTGCATCCCGACAAAAACCGTCGGCACTTATGCGCCACCCGGGATCCTGCCTGTCGCCGATCAACCGGACAATTGACAAAATGTCGAGAGCCGTATTAGAGTCCATATGCAAGCACTAACTCTTTGCTAATCCGTCAATCTGACTGGGAGTACGCGAATGCCAACTATTGGTCTTGTCGATGGCTTCGGGCTTGACCTCGAAGCCGCTATCAATCCGAATTCGGCATTTGCCAAGTACTTTCAAAAACTCCCGAGTCTCTCCGTCGTCGAAAAGGACCTTGCTTCGCTCCAGAATGTCCCTCTTACTGCATTTCCGCTCAAATCCGTGCAAATCGGCCTGTCATTCACGGAGCCTACGACTGTCTCATCCACCAGCCCTCAGTTCGCAGGCAGCGCGGCGATTTCCGGCTCGTTGTGCGTATTTGCGGCGGGGAAGCTTTTTGACCCCGACCCCTTTGCGAGTCCCATTGAGATTCCCAGCGGGCAGGCCTATCTGGGTTTGGGCATTCGGGCTTCAATTGCACCCGGAATGAGTATTCCCTCGGGAGAAGCCGTGTATGGTTTCACAGTTGGAACGGCAGTATCCCTGACGCACTACAAGCCCTTTCAAACCACGAGCACCACACCGACCTTCGCAGCCGCGCTCGAAGCGTCGATCGAGGATTATGTGATTCCATTTAGCGTGGATGACATGGCCTCATTAGGTGTGGGCGACGTTGTTACTATGGAGGGCAACTGCACCCTGAAGCTCTGCGGAACCGTTAATTTACTGACCTCCGTGAACCCACTGGCAACTCTCTCGACGCCGGCCCTGCCTGGAATCGCCGTGACCGCAGGGGCTGCGATCGACATCACGGCCACGTTCACCATCGAGGGCGGTTTCGAGGTACGGGCTCACAAGGTCGCCGACGCGACGGTCCGATTAGGCTTTTACAGGAAGCGCGGAGCGGATTTTACCGTGCAGGTCAGTCCCTCGATCGGCGTTACAGCGGGGACGACCAATACGGATTTCATCTCGGCGGTCCTGGGAGCGGTCACCCCCTCCCCCTTCCCTACCGCCGATCAGCTTGAACACGCAGGCCTCACGAAAGAGAAACAAGAGGTCGTAGTGGGCGCTTTAAAGACCGCCGTGCAGCGCCAACTCGAACTTGCCGTGCAAACCGAACTTCAATTGCTTGCATCGGATGAGTCGGCATTCCTTTATGAAATCAACTTGCAGAACCTCGTTCCGGACGGCAAGGCCGCCCTCGAAAACGCCTTACGCTTGAACCTCACCACCCTGCTGGGATCGCCAGGAACCCTGCCTCGAGGCATTACCGAGATTCAGAATCTGCTTACCAACACCCGCAAGAGAGGTCATACCTTCAGCATCAACATCCTCGGACTCTACAACTACGCTTCTGTCAATGATCTTTTGCTGAAAGGAACGGTCTTGACCGACGCGGCGAGTGGCGCAGTGATCATCACGGATGAGGCCAATGCGACCCGCGTGAGCGGAGTGATAAACTTCCTCGCCGACTCTGATAAACTACGCAAGGTGCTGGCGCAATCCTTCCTGATCACCGCAGCGTACCGCTGCAGCGGCTTGATCGCGCACGGGCCCGCCCTGAAAGCCTCCTACTGGCATTTCGCGTCCCACGCAAAAACCGACCGCCCGACCATGGGCGCTTATCTGGACGCCCTCGTTGCCTTCGGGTTGATTCCGGAAGCCGACAAAGTGGCGAAGCTCGCGAATCTGACTGATTTTGGAAGCTCGACGTGTTACATCGGCACTGATTACGATTATACGCTCAGCCAAAGCCTCTATCTTCGCGCCGACGGCCAGCCGCGCGCGATCGACGAATTCGAGCAGATCGGCCGCCAGGCGCTTCGGGAACTTCTGCACGCCGATGCCGATGATGGATTTCGTCTGCGCGGCCTGGAAAGCGACGCCGTCTGGCAGCAGGTCAAAAATACAGGCGGCACGCTAACCAATCTTGCCAAAGTCTTTCCCGACCTCCGGACCGACTCGCAGATTCCCGTCATTGCCGGAGACTACCTGCTCATTGAGTGGTGGGCAACCACCATGTCGAAGCTGGCGGTGACGCTGAGCGCTGCCAGGCACTTTTTTGCCCAGGATCCCCCGCCCGCGCCGAACAGTCCCGATTTCAAGAAGGCGCAAACCGATTTGTGGCACCGTATGGCCGACGTGGCAACTAACACTCACGACAGGTTCGGCGACCCGTGGGGCCTCATTGCCATGGACCTCGCCTCGGGTCAACGCTCTCAGGCGAGCGCGCGGATCGTGTCGCCCCAACTGACGTTGCGAGTTGCCAGGCAGTAGGCATGGGCCCTGCTCCTTGCTCCTCTGAGGCCGGTGTCATTCCGAGCGCAGCGAGGAATCTGGCTCTGATTTCGGGCGACTCGCGGCGCCCGTCGCCCGAAGAGGCTCGACGTGGTGGAGGGAAAACTCAGAGCGAGATTCCTCGCTGCGCTCGGAATGACATCACGATAAACTCCTGCTCAGGACCCTACTCATGATTGACCCGCTAAGGTAGTTGTGTTATAAACAATGCGCATCTATCAACATTGGCGGTCATTGTTCCGGGCATAACAATCTACAGGCGAGGCGTGGAATGGGGAATAAGGCACATCGCCCCAATATGAAGAGATTCGTGATCGCTCGTTCCATCCAGAACGAGATGGAGGCGCAGAAGGGGCGGGAGCGGCAGCGCATTCCGGTCATCGTGTCACTGAGAGACCCAGCCGTGCCTTCCCCGACCGGAATCCAGGAATCCAAGCAGAGAGTTTTGGATTTTGTTCGTAGCAAGACTGATCAAGCCAATCAGTTGAGTGAAAGCGACTTCTACGTTTTTGCCTCGCTTTTCCCCGAGGATATCGAAGAACTCGCCAAACAGCGCCAATATGTTTATCAGATCTGGAGAGACGAGACGACCTACGGCCACTTGCTCAGTTCTGTTGACACAGTAAAGGCCACGTCGTGCTGGCGAACCTTTGAGGCCCGCGGCAAGGGGATCACGTGGGCGGTGCTGGACACTGGAATCAATGCCGCGTACCCCCATTTTGCCGCTCTCAAGACCGTCGACGGCACGCTCAGCAAGAACTTCTCGAGTTCCGACACGCCCGATGACCTCGAAGGCCACGGCACGCACGTTGCCGGCATTATTGCCGGCGCGGCCCCGACCTGGCCGGAAGGCAAACCCTACCACGCCGCCACGTACCAGGAGGAGCGGGGCGATGCCCCGCAACTGAAAGAACTCGAAGCCTGTCCCTCCGGCGTGGCGCCGCTCGCTAAGCTCCTGAACATCAAGGTCCTCAACGACGACGCCACCGGATCAGCGTCGGCAGCGATCCGCGGACTCGAGTACCTGCGCAAGCTGAACGATTCCAGCCTCGCCATCCGCGTCGACGGAGCCAACATGAGCCTTGGCTATCCTTTCGACCCGCAGAGCTACGGCTGTGGATACAGCCCCTTGTGCCAGGAAGTGACGCGCGCGGTGGAGTCCGGGCTGATCGTCGTCATTTCCTGCGGCAACTGGGGATACGGCAAGACAGTCATGAGCACTGGAGAGCCGGAGCCGGTAACAGTGGTCTCATCGATTACCGATCCCGCTAACACTGAAGCGGCCATCGCGGTCGGCTCCGTTCACAAGAGCCAGCCGCATCACTACGGAGTTTCTTACTTTTCGTCGAAAGGTCCGACCGCGGATGGCAGGATGAAGCCCGACTTGGTGGCGCCGGGCGAGAAGATCATCTCCTGCTATGCTCATCCTGACCAGGGATATGAGTACAAGGAAGCGAGCGGCACCAGCGCGGCCGCACCGCACGTATCAGGAGCCATCGCGGCGTTTCTCTCCGGGCACCGCGAATACCGGGGCGACCCGGAGAATGTGAAACGAATCTTCACCAAGACGGCCACGGACTTGGGCCGCGACCGCGCCTTCCAGGGCGCGGGCATGTTGGATTTGCTGCGGGCGATGATGTCGGTTTAGCGCGAAGCTCGTAAGACCGCTGCGTGAGAATTTTGCTGTCATCCTGAGCGCAGCGAAGGATCTCCGCAGTTGACACGACATCGAATACTACCAATACCGATCAGGGGAGGAATCATTTATGGCGCAGTTCAAACAATTTCATGATCCTGAACTCTCGATATGGCAGGCCGCGGTTGGAGAAGTTGAAGCCCAAGCTGCTGCCGGTACACAAGTGGAGGACGTAGGCGCGGCGCGGGTCGTCTCGGGCCGGCCCGATGACCTTGATACGATGTCCTCGGAAGCAATCTCCTATTGCACCCAAGTTGATACCGGCACCCCCATCGCGGCCGCCACCGCCTTTCACCCGGCCACTGAGGGTTTGGCGCAAACCGCCGGCTTCTGTTCCCTCACCGCGCTCAAATTGGCCAAGGCGAAGATTGTGGGGAACCAAGCCGACGAGCAACGGTACCAGGAAGAGCTTGCCAAGTTTGGCGACTGCGATCCCCGATATTCGGAAGCCGCCGCCAAATACGCCGAGTATTTCGTCGCCCAGCAAAAACAGATTCCCTACATCGTTTACAAGAACCTGAGCGACTTTGTTATCGACGGCAAGCTTCCTGACAAGGCCAGGGTGGCCATTGTCGGGGACTGGGGGACAGGTCAGGACGCGGCCAGGCTGTTGCTGCGGCAGATTGCCGACAAGAAGCCGGACGTGGTCGTCCACCTCGGCGACATCTACTACGCAGGGACCCAGTTCGAGGTCACTAACTACTTTTTGAATATCTGGCAGCAGGTTCTGAGCCTCGGCGATAAGCTCGACCGCATTCCCACTTTCACACTTGCCGGCAATCACGATATGTACTCCGGCGGCGGCCCGTATTACCAGCTCATTCAGCAGCTCGGCCAGCCCGCCAGCTACTTCTGCCTTCGCAACGCCGCTTGGCAGTTTATCGCTATCGATACGGGCTACCACGACCACAACCCGGCGGGCGGCGGCGCCGGGGCGACGTATCTCCAAGACACCGAGGTCACCTGGCTCACCGACAAAGTGAATAATGCCGGCGGGCGCAAGAACGTGCTGCTTTCACACCATCAGCTCTTTACGGCCTTCGACAGCATCGACGGGCAAGAAGTGAATATGCGCCTCGCGTCTCAACTCGGTCCCCTGCTGCCAAAATTGACGCACTGGATCTGGGGCCATGAGCACGACTTCGTGCTTTACGACTCTTACATGAACCTGGCGCGGAGCTGCTGCCTCGGGCATGGCGCATTCCCAGTGGGAGTCGACGAGGTCGTCAAGGTGCCTAAGCACCCTGACGTTCCTGTGATCAAAGACGACGACGGCGATCCCATCCGCCCGGGCACGACCGGCGGGCTGTGCAACCACGGCTACGCCATCATCGATCTCGACGGCGCATCGGGCAAGGTCTCGTACTACCAGGACAGCGACGAAGACACGCCCATGTACGAGCAGGCGATGAATTAAGGGGGGTATATTCCCATACCTTGTAGAAGAGCGGATCAAGCGGTGGCTGATCTCGTCGCGCCCCGCAAGTGACCCCTCACCCGGCCCGCCCCGGCTGATGAAGACGCCGACTGCAGGCCACCCTCTCCCCAGGGAGAGGGCCATTAGCTCGGATTTGACTCCTCGACTTTTGACTTTCGACTCGCGACTTTCGACTTCTGGGAGGCTGCATGGCACGGCTGGCATCACCCATAGAAACCCTCAAAGAACATTACCAGGTGGTTGTGATCGGGTCAGGCTATGGGGCCGCGATTGCGGCCTCAAGGCTGGCGCGGGCGGGAAAGCAGGTATGCGTGCTCGAGCGCGGGCGGGAATTCCAGCCCGGCGAATACCCGAACCGCTCGACAGAAGCCGTCGCCGCAATGCAGGCACACACGCCCGATGTCCCGCAAGTCGGGTCGCGAACCGGATTGTACGACTTACACATCCACCCGGACATCAACGTATTTGTGGGCTGCGGCCTCGGGGGAACTTCTCTCGTTAATGCCAATGTGGCTCTGCGCGCAGAGCCGCGCGTTTTTGACGACCCGCGCTGGCCGCGCGAACTACGCAATCCGAAACCTGTGGACCAGACGCTTGCGATCGACCACTCGACGCCTCTCGAGGAGGGCTACGCGCGCGCCGAAGAAATGCTCAAGCCCAATCCCTACCCTCAGGACGGGCCGGAGCTACCCAAGCTGCGCGCGCTCGAAGAGTCCGCGCAGCATTTGGGGCAGAAGTTCTACCGCACGCCGATCAACGTCAACTTCACGGTCGAGGGCCCAAACCATGTGGGCGTTGAACAGCACAAATGCGCGAATTGCGGTGACTGCGTTACGGGGTGTAACTACGCGGCCAAAAACACGCTCATCATGAATTACCTGCCCGATGCGGTGAATCACGGCGCGGAGATCTTTACGGAGGTTTCCGTGCGCTGGCTCGAGCGCAAGGACAACCAGTGGGTAGTCGAGTGCGAATTGCTGGGTGTCGGGCGAGAGAAGTTCAAGGCCCCGGATGTCGCAATAACCGCAGACGTGTTAGTGCTGGGTGCGGGAACAATGGGCTCGACCGAGATTCTGCTCCGCTCCGCACAGCACGGCCTGTCGCTCTCGAATCGGCTGGGAGAGCGTTTTACCGGAAACGGAGACGTGCTCGGATTTGGATACAACACCGCGCAGGTGATCAACGGAGTGGGTTGGGGCCATCACAAGCCAGGTGAGATACCCCCGGTGGGACCCTGCATCACGGGAATCATCGATATGCGGCACCAGCTTGCCCTCACCGACGGCATGGTGGCCGAAGAAGGCTCGCCGCCCGGAGCGCTCGGCGTGTTCCTGCCGGGCGGATTTGCGGCCGCGGCGGCCGTAGCCGGCACGGCTGAGCCTGTGGCGGGCACGGAACTCATCGAGGAAAGAGAGCGGGAACTTCTGACTGACTTCGAGGGACCTTACCACGGCGCGGTCAATCACTCGCAGACTTACCTGGTGATGACTCACGACAACGGTGCCGGGCGCATGAGCCTCGACGGGAAAGGCAACCTCGCACTCGACTGGCCCGGCGTCGGCAGCGAACCCATCTTTGGGAAAGTGAACGCTCGCTTGAAGCAGGCCACGGAGGCACTGGGCGGCGTTTTTACTCACAATCCGCTTTGGAGCAAGCTGCTTCACAAGAACCTGACCACCGTGCATCCGCTGGGTGGGTGCGTGATGGCGGACGACGCCGCCGGCGGTGTGGTGAACCATAAAGGCCAAGTCTATTCCGGGACCGCAGGCACAGGAGTTTACGACAGCCTCTACGTGGCAGACGGCTCCGTGATTCCCACCCCGCTGGGCGTCAATCCGCTGCTAACCATTTCGGCCGTCGCGGAGCGGGCCATGGCGCTGCTGGCGCAGGACCGCGGCTGGCAGATCGACTATCGCCTGCCGTCGGCGCCCATAGCGGCGGCAGCAGCCAAGCCCGGGGTCGAGTTCACCGAGACGATGAAGGGCTATTTCTCGACGCAGGCAAAGACGCCCACGCCCCCCCTCACGCTCGACCCTGTTTATCAGCGCGGATATGACCAGGGCCTAACCGACAATTCCCCTTTCCAGTTCACGCTCACCATTGCGAGTGAAGACCTGGACGATATGATCTCCAATCCTGCGCACGAAGCTCCGATGGTAGGGACGGTGCTGGCGCCGGCGATTTCACCTCAACCTCTTACAGTGGCGGAAGGGCGCTTCAACCTCTTCACTGTTGACGCAAACAACGTTGACACGCACAACATGCGCTACAGGATGAAGATGACGGCGGCGGATGGCCATACTTATTATTTCGAAGGATTCAAGGTTACGCATCCTGACTCCGTCTTCCAAGTCTGGCCCGCCACCTCAACCCTCTACAGCACGATTTACGACGGCGCGAGCGCGGCCGGCCCGATTTTGGGCAAGGGGATTCTGCACATCGCTCCGGAAGATTTCGTGCGCCAACTGACCACCATGAAGGTGATCAACGCCGGAAGCCTCGGCGAACGAATCGCAGCCGGAGCCCGGTTTGCGCGCTTCTTCCTTGGGCCGTTGTTCGACACCTATGCAGACGTATTCGCCCAGCCCAGCGTCTTCAATGCCGATGCGCCGCCCCGGCAGAAGCGTCCGCTGCGAGTGGCCGCACCGCAGGTTGCGTTTTTCAAAACCGCGGACGTCGTAGGGCTGCGCCTGACCCGTTATCAGGGGGGCGCCAAGGGCCCGGTCATCCTCTCGCACGGGCTGGGCGTCTCGAGCCTGATCTTCTCTATCGACACCATCGAAACCAATCTGCTCGAGTACCTATACTCGCGCGGCTACGACGTCTGGCTGCTCGATTACCGCTCGAGCATCGCACTGCCAGCCGCTACGCTTCAGGCCAGTGGCGACGACGTGGCGACCAAGGACTATCCCGCCGCAGTCGCCAAGGTTTTGGAACTCACCGGGGCAAAGAGCGTCCAGATGGTGGTCCATTGCTGGGGCTCCACCACGTTCTTCATGGCCATGCTGGCGGGGCTCAAAGGCGTGCGCTCCGCGGTGGCCTCGCAGATCGCGACTCAAGTTCGGACACCACTCGCCACGCGCATCAAAACCGGCTTGCACCTGCCTACGTTCCTCAAGGATGTGGGTATCGAAGACTTGACCGCCTATGTGGACAACCACGAGGGGTTGGTTTCCAAGCTTTACGACGGGGGTCTGAAGCTCTACCCGCTGGACCTCAAGAACCGTTGCACCAGCGCCACGTGTCATCGCATTACCTTCATGTACGCTCCGCTCTACGAACACGCCAATTTGAACGAACCGACGCACGACGCCCTACACGAAATGTTCGGCGTGGCCAACATGAAGTCTTTTATCCACCTCGCCCGCCTGGCCAATACGGGCCACCTGGTGGACTCTGACGGCAACAACGTTTATCTGCCTCACCTCGACCGGCTGGCCATTCCTATCACTTTTATTCATGGAGCGCAGAACGAATGCTTTCTGCCTGAAAGTACCGAGATCACCACGCAAGATCTCGCCGCGGCAAATGGCAGCGGCCTCTACAAGCGACATGTGATCCCGGGCTACGGGCACATCGACTGCATCTTCGGTAAGAATGCGGTGAACGATGTTTATCCGTTCATCGTGGAGCACTTGGAGGCAACGCAGTAAGCGACTTGCGAAGTGTCATTCCGAGTGGTCGTGGGTCTTCGACCCACCGAAAGGAATGAAAATCACATGCGTGGTCACCCCCGCGAAAGCGGGGGTCCATTGGTGGTCCGGAACACGATGGATTCCCGCTTTCGCGGGAATGACGTGATTTTCGAGGGAGCGCTTATGGGCCTGCGAGTCGCAGTTCTGGGTGGTGGCGTGGGAGGCCTGAGCGCGGCGCAGGAACTTGCCGAGCGGGGCTTCGAGGTTGCGGTCTACGAGCGTCGGCCCGATTTCGGCGGGAAAGCGCGAAGCATTCCGGTCCCGAATTCGGCCACGCCCGGTCGAAGTCCTTTGCCGGGTGAGCACGGGTTCCGCTTCTTTCCGAGTTTCTACAAACACCTGCCGGACTCCATGAAGCGCATTCCGTGTGCCGGAAGATCGGTCATTGACAACCTGGTTTTCTCGACACGCGTCGAAATCGCGCGCACGGGGAAGCTTGCCTTCCTTGAGCCTACGCGGTTCCCCGAGACCCTCGATGATTGGTCCACCGTCTTCAGATCTCTCTTCGCCAACCTCGGGATACCGGATGACGAACTCCTCTTCTTCATTGATCGCCTGCTGGTGCTGCTTACCAGTTGTCAGGAGCGCCGGCTCGCCGAATACGAGAACATCGCCTGGTGGGATTTCATCGCTGCCAATAGCAAGTCCGTGAGCTACCAGAAGTATCTTGGCGAGGGCGTAACGCGGTCGCTGGTCGCGATGAAGGCGGAAATCAGCAGCACGCGGACCGTGGGCTACATCGACCTGCAATTAATGCTGGGACTGATGTGCAGCCCGGGCGGATTCGACCGCGTCCTGAACGGTCCCACAAACCAGGCGTGGATTGACCCTTGGATTGCGTATCTCAAGTCGATGGGAGTCGCTTTGCAGGGTAATTCGACCGTTCGCTCGTTTCAGCTTGAGGGCCGCCGCATCACCGGCATCACGATCGATCAAGGCGGTACCGCCGTTCCTGTCACTGCTGACTTCTACGTCAGCGCGCTGCCGGTCGAAATCATGGCGGGGTTGGTGAGCGACGAAATCAAGAGCGCCGCGCCCTCTCTCGCGCATCTCACGAAGCTCGAGACGCGATGGATGAACGGAATACAATTCTATTTGAAAGACGACGTTCCTCTGGTGCATGGCCATTCCAATTATCTCGATTCTCCGTGGGCGCTGACCTCGATTTCACAAAGGCAGTTCTGGCCCGGAATCGATTTCACCGGTCTGGGCGACGGCAAGGTGGGAGGCATTCTCTCGGTTGACATTTCCGATTGGCACACGCCTGGGATTGTTTACGGCAAGGCGGCCACGAATTGCACCGCCGAGGAGATCAAAACCGAAGCTTGGGCGCAGCTCAAGGCGCATTTGAATAGTGGGGGTATTGAGACGCTCAGCGACAGCAACTTGCTTTCGTGGTTTCTCGATCCTGACATCCAGTTTCCGAATCCCAGTGCCGCCACCAACGCGGAGCCGCTGCTGATCAATCCCGCAGGTTCGCTTCAGTATCGCCCCGAAGCGTCCACGGAAATACCGAACCTCTTCCTGGCATCGGACTACGTGCGCACCTATACCGACCTGGCAACCATGGAAGGAGCTAACGAGGCGGCCCGCCGGGCCGTGAACGCCATACTCGACGCTTCCGGGTCGAACGCACCTAAGGCTCAACTCTGGCCATTTCAGGAGCCGGACGTCTTCAAGCCAATGCGAGAGTATGACCTGCTCCGTTTCAAGCTGGGGTTGCCGCATGGCCAGGGGCTGTAGAGTCTGTGTGAGAACCTCATTCAGGCTGTCATTCCGAGCGAAGCGAGGAATCTTGCCCTGGATGTTTTCGAGGCAGTGCGAGATTCCTCGTCGCCTGCGGCTCCTCGGAATGACACCAAAACCAGGTTCTCACACAGACTCTGTAGCGCAGGAGTCCCGCCCGCGCTCTGTTGCGGAAGCGGGACACTCTTGCGACGGCAGGCGAGACCTCCGCGCTATGAGCCGCCGCAAATGACATTCGGAGCATCTAAGTTGATATAGCAGTAACCAATCTGAGAGACCGGAAAAGGGGGAAGGATGCCAAATAACGAATATGTCGCAGTACCCGGCAGCGAACGCGAGCCAATGCCCGGTGCGAGCCAGTCCGGTACGTGTGATGCTAATAAGCAGGTGCAGGTGACGGTGGTAATTCGTCCGCGGCCGTTAGGCAAGAACGTAAAGCCTCTGGCGGAGGTGATAGCCAGCGGTGAGCGCCTGACTCGCGCCCAGTATGAAGAACGGTACGGGGCAGACTCCATGGATGTGGAGAAAATTCGAGAGTTTGCGCGTGCACACGGGCTCGCCGTTTCCGGCGTGAGCCTGGCGGCAAGAAGCATGAAGCTGACTGGAACTGCGGCCGCTTGCTCCAAAGCCTTTCAGGTCGATTTGAATATGTATGAGGGACCGCAGGCAACCTATCGCGGGCGCGTGGGCTCGGTATACGTCCCGGCAAGCCTGAAAGACATTATCGTCAGCGTCCACGGCCTCGACAACCGGCCTCAGGCGCAGGCGCACTTCCGCGTCGCTTCTAAGGCAGCGTCCACCCACGTGCGCGCCAATGCCTCTTCATCGGTTTCATACACCGCGTCTCAGGTGGGCGAGCTTTACGATTTTCCTGCCAACGCAACCGGCCAAGGGCAGACCATCGGCATCATCGAACTGGGCGGTGGCTACACGCAATCCGACCTGAATACCTATTTCAGCGGGCTGGGTATTTCTCCGGCGCCTACGGTCACGGCAGTGTCTGTGGACGGGGCGTCGAATCAACCCACCGGCGACAGTGGCGGCCCCGACGCAGAAGTAATGCTGGATATCGAAGTCGCGGGGGCGGTGGCGTCGGCAGCGAAGATCGCCGTCTACTTCGCGCCCAACACCGATTCCGGCTTCCTGGACGCCATCAATCAGGCGGTCGAGGATAAGCGAAACAACCCTTCGGTGATCTCAATCAGTTGGGGCGGGCCGGAATCTACTTGGACCTCGCAATCTTTACAGTCCTACAACAGCGCTCTCGAGGCCGCGTCGGCGGTCGGTGTCACGGTTTGTATCGCGGCGGGAGATAACGGCGCCACGGATGGAGTGACCGACGGTCTGGACCATGTGGACTTTCCCGCCTCCAGTCCCTACGCCCTGGCCTGCGGCGGAACGCACCTGGTGGGCAGCGGAACGGCTATTACCAGCGAGGTGGTTTGGAACGACCTTCCCGATAATGGCGCCACCGGGGGAGGCGTGAGCGCAACTTTCCCACTTCCCACCTTTCAGGCCAACGCGAATGTGCCTCCTTCCGTGAACCCCGGGAACTTCGCCGGCCGAGGCGTGCCGGATGTAGCCGGGGATGCCGATCCTTTTACCGGCTATCAGATCGACGTGGACGGCAGCAGCATCGTGGTGGGAGGAACCAGCGCCGTCGCGCCGCTTTGGGCCGGCTTGATCGCCTGCTTCAACTCCAGTTTGAAAACTCCGGTGGGATACTTGAATCCCACGCTCTACCAAACTGTCGCCGCAGCGGCCGGAACGTTCCATGACATCACTTCCGGCAATAACGACGGCTATTCGGCGGGACGAGGATGGGATGCCTGCAGCGGTTGGGGCAGCCCAAACGGCGCGGCGATTCTGCAGTCGCTGGCTGGGACGCCGACGAGCACGCCACCGACCGGCACAACAACGCCGCCGACCCCCGCGCCGCCACCCAAGAAGCGGAAGAAGAAGAAAGGCAGTGACAAGTGATTGAGAACGCCACCCTCGGGCCTCAAGAGCGGGTGCGGAAACCTTCTTTGAACTGTCACTCCGAGCCCTTCGCTGTCATCCTGTGCGCAGCGAAGAGCCTGTCCTGAACGAAGTGAAGGAATCTCGCTCTGGGTTGCCAGGGTAGACTTCGCGAGGAGTCTCGGTCTGAGTATTTTCAACGCACCGCCAGGTTCCTCGTCGCCTGCGGCTCTACCGAAAATCACGTTATTCCCGCGTAACGGCTTAGTAGGGGCGGTTCGCGAACCGCCCCTACTTGAGGGCCACGTCGCGCTTATCCTTGATCAGACTAAACTCAACAGGTAGAATGCCACGGCATGGATCGCATGGCCGGACAATCGCAAGTGGCGGAGAAACAAGCTGCCCTCCGAATCGCTGTGTACGCGCTCAGGGTCGTCGTAGGCATCTTTATTATCGCTCTGTTCCTGATGGCCGCTAGTCGAACCACGCGCGACTGCACGATCGGACTGTATGTTTACGATATCTGTGCCTGGGTTTGGGTGCGCGAGCAGTTAGGCCTTCCCGCCAGCAAGTTCCTGCGCGCGGCGTTCCTTGAGCTTATCGGCGTAACGCTGACCTTGGGGATTTTCTTGACCATCCGGTTCGTCTTTCCGTTTTGGGGAACCCGCAAATCAATCGAGGCGCAAGGCAAGAACAAGCCGCCCCCAATGCGTTGATAACCGCCGCGCCGCAGGGGGGCAGCTTGCCGTCCCCCGTGTTTCTGCTGGACCCGACGAGGGTAGGGTAAGGCCTACGCCTACGCCGCCTGGTTTAAGAAAATATCAGCGTTTGATACAATAAAAGCAACAAAGTGTTATTACTCTGAAAATCAGGATGGAATAAGTGGCCATATGAATTTCAACGCTGTATTGCCATTCTACGAACAATCTCGCGTTCGTCCCGACTGGCAAGCGCTGGTGGTCGGCGGCACCACGATTTCCTATGGTGATCTTGCTGCCCTGGCGCAGAGAATTTCGTCATGGCTAAGGGCGCGGTCTGGAGGCCGGGCGCCCCGGGTTGGTATATTGGCCTCACGAAGCCTGGAAGCTTATGCGGGCATCATCGGCACTCTCTGGACCGGCGGAGCCTACATCCCCATCCATCCCAGTACGCCCGACGCTCGACTGATTCAGTTGCTGGGGCTGGTAGGCTTGGATGCTCTGGTGGTGGATTCCGCCGGTCTGGGGCGGCTACAGGGCGAAGTCGCCCAGGCCTGTCCGCGCCTGGTGCTGGCCGGGGATCCGCCGTCCAAGCTAAAAGCCGGCGCGGCATCGGCCGGCCTGCCGGTGGCCGATTATCACGACCTGCCCTTGTTCGACCCGCTCGACCAACCGGCGGTTGTAAGCGAGAGACAGCTAGCCTATATGATCTTCACGTCCGGCACCACGGGCGTGCCGAAGGGAGTGATGGTGCCGGTCGGCAACATCAAACAGTTGACCACCGTTCTGCAGCAGCGCTACGAGTTTCAGCCGGACGAACGGGTCGCGCAAGTGTTTGAAATCGCCTTCGACGGTTCGGTTCTGGACTTGTTTCTTACTTGGAACGTCGGCGCCACTCTCTGCGTGTGTCCCGCCGCACAACTCATGGGGCCGGTGAAATTCCTCAAGGAACTGAGGCTGACGAACTGGCATTCCGGTCCGTCGACGGCGGCTTTTATGGACCGCATGCGGATGCTCACTCCCGGCGCTTTTCCCCACCTGCGACGATCGCTGTTTGGCGGCGAGGCCTTACCGCTCTCGAGCGCGCTGGCATGGCAAGCCGCCGCGCCCAACAGCGTCGTTGAGAACGTCTACGGACCTACCGAGGCTACTGTAATCTGCATCGCCCAGCGCCTCACGGATCCTCCTAAGCTCACTAAAGAGCGCGGAATGGTTGCGATCGGGAAGCCATTTCCCGGCATGGAAGCCGCTGTTTTGAACTCGGACTTTGAACCCGCGCGCGTGGGCCAACCCGGACAGTTGGCGCTGGCGGGCAAACAACTGGCCGAGGGGTACTTCGACGCCCTGGAACTGACTTCTGCGCGTTTTCCGGTTCTGCGGGGGCAGCGGTGGTATCTTACCGGCGACTGGGTCTACCAGGATGCCGAACTCACCTTGCACCACCTGGGCCGCATTGACAATCAGATCAAAGTGCTGGGCAACAGGGTAGAACTGGAAGACGTGGAGGCCCATCTACGCGAGGTTACCGGCACCGATATGGTAGCCGCGGTCGCCTGGCCACTGCAAGGCGGAGGCTCGAGCGGGATCGTGGCTTTTCACTGCGCGCAGGGGCTCTCGACTGCGCAGGTCCGCGAGGGCATGAAGAAACGCGTTCCGCCCTATATGGTGCCGAGCCAGGTGCATTACCTCGAGTCGCTGCCGCTCGCGGGAGCGAGTGGAAAAATCGATCGGAAAGTTCTCGTTCGGATGCTGGAGGAAAGCAGGCTCTCTGAACCCGTGAAGCGCGGGTAGCCACGCACCCATTCATGCGAATTATCCCGCAGCTTGATACCTACCCGAAGCTCGTCGCTTTCGCCGAGACGCCGGCGGGGAAGTTGGCGGCCGTTGCCACCTTTGCCGTATTGCTTCGACTCGCTCGCATGCCGTTTTCGGGGATCAGAACACCTGTGCTGGAAATGGCGGCGATTATAGGCATCCTGAGCTTCTTCCCTCAGCACCGCAGATTGCTAGTAAGCGCCGCAACTCTTTTTTGGTTGGTGTTCCATGCCGAGGCATCGTTGAAGCTCGACTTGGTCCGCTGGGTTGCTTCGTCGCAGGGCTTTCCCACGGGCGCGACGCTTACGGTGGCGGCCGCAGCGGCTTTGCTGGCTGTATTCTGCGCCTTGGGTTTGTACCTCAGAGTCGTAGGGCAGCGCCGGCACAACCTGCTTGGCCGGCGACCGGTTCTTTTGCTCGTGGGCTCCTACGTGTGTTTGCTCGTGGCCACCAGGATCACCCCACACGGCCTGCCTCGAGTCGCAGTCTGGATGTTGCTTGCCATCGTCTGCAATTACTTGTGGTTCTTCGCCTACGCCGTCGCCGACTACACATCTAAAGCGCCGGATCCGTACCGCTACCAGATCGGCACGTTTCTCCCGTTCTGGGTCGGAGGACGGGTTTCACCGACACCGATCGGAAAAGGCGCGGCTTTCCTCCGCAGAGTCGAGGCACGGACGGCGGACGACCTGGCGGTTACCCAACTGAAAGCGATTAAGCTCTTGATGTGGCTGGTGATCCTGAACGTCGCGCAGACTGCGCTCTATTCCTTCGTGTATGGAGAACTTCCCGACCGGGTCGCAGGGTTTTGGAAGACTCATCATATCCCTTTTCCACATCTTACCGTCCCCACCCTTGACAAGGCACTTCATCAGGCTGCAACCGGCCAATCGGTTCCGGTGTACCTGGCCTGGACAATTCTCTTATCGCACTTCAGCCTGGCGGTGCTTCGAGCGACCATCGGGGGCAATACCGTCGTGGCGTGCTGCCGCATGGCGGGATTCAGGATCCTTAGAAACACGTTCAAGCCCTTATACTCGGCGAACATTGCCGAATTCTGGAATCGCTATTACTTCTACTTCAAGGAACTGCTGGTAGATTTCTTTTTCTTTCCGGTATACATACGGTACTTCAAGAAATATCGCCGGCTGCGCCTGGCTGCCGCAACCCTGGCCGCGGCTACCTTTGGCAACATGCTGTATCACTTCTGCCGCGATATTCATTACGTCTTTCAGCTTGGCTTGTGGCAGGCGATTGCCGGTTTCCGGGTTTACGCGGTTTACTCGCTGGCGCTGGGTGTCGGGATTGTGATCTCACAACTGCGGGGCAAGAAAGTCGAGCACGCATCTCTACCCTTCTACCGCCGGGTCCTCGCATGCGTCGGAGTCGTCGGCTTCTTTTGCTTGCTGGAGGTTTTCGATTACGAAGGACGCACAGACACCCTGCGGACGCATTTTGCATTTTTCTGGAATCTCTTCCCGCTCGTCAGATAAACTGGATGATTATGGACGACAAACGTAAGCTAAGAGATTTCCTCGCAGACCTGCTTCACCACAAGGGCGACTTGGATGCGTTTACGGACAGCGACCTGCTGATGACCAGCGGCCGCTTGCAATCAATCGACACGCTGGAACTGGTGGTGTTTCTGGAAGAGAAGTACGGAATTGATTTCGCGGAGCGCGGGTTCAATCAGAACGATCTCGATTCCGTGGACAGCATCATGGCCTTGATCGGCGCGCAGTAGGACAGCGCGGCGCAGCCGAAACCAAATGCGGATTCTTCGCGCAGTTCGCCCTGAGCGAAACGAACGGGCTCAGAATGACATGTCATCCTGACCGAAGCGAAGGATCGGCTTTTCTTCGCGCGCCACAACGAAACTCACCCTTAGTGGCACAGGGTTCTCGCGATTTTCATTTGAAAATCTCTACCAGGGGCGGTTCATCACCGAATTTCGGGTCGGTGATGCCCATCGCTTTCAGGATGGTGGGAGCGATTTCCGTCATCCGAATCGTATGCAGGTCCACTCCGGCCTTGATATCCGTCCCCCACGCGATAAAGGAGGATTCAAGCTTACGGCGAAAAGGCAGGTAGCCGTGGGTTCCTGTAATGCTTTCCCCCGGAGCGATCAGGTCGCCGACCGCGGCACTGCCGAATTCGTATCCAGTCGAAGCCTCGAGCGCTATTTGCGCGGCGGGCTCTGCACCCAAGTCTTTCAGCGCCGCGCGGTTCAGAACTCCCCAGAGAGCGCCCAAATCGCGCAAAGGCCTCAGGGCCTCGTCAACCTCGGCGCGAAGGTCCTGCGATTGCGGCCAATAGATAAAGAACGATCCTCCGTTGGCGACGGTGGCGATACGCCCTCCCGTAAGATTTCCCTTTTCGTCCGCCGTCAATAGACCCGCTTTCACGAGCAGCACGTTGGGCCTGATCTCCGCGCCCACGGGCAGGAAACCGTGATCAGAAACGATGAACACGTCAGTCGAATCGGCCAGCCCGGCAGTCTCATCGGCAGCCAATAATTCGCCGATGTGGCCGTCGATCTTCTCGAGCGTCGCGGCGGCCTGGGGACTGTTGGGACCGAATTGGTGCTCAACGCCATCCAGATCGCACAAGTGAACCAGAAGCAGGTCGGGCTTATATTTCTTCAGGATGAAGGCCGCCAACCGGGCCCGCGTGACATCAAGCTCCTGGCCCGCTTTGGGCGGACCGAGTTCCAAGAGAGCCTCAAACAGAAGTCCCGGTGTGGCGTACTTTGCGACGTAAACCGGATCGACCTGCAGAGGCTTTTGCGGATCCCAGATTTCGGGTATATCCCAGTAAATTGGCGCTCCTGCCGTAACCGGCCAGAACACTGCGCCGCTGCTCAACCGGTGGGCGTTCGCCTCGTCCCAGAGTGTGGGCGCCTTAATAGCCTTGGCGAACCAGAACCACTCCGAGGGATCCTTGCCCGCCTCGCGCGAGGATAAGTTGGAATAGATGCCGTGCTCAGCCGGCATTCTCCCCGTAACGATGGTCGTGTGCGAGGGGTAGGTCACCGTGGGATAAACTCCCAGTACACCCTCCGCGTAACTTCCTTCTCGACGCAGCCGCGCCAGGTTGGGGATGTGGACTTTCGTGGCAAGAAGCTGATAGAGGCTGGCCCCCATGCCATCCACGGAGATGACCAAAATATGCCGTTCACGGGGCAGACTGGAAGACGCTTGCGCACGTGCGCGCGGCAGAAAAACCAGAACAACGACGGCCAGCGCGACCACCGACAAAGGAAGGCGTCGGGATTGGCAACGTTTTGACTTCCACGTAGCGCCGATCTTCAGAACGGCAAATGCTGACCTAAAGGTCAGCGCTACTCGTACACCCAAGACGGAGCGCCGGCTTTTGCCACCTTGGACGGTTTGAGGTAAAATATGATCAGTGATCGCGGTAACCTCAGTGGGCGGATTCGAATCCACTAGTCCTCTCCATTCCTGGTCGTCGATTCTTTCGGCCCTGGAAGCCTTGCTGATTTACGCCGGAATTATCACCTACATCTGGCGCTGGCAGCACACCTATCCCCACGTCTGGATGGTCCTCTGGGGCATTATCCTGGTGAGCCACATCGTGCACCGGGACACTTTCCGAAGCCTCGGTCTAACGCTCGGCGAAGCGCGCGCCAACGCTCAACTGGTGTTGCCCATTGCTTTGGCCTTCTACGTCCCGCTTGTCATCTTCGGATTTGCCCGGCATGCCCTGGCGCTTGTGCCGCTCAATAGTCATGCCGTTTTTTCCTTTCTGGGATACGCCGCCTGGTGCGCCTTTCAACAATATCTCGCGCAATCCTATTTTCACAACCGGCTGATGGAAGCGATTCACAATCGCCACCTCAGCTCGCTTCTGGTAGGAATTATCTTCGGCTCGGCTCACATCCCCAACCCGATCCTGATGGTCGCCACCTTCGTGGCCGGCTTTATTTTCGCGGAAATCTTCGCGCGGCATCGAAACATCTGGCCCATCGCTCTGGCTCAGGCCGTGGGGGGATTGCTCCTCGCCGCCGTCTCGCCCGCCTCGCTCATGCATAACATGCGAGTGGGACCGGGATACCTGTTCTACGGGCTACGCTGAAGCGCCCACCCGCCGTCCCGGCGTGCTCCCCTCCTTGATAAGGAGGGGCAGGGGCTGGTTGACTGCGTGCCAGGCTCTGAGTCCACCACCCCCTACCCCTCCTCCGCCGAGGAGGGGAGTTACTCTTGTCGAGAGCGGGGGAACGCGCGCAGATCGTTTCAGCGACGGCCGGGGCGGATTCGGTCGAATCCCAGCGAGTGCGGCGAGTAAGGGTAGTCGGTGATTTGACCTTCGAAACTCGCTCCCCAACGCCCCGGGATGGCAGCGTCGCATCCCGGGCATCGGCCCGTCGCCGTGAGCCGATAATCGACGACGTGGAAGCCGACGCGCGCCACCAGGAGCTCATGGCAAGCAGGGCAATACGTGTTCTCAAGCTCACCGGTCCGGCCGGGCAGGTTCCCCGCATAGACGAAACGCAGGCCTGCCGCCTTGCCAATGCCGGCGGCCCGCACCAGCGTGTGCGCGCTGGTGTTATCCGGCCCGGTCATCTTGTAGTCTTTGTGAAAGGCGGTAAGATGCCAGGGTATGTCAGGCGAAACGCCGGCCAGGAATTCCGCCATGTGTTTCAGTTCGTCGTCCGAATCGTTGAATCCGGGCACGATCAAGGTGACGATTTCCACCCAAAATCCCATCTGATGCAGACTGCGGATGGTTTCGAGGATGGGCTGCATGCGTCCACCGAGTTGCCGATAATGCCGGTCGTCAAAACTTTTCAAGTCGACCTTATAAAGGTCAACCCAGGGCCGCAGGTATTCGAGCACTTGCGGTGTGCCGTTGCCGTTTGAGACATATCCCGTGACGAGGCCTGCGGCGCGCGCTTCCTTGAAAACCGCCACGGCCCATTCACTGGTGATGAGCGGTTCATTGTAGGTGCTGACAATGACTTTCGCGCCGTGTTCCAGGGCTTCCCGCACGAGTCCTTCGGCGGTCGCGCGCAGGGGCGGCGACAAAGCGCTTGGGTCACGCAAAGCTTGTGAGGTCACCCAATTCTGACAGTAGGCGCAGTGCAGGTCGCAACCCATCATCCCGAAGCTATAGGCCAACGCGCCTGGGTAGGCATGAAAGAAGGGCTTCTTCTCGATGGGATCGCACTGGGCGCCTGCTACATAGCCCCAAGGCACCAGCAGTTTTCCGCCTTCGTTGTATCGCACCTTGCAGACGCCCAATTGGCCGTCCGGGATGCGGCAGCAGTGCCCGCAGGCGTAACAGCGCACGAAGCCGCGATCGAGCTTTTCGTAAAGCTCGCCCTCTCGCACGGCGTGCTGTAATACTTCTTGTAAAGTAGCCATGATAACTTTCTCCGGCCTCGACCAAGTCGATGCCTCTTCTAATGATACTCCACAATCCCGCTCCCTTGCAGGCTCCGCGTCCGAAAGTAGGGGCGGTTCGCGAACCGCCCCTACGTCCCGTTTCCGCCCTCGCCGGCCGGTTCCGCCACCTTCTGTAGTAATGGCGTTGCTTCTTAGGGTAACATTGGCAGGCGTCAGCGTGTTCGGTGCCGGCCGAAGGTTGACCATTCGGGCGTGGGACGCTTGCGGGACGGCGAGCGAGATGCCCGCGCCGCAGATTCAGTTCGGAGGAGACGATGAGATTAACATGGCGTTGTGTCTGCTTAAGAACGCTCTCCGCGCTCACACTTCTGTTGCTCGCGCATTCAGCACTCCTTGCGCAGAGCGAATCAAACCAGCCCATTCGCGTTGGAATTATCGGTACGGACACTTCACACGTCATCGAATTCACTCGAATGTTCAATGACGCCTCACAGCCGGATCATGTCCCCGGGGTGCGAGTGGTGGCTGCATTCAAGGGAGGCAGTCCGGACGTCGCCGAAAGCTGGGAACGGGTGGACAAGTACGCGGCGGAATTGCAAAACAAGTGGCAGGTCGAAATTGTGGATAGTATTCCGAAACTCTGCTCCATGGTGGACGGGGTTTTGCTTGAAAGTCTCGACGGCCGCGCTCATCTCAATCAGGCGAAGTTGGTTTTTGCCGCCGGAAAGCCGGTCTTTATTGACAAGCCTCTCGCCGCGAGCTACCAGGATGCGAAGGAGATCGCGCAATTGGCGAGCCGGGCCGGAGTGCCGTGGTTCAGCTCTTCTTCTTTGAGATATTGGGAGGAAACCCAACGCCTGAAAAACCTCCAAGGTGCGGGCCGTATCCTAACCTACAGCGTTTATAGTCCCTCACCCACTGAGCCGCACCACCCCGACTTGATGTGGTATGGCATTCACGGCGTGGAGATCCTCTTCACACTCATGGGCACAGGGTGTGAATCCGTAAGCCACATGAACACGGACGCTGAGGACGTGGTGGTAGGAAGGTGGCCGGGCGAGCGCTTGGGAGTAATGAGGGGATTTCGCAAGGGGCTTTACGCTTACGGAATTACGGCGTTCACGGAGAAGACGGTTGTTAACTCCGAGCCCAAACCATTCAGTTACCGGCCGCTGCTCGTCGAGATCGCTAAATTCATGCAGACACGCGTTCCGCCCGTCAGCGCCGATGAGACGCTGGAGATTTTCGCTTTTATGCAAGCTGTCGAACTGAGCAAGCAGCAAGGCGGGGCGGAAGTTCCGCTCACTCGTGTCACGCACTGATTGCAGGTGTCGGGAAAGTCTGAAGGGTGAAGTGTAAAGGCCAAAGGGTAAAGGATAGAAGACAGGGGAATTTACTTTTGTCCCGATTCGCTTGGTGTCTAGCCTTTACCCTTTAGCCTTTACCCTTAACACTTTTCGCGATAGCGGCGATGTGCGCGGGAGTCGTGCCGCAGCAGCCTCCGATGATTTGCGCTCCGGCTGCGATGAGCTCGCCGATTTTAGAGGCCATGAATTCCGGAGTTTCTTTGAAGACCGTTTTCCCCTCCTCCAGAACCGGCATACCGGCGTTGGCGTTGACAAGGATCGGCGTGTGCGGCAGCGCGGCCCGCATCTGGCGTGTGATTTCGATCATATTGGCGATGCCACTGCCGCAGTTCGTTCCGATAATGTCTGCCCCGGCCGCCGCCGCTTCACGCGCCACGCGTTCCGGCGTCACACCCATCATGGTGCGAAAACCGCGCGCCCCGGCTTGGAATGTGAAGGTGCACATCACCGGAAGCGCGGTCGAATCCTTGGCGGCCTTAACTGCTTCGAGGGCTTCCGGAAGCGACCCCATGGTCTCAATGCAGAGCGCATCCGCACCGCCCTCCGCCAAAGCCGTCACCTGCTCCTTGAACGCCTCGTAGAGATCGTTCGGCGTCGCGTCGCCGCCCTGCTCCTCAACGATGCGCCCAGTCGGGCCGACCGCGGCGGCGACATACCCCTTGCCTGCGATGACCTGTTTCGCAAGCGCCACCGCAGCCAGATTCAACTCTCGCACTTTGTCTGCCAGGCCGTAGGGCCTCAATTTGTAGCTGGTCCCGCCAAACGAATTCGTCTCCAGGATGTCTGCACCTGCGGCGAGATAAGCTTCATGAATCTCTTTGACGACTTCGGGATGGGAAATGCACCACTCCTCCGGGCACTCACCGGGCTGCAAGCCTCGGGCTTGCAAGAAGGTGCCCATGGCTCCGTCGGAAATCAGGATGTCTCCTTGCGCGATTCTTTCTCTGAATGACTTCATGCTCGTCTCTCCATGGCGAATCGGGCGATCGAAGGAACGCGTGATTCTTCTAACAGACAACCGTCCCTCACCCGGCCCGCTCCGGCTGATGAAAGCGCCTTCGCGCGACACCCTCTCCCCAAGGGAGAGGGCTATTACTCCTAACTTAACTCACACCCGCAGGATTCTGGGGCTGCCCACCCGTGCTTGGCCATCCGCCTGCCTGCCGACCTGCCCACCTGCCTATTTCTTGAAGTGGGCTGCAAAGAACGACCACATGATGTCGGTGGCGGGTATGTTATTACGGCTGAGGACGGTACCGGGCCACATATGGCGGCCGCCGAAAATGGTGTACAGCGTAACTCCGGCGCCGTTCTCGCAGCCGGTGTAGGTCTCAATTCTGAGCTGGTCCGTTTCTTTGCGCTCAGGCGTTGTCGAGCAGTCGTCCTGCTTCACCCAGAAGGATACGGTAGAGGGCACAGACGAGTCGGACCGTTTTGGGCCGAGCTGAAAAGGGGTCGTGCCGCCGTTGTACGGGACCAGGAAGTCGGCAGTGCCGTGAAAGATGATCACGGAGACGGATCCCGAAGGCTGGCACTCGACGTCCTGGGCGCCCTCCACGGGAGCGATGGCGGCAATCCGGTCCGCCATCTCGCATGCCAGCCGGTAGGACATCATCCCGCCGTTCGATATGCCGGTGGCAAAGATGCGTTTCGGATCGATCGGGTAATCGTGCTCGAGCCGGTCGATGAGTACGCGCAAGAAACCGACGTCGTTCACCTGATGCATCTTGGCGTAGCCGCAGCAGGCGCCGGCATTCCATGTGGGCGCGAGGCCGGAACCACTCGTGCCATTGGGATAAACAGCCAGGAAGTTCTCCTTGTCCGCCTTGTCGCTCATGCCCGACATGCGTTCAACGTTGGTGGCGCCCTGGATCGCGCCGTGAAGCACCAGGACCAACGGCAGGGGCGTTTTACCGTCATAACGCTTAGGCGGGTGAACGTGGTAGGTGCGTTTGCGGCCGCCGAATTCGAGCGTCTTCGAGAAGGTGCCTGCGGACTGGCCCAAGGCATCGAAGGGGCCGTGCAGGCTGAATACGTATGTGCCCGCGCCGTACACCGCAAAGGCAGTTGCGGCAATGGCGAGAAGTGTTTTCTGGCTGGTGGTCATTGGTGACTCACGACCTGCCACAGCAGTTCTTGAACTTCTTACCGCTGCCGCAAGGGCAGTAATCGTTGGGACTCACTTTCGGCGGCGCGTCAGGCTGGGTTACGACCTTTTGAACGCGGCTCAGCAGTTCTTCCAGATCGGAAATGTCTTCGGGCTCATCCGGTTCGACACCCACGATGACCTGCCATCCGTGCTCGTTGCAAAGAGCGACGATTTCTTCGCCATGCTCAATTGTCTGGACCCGGACGATGGCGGGATGTTTGTAGGTTCCCAGCTTTGCCATTACGGTTCTCGTCGTTGATGAGCCACTCCGCGGGTCCGCGCTACCCGCGTTTAAGCGGCTTGGGCACGCGACCCGCGGCGCAGGCGCGCGGCACGGACGGTGTTCGACATCAGCATGGCGATGGTGAGCGGGCCGACGCCTCCCGGCACAGGTGTGTAAGCGCCCGCCTTTTCCTTCACGTCTTCGGGCTGCACGTCCCCGACTAGGACAGATCCTTTCGCCGCGAGGTCACGGAGCGGTCCCGAGGGATCATGATAGATGCGGCGAATCTCTTCGGCGGAGGTCAAACGGTTCATGCCAACGTCGATCACCGTGGCGCCGGGCTTGATGAATTCGCCCGTCACAAAGGCGGGCTTACCCATGGCGACCACCAGGATATCGCCCTCGCGCGCCACGGCCGGCAGATCGCGGGTTCTCGAGTGGCAAACGGTAAGCGTGGCGTGCTGGTGAAGCAACAGCATGGCCACGGGCTTTCCGACGATGTCGCTGCGTCCCACTACCACAGCGCGCGCGCCTTTGATGGGAATCTGGCTGCGCACCAGGATCTCAATAATTCCGGCAGGCGTGCAGGGGACTAGCCCCGGGGTCCCCGAAACCAAGCGACCCACGTTGATGGGATGGAATCCGTCCACATCCTTCGCGGGGTCCACGGCCTCGAGCACGCGCTTCGAGTCGATCTGCGGTGGCAGCGGCAATTGAATCAGAATGCCGTCAATCTCGTCGCGGTGATTCAGTGAGTCCACGAGCGCCAGCAAACGCTCCTGGGTGGTGTCGGCGGGCAATTCTATTTTTTCACTGTAGAGCCCCAAAGATTCGCAGGTCTTCACCTTGCTTCGAACGTAGATTTGTGAGGCAGGATTCTCTCCTACCAGGACCGCTGCCAGGCCAGGCGTGATGCCGGCGCTCTTCAGGTTCTGAATCTGTTCTGCAAGCTCAGCCTTGATTTGGTCGCGAATCTTGTTGCCGTCCAGAATCGTTGGTGCCACGGTTGTCCTCCAGCGAGCAGCTGTGAGTTATCAGTCGTCAGTTTTCAGTCAGGCTTTCTGCTTTCTTCTCTGAAAACGTGTAGGGGTAGGGCTTGCCCCTCCCCGTTCATTAGGGGACGGCAAGCCGCCCCCCTACGCGCCCAACTTGCCTTCTCGGAACGCCTGGATGTAGTTGGCGCAGAACTCGTCGCGTCCCAACAGGGCCTCGGCGGCGCGAATATTGGCCATCAATTGCGGGTCACAGGGATCCACGATGGCGGTGTCCAGGCCTTGAGCCATCAACAGCATAAGCAGTGCCTGGTTAAGCAGCTTGCGCATCGGAAGCCCGAAGGAGACGTTGCTGATGCCCGCGCTGACGTGAACGCCCGGGTAGCGAGCCTTAATCAAGCCTGTAGCCTCTACCAGAGCTTTGCCGTGCTCCGGCCCAGTGCTGACAGGGAGCACGCAGGGATCCACGTAGATATCGTCCAGGACGAATCCTTCTGCGGTCAGCCGATCGACCAGGCGGCTGGCGGTCGAGACGCGCTCGGCAGCCGTGTTGGGCGGCCCCGCTTCGCCCAGGCAAAGGGCAATTACTTTGGGGCGAAACTCCTTCAGCAGTGGCAGCAGCACCTGTTGGCGCGCCGCCTCATCCGTAATGGAATTAATCATGGCGCGCTGTTTGCAAAGCGGGAGGGCGCGCCTCAGGGCGGCTGGGTCGGCGCTGTCCAGGCAGAGTGGAATGGAAACTGTTTCCTGAACGATGTTCACCAGCCAGGGCAGAACTTCCATCTCCTGACCCGGCAGGCCGCCGTTCACGTCCAACATGCCAGCGCCGGCATTGGCTTGCCTGAGGGCAATTTCCTTGAAGAACTCCGCGTCTCTTTTTTGAGCGGCTTCTCCGACTTTCTTTCGAGTGCAGTTAATGAGTTCGCCGATTATGAGCACGAGATTAGTCTTCCTCCTGAGAGAAATGGATTTCATTCCGTAGGGGCGCCTAGCCATGCGACCCTACCACAGCGCGGCGGAGCCGCAACCAAATGCAGATTCTTTGCGTAGTTTACCCTGACCGGGCAAACTGCAGACCCTTCGCTTCGCTCAGGGTGACAGCGAACGGGCTCAGAATGACATGTCATCCTGAGAGAGCGTGATTTTTTTGGATATTGCGAAAAAGTGCCATTGATAACAAAAGAGTTAAGTGCTCGAAAATGGCCAAAAATCCAAAAAAATCACAAACTCTGAGCGAAGCGAAGGATCTGCTTTTCTTCCCGCGCCGCGAAGAAACCCAAACGATTATACCTTCTGAGCCGGGACCGCCGCCTGAAGATCTTTCCTCTTGCAGACGTTGTCCAACCCTGCCATGCGGTTGGCCAGAGCGTTGGTGTTGTCCAGGCACCAGTCGCGGGGTGGAATGAGGGTGCGGGCGAACTTCCGGGGATCGTCGCCAACGGCCAAGGCGCCCTTATAGATCACGTTCCAGATGCAGAGCTGCTCGGGGCGCGCCTCGCAGGTTCCATCCACTCTCGAGCCTCCGCAAGGGCCGTTGCGAAGCTCTTTGTAGCACCAGCGCGTGGAGCAACCCGCGTAGTCGAGGTGGTCCTGAAGACAATCGCCGCAGCTTCGGCAGCCCAAAGTGGCCTTGCGATAAAGCGTGGAAGGCTCCAGCAGCCAATACCACAGGCCGTGGCGCCAGGAAGTTCCCGGGGCGCCGTCCCGGTTGGGCTTCAGCCGGGCGCTGAAGAAACGGTGGCCGAAAGAACCCTCGGCGATCAGGTGCCGGTGTACCTGCTGGGACAGCCACTGGACAAAGGTGGCGTGCGGTTTGGTGTGAGTGACCTGATACTCGCCCGTGCCGTCACTCAAACCGTCGGCCGACTGCGGCAGCAGATAAAACTCGTTGGGGTAGGGGAAGATCAACTCGTCGAGCTTGTTTTTCCACTCGCCCGACAGGGCCTCGGCCCGCTCGAGAATGGTCATGAAGTCTTTGTGCGCGAGGCCAAACCCGCCCACGTGGGCTCCGGCGAAGCCTAGTGACTTCGCGGCCGCGACCATCAGCGCCGCGCGCTCCAGGCGTTGAGGCTTCTTCTCCTTCTCGAGCCGCCGGATGAGTTCGTCAGGGATGACGCACCCAGCCACTTCTCCCGTTTGCATCATTTGCGCGATTTTAGCGGTGGGAACATAAACGTTGGCCAGAACCGGGCGGTCGCCTAAGCCCTCGCGGGTCAAGTAATGCTTCAGCTCGCTCAGCTTGCGGATGTTGTATCCCAACTGGGTGATAATGAACTGCGCCCCGACCGTGAGTTTGAGCTGCGCTTTGTAGAATTGCATCATCTGGTCAGACTCGTGAACTTTGTAAGGGTTCACCACGGCGCCGGCAAAGAAATTGAAGGGAGTGCTCTGGACGGTCCGCGGCCCCTGCTTGTACTCGATGCCCGTCCGCATAGCCTGAATCAGCCAGAGGAGCAGCACCGAGTCCAGATCGTAAACCGGCTTCGCTTTGCCGCCGAAACCTTCCTTCTGAGCGTCGCCGGTCAGAGCCAGAACGTTCTCCACACCTTCGCGCGCCAAGCCGTGCAGGCGCGCCTCCAGGAACGACCGGTTTCCATCTTTCGCCGTGAGGTGAGCAATCGGCGTAAGGCCTCGTTCCCGGATGAAGGTGACGAAGGCCTCCGGGGGCAGCGCCGGGTTGCCGCTGGGAAGGTCGGTGATGCTAATGATCTTAATCCCCTTTGGCTCCGCAGCCGCCTCTTTGACAAAGGTCTCCGCCTCGGCCATATTGTGGTCGCGGCCCAAGACAAGCTCCGCCGTGCAGAAAAACTCGTGTTTCTCGAGCGCTTCCCTCAGGTGATTCGGGGTCCGTGCCTCTCCGTTGTCGTTCATGTGTCAGTCCTTTCCTCGGTAACTCCCCTGCTCGCCGGAGGAGGGGTTGGGGATGGTGGGCGGTGGCGAACCACCCCCTAGCCCCCTCCTTAACCAAGGAGGGGGTGATTGCAGCTCAGAACAGTCCGGAAACTTTCCCGGTTTTCACATCCACGTCCACCTTGCGGAATCCCGGGCTGGAAGAAGTCCCCGGCATCAAGCTGATCGTGCCGGCGCAGGGACAGAGAAACTTCGCCCCCGAGTAAACCAGCACGTCCCGAATCGGCAAGGTCCAGCCCTTGGGAACACCTTTAAGCGTGGGCTCGTGGCTTAGGCTTAAGTGAGTCTTCACCATCATGGTGGCGTAAT
>Ga0209517_10001412_pt1 | contig 36515 bp, 37 predicted proteins | sample PeaSoiMetSII2010_FD_187695 | JGI IMG/M metagenome (GOLD analysis project Ga0209517, IMG submission 187695) | Peat soil microbial communities from Weissenstadt, Germany - SII-2010 (SPAdes) (version 2) | ecosystem: Environmental > Terrestrial > Soil > Wetlands > Peat | place: Germany... | reverse complement strand
CGCGGGCGAGGGGCAAGTAAGCGCTCAATGTAAATAGCCCCTCTCCCGCGCTTGAGCGGGAGAGGGAGGGACCCGCGCTCCGCAGCGGAGCGAAGGAGCGTGGGAGGGTGAGGGTGGTGCGGCGTGCGACCGGCCGCCGCTACCCAACCTCGGGGATTGGGACCATAATTTGGCCCAAGCAAAACCAGGGCAGGGAGCGGACGCATGACGGGCCGCTATGACGAGATGTTCCGGCGCTCGCTCGCGGATCCCGCGGGGTTTTGGGGGGAGGCGGCGGAGGCGATCGATTGGGACAAGCGATGGGATCGCGTGCTCGATGACACGCGCGCGCCGTTCACGCTGTGGTTCGCGGGCGGAAGGCTCAATACCTGCTGGAATGCGCTCGACCGGCATGTGGAGCGCGGGCGCGCCGAGCAGGTAGCGCTGATCTACGACAGCCCCGTCACCTCCACGATCAAGACATTCACCTACCGGCAGCTTCGCGACAAGGTGGCGCGGCTTGCGGGCGCGCTCGTCGGGCTCGGCGTCGCCAAGGGAGATCGCGTCCTCATCTACATGCCGATGGTGCCGGAAGCCGCGATGGCGATGCTCGCCTGCGCGCGGATCGGCGCGATCCATTCCGTGGTGTTCGGGGGATTCGCGGCGCCGGAGCTCGCCACCCGCATCGACGACGCCAAGCCCAAGGTCATCCTCTCGGCCTCCTGCGGCATCGAGGCGCAGCGGGTCATTCCCTACAAGCCGCTGCTCGACGCCGCGATCGAATTTGCGAAATCGAAGCCCACGGCCTGCGTGGTGCTGCAACGGCCGCAGGCGCGCGCCGAGCTCGTGCGCGGCCGTGACCACGACTGGGCGGAGCTCGTGGCGAAATCGAAACCCGCGGACTGCGTCCCCGTCGCCGCCACCGATCCGCTCTACATCCTCTACACCTCCGGCACCACCGGCATTCCCAAGGGGATCGTGCGGCACAACGGCGGGCACGCGGTGGCGCTCAACTGGTCGATGAAGCACGTCTACGGGATCGCGCCCGGCGAGACCTGGTGGACGGCGTCGGACGTGGGCTGGGTGGTGGGCCACTCCTACATCGTCTATGCGCCGCTGATCTACGGCTGCACCTCGATCCTGTTCGAGGGCAAGCCGGTGGGAACGCCCGACGCCGGCACCTTCTGGCGCATCATCGGCGAGCACGGGGCGGTCGCGCTCTTCACTGCCCCGACCGCTTTCCGCGCAATCAAGCGCGAGGACCCCGACGGGCACCTGATCCGCAAATACGACCTCGGGAAATTCCGCGCCCTCTTCCTGGCGGGCGAGCGCGCGGACCCGCCGACGGTGGAGTGGGCGCAGCAGCAGCTGAAGGTGCCGATCATCGACCACTGGTGGCAGACCGAGACGGGCTGGCCGATCACGGCGAACCCGGCGGGGATCGAGCTGATGCCGGTGAAGCTGGGCTCGTCCACCAAGCCGATGCCGGGCTGGGACCTGCGCGTGCTCGGCACCGACGGCCACGAGGTGAAGCGCGGCGAGATCGGCGCGCTCGCGGTGAAGCTGCCGTTGCCGCCGGGTGCCTTACCGACGCTCTGGCACGCCGACGAGCGGTTCAAGCAGAGCTATCTCGAGGAATATCCCGGCTACTACCAGACCGCGGACGCCGGCTACATCGACGAGGACGGCTATGTCTATGTGATGACGCGCACCGACGACATCATCAACGTGGCGGGCCACCGGCTCTCCACCGGCGGGATCGAGGAGGTGCTGGCGGCGCATCCGGACGTGGCGGAATGCGCGGTGATCGGCGTGCACGACAGCCTGAAGGGCCAGGTGCCGCTGGGTTTCCTGGTGCTGAAGGCCGGCGTGAAAAAGGCGCGGAGCGAGGTGCAGGCGGAGGCGGTGCAGCTCGTGCGCGACCGCATCGGGCCGGTGGCGAGCTTCAAGACCGCGCTGGTGGTGGAGCGGTTGCCGAAGACGCGGAGCGGAAAGATCCTGCGCGGCACCATGCGCAAGATCGCCGACGGCGAGGAGTACAAGATGCCCGCGACGATCGACGACCCCGCGATCTTGGGCGAGATCACGGAGGGGCTGCGGGCGGCGGGGTTTATTTAGGAATATTTGCTCATCGCTCAAGGCTGGCACTCAATGTTCGCAATTCTCACCAAGCCCTTTGAAACGATCACCCCGGCGGATGTAGCGGAGCTGGTGTCGGAAAGCTGGCCGGAAGGTTATACGGTCGAGTTCAAGAGGGCTCTCCCGACGGCAAAAGGTGGGGACGATCAATGGATCACCGGCGGCAACAAAATCGGCGACTACGCGCGCGACGAGATTCTGTCTGAGATAGTTGCGTTCGCTAACGCTCAGGGTGGAATGCTCGTCCTGGGAATCGAAGAAACGAAAGACAAACCGCCACGGGCGAACAATGTTGTGCCACTGCCTCGTGTTGGTGAGCTGGCGCGGCGTTTTGAAGACGCCGCCCGGTCATGCATAGACCCTCCGTTGCCTCGACTGCAAGTGCGTCCGATCGAGATTCAATCGGGGGAGGGAGTAGTAATTTTTCGAACAGGACCATCCAGCTCTGCGCCGCACCGGCTCACCACGACGCTCGACGCTTATAAGCGACATGGCTCAAGCACGATGAAGATGACGATGCGCGAGATACAGGACATGACACTAAACGTCGCCCGTGGCTTGGCAACGATCGATGCGACCTTCGAGGATCGGCGCGTAAAATTCGCCAGCTGGGGCGAGCGATTGAATCAGCAATGGCCCTTAGCGGCGTTCCGAGTGACCGCCTTGCCACTAGAGGGACTCCCGGCATTGGGACGTCTATATGGGCGGAAAGACCTATTCCCCGAGCTTTACAGATTCGAGGTGATGGTCGGTCAAGCCAAAATGGAATTGGTCGTCCCGCTTCACGATTATCGAGAGCGGCCGATCCTCAGGGGCGTGACTCGGTACTTCGACCTAGACTCACAGCACTTCCGGCAAGAGTTTCACCAGTCTGGCATCGTCGATCTGTGGCTGGCATTGCCCGCGTACGCAGCGCCGCAGGGTGGGCAGAGCTATCTACAAATATACCACGGCTGGGTATTGGGTGCTGCGCTGAACGTGATGCATCTTGCAGATCTATTTCGCACACAAGCGGGTGCGCCAGAGGCGGAGTTTGGATTGGAGATTGAAATTAGGAGATTTGGGGTGGGTCCCACGCCTTTCATTTACGTCGAACTTGGCTCTAACTATGGTCTCGGGCGCCATCAGGTTGGAGAGGCGCCGGTACTGCTCTCGCGAATTCCGGTCGACAGAAGATCTAATTTCGAAGGAATCCTCAACCTTATCGATGTGGATATTTTCGATGCGCTTGGAGTAGCCCAACCTTTGAGCATTCCGATTAAGCTACGAACGTGAGCCGCAGCTATTCAGAGGGAACGGGATTCATAGCGGATCTGGGCGAAGCTGAGGAGGATGGTGATCGGAGTCCGTCCCAGTCCGTCCCCGATTTGCTACATCTCGCGTGCTCTCGCCACGGCGCCCTCGTCGGTGCTCGCCCAGTAGCGGCGGACCTTCGCGATGCGGCCAGTCGGGCCGCGTGGCAGAGGCGGTAGGTGGCCACTGCGGACCCGTTCCGGTGCTACACTCTCGGCAGCACTTTATCCGAGAAGAGCCGGAGCGGGAACAATGGCGCAATTCAACGAAGTTAAGGCGTACATGCTGTACCGCATCTACCAAGAGGCCTACGACTCTCGCGACCAGACCTATAGCGCGCTCGATGCTGAACGTTTCGCGGCCGGTGAAGTCGGCAAGCGGATCGCAATCAAGGCGATCGAAGCGTTGGTCGCTGAGGGTTTGCTGGAAGGGGAGATTGGCAGTTTCGACATTTCGGCTCGCGGAATTCAGTACGTCGAGAATCAGCTCGACATCTCGTGGTCGGAAATAGCGCGGCTCGCCGAACGACTAAAGCGGCACGGGTCAGCCAACTTCCAACTCACGCCGATAGGCACCCGAGGCGCGCCAGGCACAGAGTATGCTGATACACCACTACCGCTCCGGGCCGCCGCAGAGACTGCCGGAGCCGGCGCCCTTCAGGCCAACGCAGAGGCACGCGAAAGTCCAATTCTCTGGGACATCTCCAGACTTCTAGAAGCGCCAGCGTCTGATCGAGTAGTGACCCTGGACCACAACGGTGGTCCCTACCAAGAGGCGATTGCCTCACTTGAGAAAGCTATTCAAGAATTCAAGAACGATCATCATCTCGACAATCACTTCGGTCGAGAGAAGGGCGCGCTGGTCCGAACGCTAGAAGCTGGTCGGGAGCTGCTCAGTGACGCGCAGGTCCGAATTTCCTCTGTCGTCACGACAGTTGTTAACCCGCTCAAGGTCTTGATTGCTCGGTATCAGGATGCGATTGCGCACGGCCTCGCGATAGTGGCTATCGAGAAGCTTTGCGAATTAGCGCAGGCTGCTCTGGGCGCGATCAAGACACTATTCTCGTGAGGCTGACTCAGGGCTCGGTCATGCGCGCAACTCTGGTTCAACGGGCATATGAAATAGCGGACGGACCCCAATTACGTCTGCGCCGCTTAATCACGATAAGGAAATAGGGTCAGAGTGGATCTCCCTGAATGAGAGCCGCGTGCGCACATGGTGGCGCGCGCCTGCTGAGTTGAGTTTACTCTGACCCCATTTCCCCCTATTTCCCCGAAGCAACTGTCATGGTGCACGGACAATTTCCTCCACTTTTAAGTCGGAGCGCACCGCATCTCGGGCTGAACCAGCGTATCGTCATTGTCCGTCGAGGCTTTCATGGTACCTTTACTCTCCCTTTTGATCTCAAAACGCACGCCCTGGGTAGGCCAAAGCACCCACATGAATTTCGGATTCACGAGCGAGGGGTAAAAGATCATTTCTTTTCCGTCATAATCCGCCGATTGGAACCTATGTGCACCTGCCTTAACTATTATCCTGTAGTCGCACTTCGTATCAAAATCGGTGTTCGTCTTGGTGTCGACAGGCTGCCAACCGAGGTCACGTTTTAGCGCGTCAGCCTTATCGTTGATAACTTTGGTTGTTCCCCTTACCCGAATAGTCCTTCCAGAGCGAAAACATTTGAGCAATAGCACAACCCAAAACCACGGTCAGATAATAGAGAAACTGCTGACCCAGATGCACCGAGACGAAATTGATGATCGAGTTTGCGTCCATAGCATCCTCACTGCGGAATCTTCAGAGATGTTTCGCCGTGCTTCCCAGGCGCAGAAGCCGGTGTGGGCGAGGCTGGAGCTCCGGCTTGACTCGTAGATCCGCGACGCTCGCTCTCAGCCCCATTACATCCCTCTGCTCCACGCCCACCGTAACCGGGTTGGCCGGGTTGGCCAGGATTGCCCGGCGTTCCATTCGAACCCGGTGCGCCTGGCTCGGCAGTCGCATCCAGGTGAAAAGTTGGAGATGGCAAGTTTACGATAACGATTACGTTTCCGCCATTTCCACCGTTTCCGCCTGGGCCTCCGCTACCAGCTTGCCCCCCGACACCCGCTTTGCCGCCAGTTCCAGGGCCTGCTGCGCAGCCGGCGGCAACTTGTGCGCCGAACGGGAGTTTCAGAAAATTTGGTCTCGCTCGCCCGCCTTGCTGCCCGTCACCGCCAGGACCGCCGTCGCCGCCCGGTCCTCCTGGGGTGCCGTCTTCTCCAAAATTGCTTATCGTCAACGTACCGCTTGCCTCACCGCTGACGTTTAGAGCGATTTGGGCCGCCGATCGTCCAGCACGGCCGCTAGCGCCTTGTGCTCCCAAGGCACCTGGAGGGCCATCATGTCCAGGGCACGCTTCGCCACATCCTCCAGTGTTCGGACCAGGGTCATATACCGGCGGCTTAGGTGGTGTCGCCGGCTTTGACAGTACGTCGCTGGCTGGCTGCCTTGATGCAAAGGAATCGATATGCGCGGTACCTTCAATGTAAAGATTTCCACGAGCGTTGATTATCAGAGGATGGCCATCTGTTACGATTTGGGCCCCGTCACCAAGGTGGATGTCTTGGCAATTCATAAATGTATCCTGGGAAAGCTTGACGCTTACGCCTGCGTCAAAGGTGCAGGTCGCTAACTGTTGAGGTGTCGGATCGGTGGGTTGGGACTTTGCGTGCGTCGGCAAGAGCGCCGAAGCACCGATTGCAAGGAAGCAGACCGTGAGCGAAGCGCGCATCGGACCTCCGAATAAGAACCTTCAGCAGCCCGGTGAGTCTGGACAATGCCGAATAGGGAACAGTCCACGATTGCACCTGAAGTTCGGTTGGGCGAAGCAGCGTAACGGTGGTCTGTGCTCAATTACCCACGAGCAATAGAAAAGGTCCCGTTCGGGCCATTCGCGCCGCTCTTGCCATTTTGGCCGCGCCGAGTGTCTTGCGGGATACGAGTTGTTCCGAGAGCATCCCCAAAACAGCGCATCTTGCGACCGAGGCCACCGGGTCCGCCCGGGCCGCCGGGTCCGCCCGTGACATCTGATTTAATACCCGAGATTTCGCCAAGGAGGGTGTTGTACTGGATCTCGATCGTAGCGCCCAGGCCACCGGGCCCACCGTCAGCGCCTGGTCCGCCCCGATCGTCTGGGCTATTCCCAAATCCCTGGAACTCTCGCTCACACCTTGCCTGATCGTGCCCAACGCCATTGTTGTGGCCTCCGTTGTCCATCACGAAATCTGGCGGCGTGACGCCGGCGGTCCCCTGTGTCCCAGGTGACCCTCTCCCATTGAAGACGGCAGCACCTTCGATGATTAGTTTCTTCCTTGCATTTATCGCTAGTTTCACACCGTTGTGAACGTCGATCTCAGCACCGTCAGTAATGCAAATATTATCGCCGCTTATCGCTTTTCCCGAGGTGATGTCTTCCTTTGTAATGATCACATCGCTGGCTTGACATGCAGCTCGGATAGGAGGATCGGAAACCGGAGGCGCAGGGTACCACCATGTGAACAGCACCCACAGACCTGCGACAATACCAGCCAAGACAGGCCACCAGCGCAGTAGTTGGTTTGATTGACGCATCCGCGCCCCCCAATGGATGCAGCACCACTAATTATTTTAGCGCAACAGTGGAAAATCGCCATAATATTGTTTCGCAAATCTGGGACCGACCAGGACCGACGCCATTTCATGCGACAATCCAGCCGGCGCGCGCATCCCTCGCCATGACCATCGGCCTCTCGAGCTACCGCTGGAACAACAACATCAAGTCGCTGCTGCTGCTGGCGGTGTTTCCGTTCCTGCTGCTGTTGTTCCTGACCGTGCTCCTCTACGTCGTGGTGTTCTTCGTCACGTCCGACGATGGACTGTCGCGAGACGATTTCCTGACCTTCAACGTGACGCCGGTGCTCGGGACGTACGGGCCGCTCGATTTCACGCTCGGCATCGCCTGCGCCATCGGACCCACCGTCATCGCGGTGGCACTGGTCTGGTTCGTGATCGGCTATCTCTTCAACGACAGGATGATCCACCGGGCCACCGGCGCCGAGCGGGCCGGGCGCGCCGAGGCCCATCGGCTCAACCGGGTTCTCGAGCCGCTCTGCATCTCGCGCGGACTGGCGGTGCCTCGGCTCTATGTGATCGACACCGACGCCATGAATGCCTATGCGAGCGGCATCGACAACCGCAGCTATGCGATCACCGTGACGCGCGGGCTCCTCGACGGGCTGAACGACGCCGAGCTCGAGGCGGTGCTGGGCCACGAGCTCACGCATATCCTGAACCGCGACTGCCGGCTGCTGATCGTCACCATCCTGTTCGTGGGTATCATCTCGTTCATCGCGCAACTGGGCTGGCGCGCGCTGTCGGCGAAATCGGAAGGCGGCGGCGTCGTTTTTGCGATCGCGATCGGGCTGGTCGGCGCCGGCGCCTATGGGCTGGCGCTGATCCTGCGCTCCGCGATCTCGCGCAAACGCGAGTACCTCGCGGACGCGGGCTCGGTCGAGCTGACGAAACGTCCGGAGCCCTTGATCTCCGCCTTGCGCAAGATCGCCGCCAATCCCAATGTGCCGCACGCGCCCTCGGAAGTGCGGCAGATGTTCATCGAGAATCCGAGGGCCGCCGTCGCGTTCCTCAATCTGTTCGCGACGCATCCGCCGCTCGAGGAGCGCATCCGTGTGCTGGAAGCGATGGAAGGCGGCGCCGCACTGCCGTTCGAGGGCTCGCCGCCGCCGCAGGCCTAGGGTCGGAGCGACGACGCTGCGCGTCGGGCTTTGATTTCGCTTGACAAATCCGGATTCATCTGGTACAGACCGTGAGCGCTGAGCGACTGCCCGAAGCGCGCGTTCTCGGCCTCTCCCACAATCCGAGCCACCCCATGACGACGCTGCCGCCGCGCATGCCGTTGCGTGCCTCCCGTCCCAGCCGCAAGCCCGATCGGCCGCTCACGCCGAAGCAGACGCGCTTCGTCGACGAGTATCTCCTCGACATGAACGCGAGCGCGGCGGCGCGCCGGGCGGGATATCGGGAGACCTCGGCGGCGCAGAACGGCCACGGCCTCGCCCGGCGCCCGAACGTCGCCGCGGCGATCGAGGCGAGGCTCGCCGAGCGCCGCGCGCGGCTCCACGTCACCGCAGAGCGCGTGATCGCGGAGCTCGCGCGGATCGCCTTCGCCGATATCGGCGCGATCATGGACTGGTCTGCCGACGCCACGACGCTGAAGCCGCCGGGCGAGATCTCCCCGGACGACCGCGCCGCGATCGCGGAGATCGCGGTGGTGAAGCGCGGCGACGGCGTCGCCACGCGCGTCGTCCTGCACGACAAGGAGCGCGCGCTCGAGGCGCTCTGCCGCCACCTCGGCCTCTTTGCGCGCGCGGGCCAGAGCCACTCGCCAAGCATGCTCGGGCAGCCCGCGCCCCACGTCGCCAGGGCCGACGAGCTCCGCGAGATGCTCCGCGCGAAGATCGAGAAGCGCGTGGCGGAGCGCGTCGAGGAGGCGCTCGCCGCCAGAGCCGCGGCCGAGCGGGAAGCGGCGCAGCAAGCGACCGAGGAAACGGCGCCGGAGTCGACTTGAGGATGCTCCGGCGCTAGAGATCGGCAACACCGGGGAATGCGAGGAGGGCTCGCCATGGCTGCGATACCGTTGGGCGCCAAGGGGACGTTCACGCTGGTGGTGGCGCCCCAGCACCTCGCCAATCAGTTCAAGGACGCGACGCTCCCGCCGGTGCTGGCGACGCCCGTGATGATCATGGCCATGGAAAATGCCGCGCTCAATGCGCTCAAGCCCTATCTCGAGCCCGGCGAGAGCGCGCTCGGCACCGCCGTCACCGTGCGCCACGTCGCGGCGACGCCCGTCGGTCAGCGCATCGTGGCCGAGGCGGAGGTGACGGGCGTGGAGCGGCGACGGATCGAGTTCAAGCTGACCGCGCGCGACGAGCTCGAGGAGATCGGGCACGGCACGCATGAAAGAGTGCTCGTCACCCTGAGCCGGATCAAAGACCGGCTCGCGGCCAAGAGCCGGCGTTAGCGGCGGGGTCTCGACCAACTTGATCCCGGGACTTGCCCGGGATAAACCCGGGCATGACGAGTATAGAATGCCGGCACTCAGACTCGTTGGGGGCAAACATGAAACGCGCAACACTCATCCTTCTCGCGCTCTTCCTGCTGGGCGCGCCGGCGGCCTCGGCCGACGAGGCCGGGCAGAAGCAGGCGGTGGCGTTCGTGAAGAAGTTCTACGACTGGTACGTGCCGATCGCGCTCAAGCCCGACCTGAAGGAGGACAGCTCCAACGTGGCGATCGCCAAGCGCGGCGCGCTCTTCGATCCACCGCTGCTGAAGGCGCTCAAAGAGGACGCCGAGGCGGCGCGGAAATCGCCCGGCGACATCGTGGGCCTCGATTTCGATCCCTTCCTCAACAGCCAGGATCCCGACGACAAATACGTCGTGGCCGAGGTGAGCGAGAAGGACGGGCGCTATCTCGTCAACGTCTACGGCCTGCGCAAGGGCAAGCGGGAGAAGGACGTCAGCGTCGTCGCCGAGCTCAAGCCCGCGAAGGACAGCTTCGTGTTCACGAATTTCCGCTATGGCGCCGACGGCGACCTGGTCGCGGTCCTGAAGCAGCTGGCCGACGACCGCGCGCACCCGTCGCAATGATTGGGGGAAGCGGAGTCGCCTCGTCCGCGCTATCCGATCGCTCCGACGGCGACTCTGCGCCGATTCAGAGATTGTTGCCGAGCCACTCGCGACTGTAGTCGTCGTAGTTGGCGGCGCAGTCGGAGCGGACTTCATTCACAAAGGGGATTGCACTCCGACGCCATATGCGGGAAGCATCTCGGTCTGAGGATGCACCAGAGCCGGCCATCGAAGGGAGCGACCCATGAGTTTCGACCTGGACCAGTTCATCGGGGATCTCAGGGCGGCGCTCGGCGAGCGGTCGCGGCAGGCGCTGCGCGAGGTGGTGGCGCGCGCGGTCTCCGAGCCCGCGTCCCTCTTGCGTGCGATCGGCGCGCCCGATAAGGCCGCGGTGCAGGTGCTGCATCAGTCACCGGACCTCACGGTGCTCAACGTGGTCTGGGCGCCGAAGCAGGTGACGTTCCCGCACGACCACCGGATGTCGGCGGTGATCGGCATGTACGGCGGGCGCGAGGACAACGTGTTCTGGCGCCGCGTCTCCGGTGGCACGAGAAAATTCCAGATCGAGCCCGCAAGCGGCGAGGCGCTGGGCGACGGCGATACCGTGATCCTCGGCCGCGACATCATCCATTCCGTGGTCAATCCGCTGGAGAAGCTCAGCGGCGCCATCCACGTCTACGACGGCCCCTTCCTCACCACGGCGCGCAGCATGTGGAACGCCGAGACGCTGGCGGAAGAGCCTTACGACATCGCCGCCGTCGCGAAAGGCATGCCGCTCCAGATGGCGCGGTAGGCTCGCCGGGTTCGCACCGGCGCTCGCCGTGCTAGGATCGCGGCGTCCCGCTCGAGGAGGGAAGGATGCAGCCGCCAGAATTGCCGGTCCTGAAGATCGGCCAGCTCGAGATCCGCTATCTGCTCGACGGCACCGTCACCGGCGCCGGCATGGGCGTGTTCGAGCTGACGGTGCCGCCGGGCGCGCGGGTGCCGCCGGCGCACAGCCACGGCAAGAACGAGGAGGTCGTCTACGTCCTCGAGGGCGTGCTGCGCTACACGGTCGATGACGAGACCCGGGACCTGAAGCCGGGCGAGCGCATGTACACGCCGCGCGGCTCGGTCCACGCCTTCAGCAACCCGCACGAGGGCACCACCCGGGCGCTCATCATCCTGACCCCGGATATCGGCTTGAAGTATTTTCACGAGGTCGCGGAAGCCGCTCAAGCGCCCGGCGGCCCCAATCCCGCGAAACTGGTGGAGGTGATGACCCGGTACGGGCTCGTGCTCGCCCCGCAGAAGCCGGCCGCCGCCGCGCGCTGAGCCCGCGAGCGCGCTCGCGCCGGCGCTCGATCCACCGGATGAACGGCGGATACGGCCACCAGGTCCGGATCTCCGAGGGCGCGGACGCCGCGGCGATCCCGGTTGAGGCGTCGGTCTCGATCATGCTCGGGATCGTGGCATCGCGCCTCGGCCACGCAATTACTTGGCGGGTAATATCACCCTCGGCAACCTCATCTCGGGTCGCTGGGGTTGCACCAGCATTCCGCTCTTGCGACGAGCCGATGGGTTCTCGCTCGCTGCAGGCCGATTCAACCGCCGTGCTTATGCCGCCTTCACCAGAGCCTCATGCACGACAGTCTCTTCGGCCGGGCGAGAGGCGGCGCGATCCGCGGTCGGTAGGAGCCGTGCGGAGTTAAGGATGAAGGTCATCTCGGATGCGACGTGGATGAAGGCCGCAAGCAGCGGATTTAGGAGACCGATTGCGGCGAGCGCGATGCCCAGCGTGTCGACCGCGACCGTGCCGATAAAATTCTGCCAGATGATTTTGCGGGTGCGCCGCGCGATGGCGACCGTGTCGGCAAATCGCTCGAGGTCGTTGCCGAGCAGGACGACATCCGCGCTCTCGCGTGCCACGTCGGTTCCCGAGCCCATCGCGACCCCGACATCGGCCGCGGTCAAGGCCGGCGCATCGTTGATCCCGTCGCCCACCATCGCAACCAGGCGGCCACTGCCGACGAGCTCCTTGATCCGGGTCAGCTTGTCCTCGGGCAGCAGGTCGGCCTCGACCTCCGCAATGCCGAGTCGATGCGCCACGGCGTCGGCGACCGCCCTCGTATCGCCGGTCAGCAGGACGGTCCGGAGGCCCATGCGGGTGAGCGCCTCGACGGCTCGCCGGGCCTCGGGCCGAACGGAATCGGCGACGGCGATGCAGCCGAGAAACACGCCATCGCACGCGACGAGAATTTCGGATGCCGCCTCGGTGCCCGCCGCGAAATTCTCCGGCACGGCGACGCCGCGATCGGTCATCAGCGCGCGGTTGCCGACCAGGATGGTGCGGCCGCCGACCAGGGCGGCGATGCCGCGGCCCGGCGTGTAGTCGAACCGCTCCGGCTCGGTCAGGGGCCGGTCTTGCTCGCGGGCGTGCGCGACGATCGCCTGCCCCAGCGGATGCTCGGAGCGAAGCTCGGCCGATGCGGCGGCGTCGAGCACCGCGTCGCGAGAGTGGTTATCGGCCGGGACGACCGCCTGCACTTCCGGGCGGCCGTAGGTGAGCGTGCCGGTCTTGTCCAGCACGATCGTGTTCACGCGGCCGAGCATCTCGAGATAGAGGCCGCCCTTGATGATGGCGCCGAGCCGCGCCGAGCGGCCGATGCCGCCGAGGATCGCGAGCGGCGTTCCCGCGGCGACGCCGCACGCGCCGGCGACGATGACGACGGAAATCGTCGAGCGCATGTCGCGCGTGACCAGGAACGTCAGCAGCGCCGCCCCGAGCGCGAAATAGACGAGATAGCCGGCAAGGCGGTCGGCCAGGCGCTGCACCGGGGCGCGCGAGCGCTCGGCATTCTCGACCGCCTCGATGATCTTGCCGTAGCTCGTGTCGCGGCCGATCCGTTCCGCGCGGATCTCCAGCGCGCCCGACTGGTTGATCGACCCGGCGTAGACCGGCGCGCCCGCGATCTTCTCGACCGGCATCGATTCGCCGGTGATGCGGGCCTGATCCACGAAGGAGTGACCGCCGACGACCGTGCCGTCGACCGGCACGCGGCCGCCGGGGTTCACCAGCACGGCATCGCCGACCTTGAGTTCATCGGCGTCCACGTCGCGCACCGCGCCGGCGCGACGGACGGAGACCGAGCGAGGCAGAAAATCCAGCAGGTCGAGAATGGCGCGCCGACCACGCGAGACCGTCATGCCTTCCAGCACCTCGGCGACCAGCACGAAGAGGGTGATGACCAGCGCGGTGAAGAACTCTCCGATAGCCGCGGCGGCGATGATGGCGATGCTCATGGAGAGCTCCATGGTCATCCGCCGCGCGACGGCGTTCTCCGCCGCCTCCTTGAAAATTGGCCAGCCGCCGATAAGGACGCCGAGCACGCCGATCGCGCTGACCTGCGGGAAGGGCTCCCAGAGGCGGAACCAAACGGCCGCCGCCGCGAGCGCGACGAGGGCGATGCGCGCCGCCTCCGACCACGCGAAGCCGTGCTCGTGCTCCTGCTCGTGCTCGTCTTCTCTTTCGGCGGCGGTCAGGGCGCGCCTCCTTGTCCGGTTACTTCAGGTAGGCGTGGACCACGTCGATGAGCTGCTCGGAGCCCTTGGCGCGGTCGGCATCGCGATCGCGGGCGGGATCCGAGATATGGAAGCGGATGTGATCTTCCATGAGCTCGGCCATCAGGCTGGTCGCGGCGCCGCGGACGGAGACGACGAGCTGCATCACCTCGATGCATTCCGCCTCCGCCTCGAGCGCGCGCTCGATCGCTTCCACCTGCCCGCGCAGCCGGCGGACACGGTTCAAGAGCTTGGTCTTTTCACGGATGGTGTGGCCCATCGGAGCGCTCCGCTACGATTATAGCATACCCCCTACCCTATTCCGACGGTGTGCGCAACATTGACAGGCACTTCGCACCTTTGCTAAGTACGCGCGTCCCAGGGTTCGCATTTTTGCTAAGTCGGAGCCGCCATGACGCAGCCCCGTTCGCGCGCGCCGCGCCGCGGGCGATCAAATAACAGCGCCGCGCTCGCCGCCGAGTGCGCGCGGAAGCTGCTGGAACTCCGTACCCGCACCGGGGAAACCCAGAAAGGACTGGCGAGGCGGTTGCGGATGACCGAATCGATGATCTCGCGCCTCGAGCGCGGCGATCACGTTCCAAGCCTGAAGACGCTGTGCCGGATCGCCGACGCCTTCGGCCGCCACCTGGAGATCGTGTTCCACGAGCACGAGCACGCCCACGCCGACGGCACCCGGCACGTGCATCCCCACAGCCACCTCGACCCCGAGCACCAGCACGACCACGGAGACGAGAAGTGACCTACGGACCGGAGCTGCTGCTGGTCGCCGCCGTCGCCGCCGTCGGCGTGCTGCACACGGTCGTGCCGGATCACTGGGTCCCGATCACGCTGATCGCGCGCCAGCGCAGTTGGAGCAAGGCGGAGACGGCGCGCGCGGCGCTGGTCGCCGGCACCGGCCACGTGCTCTCGACGCTGCTCATCGCCGCCGTCGTTTGGCTCGCGGGCGTCGCCGTCGCGGAGCGCTTCGGCCACTATGTCGACACCGCCTCCAGCCTGGCTTTGATCGCCTTCGGCGGCTGGATCGCCATCTCCGCCTGGCGCGAGCTCGGAGGCTCGCACGGGCACGGGTATGGGCACAGCCACGCCCATGACGTCTCCCATCTGCACGGGCAGGGCCACGATGGCGCAACCGCGATCCACGGGCCGGAGCTCAGTCGCATTCCGACCGAGGCCGGCGACATCGAGCTCTCGATCTTCGAGACCGGCCAGCCCCCTCGCTTCCGCCTCACGGGCGCGCACGCCGATGCGATCCGCCTGGAGACCCGGCGCGAGGATGGCAGGCGCCAGCTCTTCATGTTCGCGAACCACGGGACCTACTGGGAATCGGTCGACGAGATCCCGGAGCCCCATGGATTCGCCGTCGCCCTCACCATCGATCACGGCGGTCACGCGCACACCTACACGACGCAGTTCGCCGAGCACGACCACCACCATGGGGACCGCGGCCACGACCACGGTGAGCCGCACGGGCATAACGAGGATCCGGCTCGCGACCCGCTCTATGCGCCGTTGCGCGGCGAGACGGCGGAACTCACGCGGCACGCGCACGTTCATCGGCACGGGAGTGGCCCGGCCCATCGGCATTGGCACGATCACACCGTCGAGACGCTGCATGCGCTCGGGTTCGATACCGAGGCGGAGCCGCCGCTGCATGAGCACCGACACAAGACCACGGCGCGCACAGCCTTGCTGCTGATTCTCGGTTCCTCGCCCATGGTCGAGGGCATCCCCGCCTTCTTCGCGGCAGGCAAATACGGCCTCGGCCTGATCGCCATCATGGCCGTGGTGTTCGCGCTCAGCACGATCGCGACTTACGTGCTGTTGTGTGCGTACTCGGCGGCGGGGCTGCAGCGCATACGGCTTGGCGCGCTCGAACGCTATGGCGAGGTGCTGAGCGGCGCGTTCATCGCTCTGGTCGGACTGGCGTTCTGGGTCTGGCCGGTTCTCTGAGCGGGCCGCCGCTCGCATCGACACGTCGCGTCGGCGGCGTCACGCGTCCTCTTTCCAAGCCTCGCGCCCTTCTTTGATTAGGCGATAGACGATCGCGAGCGAGGCTGCAGTCACGCGACAGCCGGGATTTCCTGCGCTTCCGACGGTTCACCCACATGGGCCACCATGTCGGTGATCACACGCCGAATGTGCTGGTCGGCCGCCGCGTAGAACACTTGCCTGCCCTGCCGCTGAGCGCGCAGCACGCGAGCGGCGCGGAGCAAACGGAGATGATGGCTGACGAGCGACGGTGAGAGCCGGGTGCGGATCGCAATATCCGATACGCAAGTCGGCGTGTCCAAGCAAGCCAGGATGATCTTGAGCCGGCTCGCGTCGCCCATGAGACGAAACATCTCCGCCAGCTCAATCGCTTGGCCGTCGGATATTGACAGTGGGTCGTTCGGAGCCATATTCCACACAGATGAATAGCTATTCATATAACGTTATAACGTAACAGTCAATCTCGCACTGGAGCGCCGGAGATGTCGGCCCACGACCACGATCACGCCGGTCGCCACGAGCATCGTGGCGACGATGATCGCCATGATAAGCACCGGCATCATCACGGGCACCACGGCCATGGCGATCATCAGGCTCACAGCCACGGCGCGGAGGTCGATGACGAGCGGCGCATTGGCTGGGCGTTCGGCATCATCTTCCTGTTCATGATTGTCGAGGCCGGGGGCGGTCTGATCGCGGGGTCCCTGGCACTGCTCGCCGATGCCGGACACATGGCGTCGGACGCGGCGGCTCTCGGCATGAGCTGGATCGCGCTTCGCATAGGCAAGCGGCCAGCCGATGCCGTGCGCTCCTATGGCTATCAGAGAATCGAGGTGCTGGTGGCCTTCGTGAACGGCTGCGCGTTGTTCGTCATTGCCGCCTGGATCGTCTTCGAGGCGGTGCGGCGGTTTGCGGCGCCGGCGCCTGTCCTGGGCGGCACGATGCTCGTGGTTGCCATCGCCGGCCTGCTCGCGAATATCGTTGCCTTCCTCGTGCTGAATGGCGGCAATCGCAACAATCTGAACATGCGCAGCGCCTGGCTCCATGTGCTCGGCGATCTCCTAGGCTTCGTCGTCGCCATCATCGCCGCCGGTATCATTCTGTTGACCGGCTGGTCGCCGATCGACCCGATGCTGTCGATTCTGGTGGTCGTTCTCATCTTGAAGAGCGCGGGCGAGATCGTGAGATCATCGGCCCATATCCTCCTGGAGGGGACCCCGCCGGGGATCGATCTCGACGCGCTGCGCACCGACTTGGCTGCCACGGTGCCGGCGGTCGCGGAGGTGCACCATGTTCATGCTTGGTCGCTGACGGCGGGGCATTCTCTGGTTACGCTCCACGTGCGCTGCGCGCCCGACGCGGACCCCGTATCTGTAATCCCGGCGATCAACAGCCGATTGAAGGACCGCTTTGGGATCGCGCACTCGACGATTCAGATCGAGACCGCGGACTGCCCCGACGAGCACCACCTGTAGTGAACCTGTGGCGCTACTCGAACCTTGGTGCCCATGAAGGCCAGGGATGCTTCCCCCATCGCCAGAAGTGTCAACTCCGGACGCTTTCACGATACCCCTCCGCGCTCGCGGGGAGAGGGCGGGATTTCTGCCGAGACCTCTTGCCGGCGCGCCCGTCGCTGAATTTGTTAACCATACTGGGGGCATGATCTAGGCTGACGACCGAGCAACCCCCAGCGGGACCGCCTAAGATGCCCTCAGCGCCTGTCGATGCCACCTCCGCGCACGACTTCCAAGCGCAGTTGCAGAGCCTGGTGCGCGCGCGCTATCCGCTCATCCACATCAACACCTTCGAGGAGGACCGCTGCCTCGCGGTCGTGCGCGCGCTCGCCAAGCACCTCGACCAGCACATGCTGATCTGGAGCACGAGCCGCGGCGTGCGCGGCGTCGAGCCTGCGAACGATCCCGACAACGCCCGGCATCGCCTCGCCGACTTGACGGCGGCGATCGAGCTCTTCGAGGGAATGACCACCGGCCGCGACCGCCACCCCGGCGGCTACATCTTCGTCCTGCTGGATCCCTATCCCTACCTCGGCGACCGCGCGGCCAACCCGATCTACCGCCGGCGCCTGCGGGATTTCGCGATCAATATCCGCACCAAGGGCTATCACGCCAACTGCGTGATCGTCTCGCCGAGCATGGCCGCGCCCTTCGAGCTCGAGAAGGAAATCACCGTCATCGATTTCCCGATGCCGAGCCGTGAGGAAATCTCCAACTACATCGCAAACTTCATCAAGCGGCTCGCCGGAAACAAGACGATCCAGATCGACCACGATCCCGCGCTGGTGGAAAAGCTGGTCGACGCCTCGCTGGGCCTCACGCTGTCAGAGGTCGAGGGCGCGCTCGCCAAGGCGCTGGTCGAGGACCTCGCGCTCACCTCCGGCGACATCGAGAAGATCTTCCGCCAGAAGCAGCAGATCATCCGCAAGAGCGGGATTCTCGAATACATCGATACTCGGGGCTTAACGCTGGCGGAGATCGGCGGCGTCGACGTCTTCAAGGAATGGCTGCGCATCCGCGCCGCCACCTTCTCACCGAAGGGCCGGGCGTTCGGTATCGATCCGCCCAAGGGCGTGCTGCTGACGGGAATTCCCGGCTGCGGAAAATCATGGTCGGCGAAATGCGTCGCCGCGTCCTGGCACCTGCCGCTGATCCGGCTCGACATGGGCAAGGTCTATTCCTCGCTCGTGGGCTCCTCGGAGGAGCACATGCGCGACGCCATCCGGATCACGGAATCGGTCGCGCCCTGCATCCTCTGGATCGACGAGATCGAGAAGGGGTTGCCGCATCTCGGGAACTATGTCGGCGACAGCGGCGTGTCGCTGCGCGTGCTCGGCAGTTTCCTCACCTGGCTGCAGGAGAAGACGGCGCCGGTCTTCGTGTTCGCGACGGCGAACCAGATCGACCAGCTGCCGCCGGAGACGCTCCGCAAGGGGCGGTTCGACGAGATTTTCTTCATCGACCTACCGACCGACGCCGAGCGCGCCGAGATCGTCGGGATCCACCTGCGCCGCGCCAAGCGCGATCCGGCACGGTTCGACATGGCGGAGCTCGCGCGCCTCTCCGGTCCCGACTTCCTCGGCGAGGACCTCGCCCTTACGGGCGCGGAGATCGCGGCCTGGGTGAACGAGGCCCTGGTGCGCGCCTTCGACAAGCGCGAGCGCAGCGCCGGCGAGACCGACCTCGACATGAACGATCTGCGCGCGGTCGTGCGCCAGACCGTGCCGCTGGCCCGCATGCGGCGGGACGAAATCCGGCAGATGCGCGAATGGGCCTCCGAGCACGCCATCGCCGCCTCGAGCCGCGGGCATGCCGCCACCGAGAGCACCACGCCGGAAGGACGCGTGCTCTCGCTCTAGCGCACGAACTCATAAACGCGGGCAGCGCCGATCACCCCATGTAATACCCGACGCCGCAGACGACATCGTTCGTGCGGATCACGTAGGCCGACTTGCGTTCGATCTTCTTGGTGACCGGATTGGGCCATTTGAAATCGACCCAACCTTGTCCTTCGTCGAAGCCCTTTCGCACGATCAGGTAGTTCGGCTCCTTGCCGTCGGGGTCCTTGATATGCAGCAGGTTCCGCCCGACGAATGAGGGGTTGCCGCCGTGGGCCTTATTGACGCCGTTGCGGTCGTAGCAGAACACGTAAAGCTCGCCGTCCACGAAACCGCCGTCGGGCCGGGTGAAGTCGGCGAAGGCTTTTTCCTCGCCGACCTGTTTGATGTAGGCGGCGGCTCTCTCCGAAAATGCCTTTGCCTCCTCGGGCGTTGCGGCTCGGGAGGAGACTGGCACTGCCGACAGCATCAGGATGGCGGCAATCGAGCGCGCGATGCTCAGGCGTTTCATCATCGTGTGACCTCGTCGATCTTTTGTGCAAGCTGATCGGGGGTGAAGGGCTTGGCGAGGACCGCACTGGCGCCCAGCGTTGCCGCGATATCCAGAAAGCCAATGTTGTGCGTTCTGCCGCCGCCGGAGATCGCGATGATCTTGGCTTCCGGCCGCTCGCGCCGCATCTCGACAATCGTCTCGATGCCCTCCTTTTCCGGCATGATGAGATCGGTGATGACGAGATCGGGACGGGCGCTTCGGAAGACGCGCAAACCCTCCACGCCATCCTTCGCGGTGAGAATGTCATAGCCGCGATCGGACAACACGATCTCGAGCGTCCGGAGAACGGCGATGTCGTCGTCAATCAAGAGAATTCTTTCTCTCATGCGGCCTCTCCTTCCACGTTCGTGCGGACTACAGCCGAAATCGGCAGATCGATGTCCACTCGCGTTCCGCGGCCGACCTCGCTGGCGAGCGTGATGAAGCCGGCGTGAGCGGTCACGATGCCGTGCACGACCGAGAGCCCGAGCCCGGTTCCCTGGCCCACTTCCTTGGTGGTGAAGAAGGGGTCGAACACCCGGCCGCGCGTTGCCTCGTCCATCCCGCAGCCGGTGTCCTCGACCGTGAGGCGAACGGCCGCGCCATGGCCGGCAAGGTGCGAATGCGGAATTTCTGAAAGCTCGACGGTGATCGTACCCATCCGCTCCCCGATCGCCTGCGCTGAATTGGTTACCAGATTCATCAAGACTTGAACGATCTGGCCTTCGTCGGCGTACGCGAGCCCCGCGCTCGAGAGGCGCTCCTCGATCGCGATCGTGGAGGGTATGCTCGCGCGCAACAGCTTCAGGGTGTTGGCCACGGTCGTCTCCAAATTGAGCGGCTCACGCTTAGACTCGTCCTTGCGGGCGAAGGTCAGAATGCGGCGCACAAGATCCCGGGCGCGCTTGCCGCCCGCGTCTATGAGCCCCAGAGTTTCCCTATCCCGGCTTCCCTCGGGTGTGCGCTTCAGCATCGCATCGCTGAGGCAAACCACGGGTACCAGCGCGTTGTTCAAATCGTGCGCTATGCCGCCCGCGAGCGTGCCGAGCGCTTCCAGCTTTTGCGCCTGTCGCAGCTGTATCTCGAAGGCGTCTCGCTGCCGCTCCAAATCCCGTATTTTGGTGACGTCCCGGCAGACTCCGATGAGCTTCTCGGGCGTGCCGTCGCCGTCGCGCACCATCTCCATTTCGGTGCGGATGGTGCGGACCGCGCCATCGGGCCGCCGGATGCGGAACTCCAACTTGGATTGAGTATGTCCCTCGCGCACGGCCGCGATGTGCCGATACAGGCGCTCGCGATCCTCGGGAAGGATCATCTCTCCCAAAGCCGGAATGCTGGGAGGACCTTTCTCACGATCGAGGCCGAAGATCCGATAGCTTTCGTCGGACCATTCCAGCGTGTTCGACTCGAAGACGTGCTCGAAGCTGCCTGCTCCGGCCACGCGCTGTGCACGGGCCAGATGCTCCTCGCTGCGCTTGAGCCGCTCCGCATTCTCGCGCAACGCGCTGTCGCGCGCCTCGACCACCTCGGCCATCCCATCGAAGGAGGCGCCGAGCCGGTCGAACTCGGAGACCCCGGTCCGGGCGCTCACCCGGGCTTTCCAGTCGCCGGACTGCCAGGAAGCCGCCGCGCTCAGAAGGCGCTGGAACGGGCGATCAATAAACCGGCGCACGTAGAGCCAGGCGGCCAAAGCAGTGCAGAAGAGAACTCCGAGGATTCCCCCAGCATTGGTCCATATGGTGCGATCGATCTCGGCCAGAGCCTCCGACTGGGCGATTCCCGCCACGACCATCAGGCCGCGCGCCGGCGGTATGTCCGGGGGAACGTAGCCGAACAGGCGCAGCGTGCCATCGAGCCCCCGCTCTTCGATCGTCCCGACAGATTGCCCGCGCAAGAGCGGCAGCAAGCCCTCAGTCATGCGATGCCCAACCCAGGTCTCGCCAGGATTGCGGGCTACGATCACGCCGTTCCGGTCCGCGATCGACACCAGCACGTTCGGCGGCAGCTGCCACTGGTTGATCGCGGTATTGAGCCAAGTCGCGTTCACGCCGGCGTAGACGGCGCCGACGACTTCGCCGTTGTCGTCCGTGATCGGATAACCGATCCGGATCACTTCGTTGTGCGACACCGCCCCCCGCCCGTACGACCCGATTGCGAAGTCGCGGCTTGCCAGAACCCGCTCCAGAATTTCTGGATAGGGCATGGTGGCACCTGTGCGCATTGCGGAGCTGCTATTGCAGAGGATCTGACCCTTCGAGTTCACGGCGGTGATGAAGTCGTATTCGAAATCGCTATTGACCGTCGCTGCCACAATCGCGCATGCGCGATCATCCCAGCCGTTGGTGGTTGGCAGCTTCGCCAGCGTCGCCAGGAGCTGGCGCGCGCCCTCGAGAATTCGATCCATGTCGAGGGCCGCAATACGCGCGAGCTGCGTGGCTTCGCTCCGCAACTCCGCCTCGCGGCTCGCGCGCAGAGCGATACCGTTATAGACCTCGACGCCTGCGACCAGGAGCAAGGTCACGGCGATCAATGCCAAAATGCGCGCGACAACGCTCATACGGCTACGGCGATTCTCGAATTGCGGATCCTTCATCCTGGTGCGTCGTTGCGGCGCAGGATCGCGGGATGGAAAGTTCCGACTGTCGCTCCTACGGCGACGCTACATCAGACGGCCAAGTTGGTTATTGTCGCATTTAGACCGGAATTGTTTCGCATAGGTATTTGTACGTACTCGGTTCCGGCAAGTATGTGCGAAGGTTGAAGTTCTGGCCGCCAATCAGCGACAAGCGGCCGCAGCCGCTGCGAAGGATATGAATCGAGTGCAAGCAGCGTCGAGCAGGGCTTTCTCGTTCCTTAACGGACGCTGCGGCAAGCTATAGACCCTTTGCCGCGCAGCAGGTCATTCATGGACGGGACCGGGCCGGCGTCGGACGACGCGGTCCGCACGGCAAAGGGCACCGGATGCCCGCGCCCGCCGGTATCCCTCGGCCTTAATGCAGCTTTTCAGGGCTGCGGCGCTCAACGGCGCGAGCGGACTGTTCGTAGAAGTTCGCGAAGCTCAGGCATTCATCACGCTCAGCGGCCGACCGCGCCTCGCGAGCCATCTTGCGCCACGTGGCAGCGGCCTCGTCGAAGGCTTTCGCCTGTATTGCCCTGTAGCTCATCCCCGAATTCCCCGTTGGAGCAATCTCGTGCGGGAAGGCTTCGTGTCAAGGGTGAGCGCTTGCACGGAACCGCAAGAGTTGAACATCCGGCTAACCGACTACGCGGAAATGTGGTGGCGCTATTTAGGTGGGGGTCTGTGTCCATGATCCCGTCGCTCCCAATGGAGCGAGGCGTTCAGCATCGGCCACGAACAGCTCGACGGAGAGCACCGCCGCGTGGTCGAGCTGATCAACGACATGATCGCGGCCGTTCACTTCAAGACGAACTCGAAACTGCCGACTCTGTTGAAGGCACTTCGCAAGGTCACCGTCGAGCATCTGCGAAAAGAGACCGCGATTCTGTAGGATCTCCCGGAGGATCGCTCGTCTGGTTTCTGCGAGCGTGCTGGCCCGAATTAACCCTTACGGGTCCTGTTTTGAGGGACGCAGCGCCCTATTTCTATCGCGATGCGCAATCCGCTCCCCTGGAGCATAAGCTTTGCCGTCGGCCACGAAGTGATCGACAGGCAGCATCGGGAAATCGTCGCACTGATAAATGAGGTCACCGAGATCGCCCGGGGCGAGAAAGACCCGGGCCGGCTCTAGCCAACTCTGGCGGCCCTCAAGACCGTCGTTCAAGAGCATTTCCGGCAAGAGGACGCGCTGCTCTGGGAGATGAAGAACGGGACCTATGAGCCGCTGAAGGGACGCCCCCGCACGCACAATCTGGCGCGAGCGCTGGCCAATACCGCGTTCGACGCGCACATAGCGGAGCATGCATCGCTATTAGAGCGCTTCGATGACATGGTGCGTGCACTCATCGATCATGTTTGCGAGAGTCTCAAGGTTTGGTTTGTGGATCACGTCATCAAACAGGACGCTCAGATGAGGACGATCTTCCAGGCGCTGCGCTGATCTTTGCTTTCGAGGTGGCCGGATTGATCCAGCTCAGTTTACCTGCAATTTCTCGTGCGAAATCGCGCGACCCACCGGAACGCCCCTTGAACGAAAGGGTTCGTCAATTGATTCAGGTCAACGACACGCGGGCACGCCTTGCTACCTGTATTCGAGCAATGAAGCCGTGCCACGCGGCGTAGCGAGGACACCATGCTCATCGTTTGGCGGGATCAGATGTCCGTGGATGGCGGTGTGATCGATGATGATCACCGCACACTGATCGCCATCATCAACGAATTTTCGGCGGCCGACGTGACGCCCGCCGTGATTCCGGTCCTGGCGAGTATTCTGAGGAAGCTCGATCATTATACGAAAACTCATTTCGAGCGTGAAGAAACCCTGCAGCGCGCCGCCAACTACCCCTTTCACGATGCACACAAGCAAGCGCACAAAGATCTAATGCGGCAACTGTCCACGGTCCGCGAGGAACTAAGACTCAAGGCCGACGCCAAAAAGCTCGAGGATATCCCTGCCATGCACGCGAAGATGGCGGAGTTTCTTCACCACTGGCTCATCGACCACATCCTCGATACGGATCTCCGGATGAAGCCCTACACCAAAGCCATGCGCGCGCACGCAAGCAAGCTGGGTGCGCGGCTCACTGCCGAGTGAGCCTGCTCAGGGCGGCTTTAGTGCGCAGCTTGACGTGATGCACCAAGGGCTCAATGAGCACGCCGGCGACTTCGCAATCCATGGCGCAAACTGTCGCTTTAGGTCATGCAGTCGCAGACGCGGGGCAGCGTCGTCTGCACTTGCGGCGTCGGCGGTGACGCGGACACGGCGCAGAGGTCCCGTCTTCGGATCTTGACCCGATTCTGACATCGCCATGATCGTTGCTTCCGGCCGCGGCGGGCTTTAACAGTCGTTGCATTCCGACATGACCCGATACTCGAACAGGGAGCCGGTCTCATGACGAATACGACGCTCTCCAACTTGGTCGCGATCCTGCCCTGCAACGACCTCGACGCGTCCGAGCGTTTCTACAATCGATTGGGCTTCTCGCGTCGCGATGCAAAGCCCGGGGACGGCGAGCCCGATACCTACCGCATGCTGTCGAACGGCCAGGGCGGACACCTGCACCTGACGGATGCGGTCGAGGGTTGGCTTATCCCGGGCCGCAACCCATTCGGCCTCTATCTGCACATCGAGACCGTCGACGAGCTCGCCGCTGAATTCGCGGGCGAGCTCGTCGGAAAGAGATCACCTGAAGACAAGCCCTGGGGCATGTACGAATTCGCCCTCTCGGATCCGGACGAGACGCTGGTCCGGATCGGCTGGCCAACGCGTCTTCGATCGCGACGATAATGTCCTCGGCTTGTCGCGCATGATGCAGCGGGAGCCGGAGTTTGGCTGCGGAAAACAAATCCGGAGCGCACGAGAGAACCAATATGCCCGCAACCACCAGCCGATCGCGCCCACGAGGATGGCAGCGCTGGCGGTAAGCTCGATGGCTTGAGGTCGAGAATCGGCGTGGTTCCTGGCGGCAGACGGCCTTTGCGCAGCGGGAAGCCCGGCGCCGCCGGAAACCCTCAGCCGCACTCCTTACCGAATTTCTCCAGGAAGAGGGTCCTCTGCTGGATGACGGCGGCCCGGCACGCGGGATAGCTCAAGACCTGCCCCTCGCGGCCGAACGCCTGGCCGTCGTAGTAGAAACTGCAGGACGCGTCTTTCCATTTGACCCAGAGCCGCTGCTCCTCGAGGAAGGACTGCTTCGCCGCGGCCATCTCCTCGCCGTCGAAGCAGGCAAAGGCCCGCTTCCAGGCGGCATTCAGGCGGGCCTCCTGGCGCTTGATCTCGGCTTCGCCGCATTGCGCCCACTCGACGTTCGTCTTGGTGGCGTCGACGCACTTCTGCCACTCCGGCGACTGCGCCTTGGCGCCGCCCGCGCAGAGCACCACGCCGAGGCACGCCCAGATCCAGCTCCGCATTTCTTCCTCCCAACCGAGACGGTCCGCGGCTAGCCTAGCAGGCCATGGGGGCATCGCACGATACGCAGACCGCCGCCGCCCGGCCGCTGCTGATCTTTGACGGCGATTGCGGGTTCTGCGGGTACTGGGCGCGCTACTGGCAGAGGCTCACGGGCGAGCGGGTCGAGTACCGGCCGTACCAAGAAGTGGCGGCGCGCTATCCCGAGATTGCCGTCGCCGACTTTCAGCGCGCGGTGCAGTACATCTCGCCCGATGGCCGTCGCGCCAGCGCCGCGGAGGCGAGCTTTCTGACGCTGAGCCACGCGCGGGGGCAGGGGCTCTGGCTCGCGCTCTACCGAAAGCTGCCGGGCTTCGCGGCGATCTCGGAATGGGCCTACGCCTTCGTCGCCGCGCGACGGCCGGCCTTCTATCGCGTGAGCCTCTTTCTGTGGGGCCGGCGCCACGAGCCGCCGCGCCACGATCTCGTCGCGTTCCTGTTCCTGCGCCTCTTCGGGCTGATCTACCTAGCGGCTTTCGTCTCGTTCGGCGTGCAGGCCATGGGGCTGATCGGCAGCCATGGCATCCTGCCGCTCGCCGAGCTCACCGATGCGGTCGGAAGCCGGGTCGGGCCGGAGCGCTTCTTCCGGATGCCGATGGTGTTCTGGTTGAGCGCCAGCGACGCCGCCATCGAGGCCGTGTGCTGGGCGGGCGCGGCGTTGTCGCTGCTGCTGGTGCTCAATCTGGTGCCGCGGCTCAGCCTGTTTCTGCTCTACGCGCTCTACCTCTCGCTGTTCTACACCGGGCAGACCTTCATGGCCTACCAGTGGGACATCTTCCTGCTGGAGACCGGGTTCATCGCGCTGCTGCTGAGCTTCGCCACGGCGCCGGGCATCTGGCTCCTGCGCTGGCTGCTGTTCCGCTTCATGTTCATGTCGGGCGTGGTCAAGCTCGCGAGCGGCGATCCCAACTGGTGGAACCTCTCGGCGCTCTCCTATCACTTCCTGACCCAGCCGCTGCCCACGCCCATCGCCTGGTACGCCGCGCGGCTGCCGCCGGGCGTGCTCGAGGTCGCGACGGGCGCCACGTTCTTCGTCGAGTTGGTCCTGCCGTTGCTGTTCTTCTGCCCGCGCCATCTGCGGTTCTTCGCGGCTTTCGGGACCCTGCTGCTCGAGGCCTTCATCTTCATCACCGGGAATTACAACTGGTTCAACCTCCAGACCATGCTGCTGTGCCTGCCGCTGTTCGACGATGCCGCCGTAGAAAGGCTGGTGCCTCAGCGCTTCTCAGGGTGGCTCGCGGCACGCGCCGAAAAGAGGGAGCCGCGCCGGCCGGTGGCGGTCGTCGTCACCGGCTTGGCACTGCTCACGGTGTTCTGCAGCGTGGTGCAGCTCGACGAGCGGTTCGGCGGCAACCCGCCCGCGGTGGTTCGCGCGATCGACGATTTCGTCGGACCGCTGCACATCGTGGGCGGCTACGGCCTGTTCGCGGTCATGACCACGACGCGCCACGAGATCGTCCTCGAGGGCTCCATGGACGGCGCCAACTGGCGCGAATACGAATTCCCGTACAAGCCCGGCGATGTCGCGCGCGCACCGCGCTGGAACATCCCCCACCAGCCGCGGCTCGACTGGCAGATGTGGTTTGCCGCCCTCGACGACCCGCGACGGGTCCGGTGGTTCCCGCGCTTCCTCGAGCGCGTGCTGCAGAACGAGCCCAGCGTGATGGCGCTCCTGGAGAAGAATCCGTTTCCGGACACGCCGCCGGTCTTCGTGCGCGCGCGATTCTACGACTACACGTTCGCCGGCAGCGAGGAGAAGGTCGCGGGCGTGTGGTGGGACAGGCGCCTGCTGGGCCTCTACTTTCCGGCGTCGCGCCTGAAGGGCGGGTGAGGTCGCCCGCTCAGAGCGCGCAGGCGCTGCCGCGCACGACCAGGACCCCGCTGTGGGTGGCCTCGCGGCAGGGCGGGAGATGCGGCCCCGCCGCCGCACTCGCGACGGGCCGGCGCACCGTGTAGCTCTGGGCGACCGCGATCGCGCGGCGCTCTCTGCCGGCGAACAGCAGCTCGATGTCGCTGCCGTCCCGCTCCCAACTGCGCAGCGGTCCGGTGTCGAGGTGGATGAAATTCGAGCGCGGATACCAGCCGACGCCGCCACGCTCCATCTTGAGCGCGGCTGTCCGTGCGTCGGCGAGCCGCGCGTCGAAGGTGACGTCGAGCGCGCGGCCCAGCAGGTGCTGGCTCTTCTCGGCGACGCCCACGATATAGGTGGCCAGCATGGCGTTGGTCTCGGGCGTGCGGTAGGCGGAGAGGATCGTGGCCGCGGACTGGCCCACGGCCTCCATCACGTCCGCCAGGAAATCCAGCGTGTCCACGTGGACGGGCCCGGCCTGGTTCGCGTGATGGTCGCGCAGGAAGACCGCGAGATCGCTGATGGCCGAGACGATCGGCCCCTGGGCATCGCGATAGGGTCCGTCGAAAGTCTCGCCGGTGTTGGCGTTCTTGAGCTTGAGCCGGCGCGGCACCGACGGCTCCGCCGCCGCGCGGGCGCCGAAGAGGACGCAAAGGCCGGTCGCGATCAGGAGCTCGCGCCGGCTCGGCCTGAGAATGCCGGACATGGCCGGCACCGTAGCCGCCCATGGTTAACGAAACGCTAGGAGCGCCGCCGGAAGCCCTCGGCCTCGAGCCAGAATACCTCGCCGCGGCTCGCGGCGGTATCGAGCCAGAGGAAGGGCAGCCGCGGGAATTCCGCCTCCAGCAGCGCTTTGCCGCGGCCGATCTCGCAGAGGAGACCGCCCCTGGCGGTCAGATGCGCCGGCACCTCCGCGAGGATGCGGCGGATGATGGCGAGGCCGTCGGCGCCGCCGGCGAGGGCGAGAGCGGGCTCGTGGCGGTATTCGGCCGGCAGCGCGGCCATGCCTTTGGCGTCGACGTAGGGCGGGTTCGCGAGGATGAGGTCGTAGCGCTCGGTGGCGACCGGCGCGAACAGGTCGCCCTGGAGGAGCCGGATGCGCGAGGCGAGGCCGCTCTCCGCGACATTGCGCCGGGCCACCTCGAGCGCTTCCGCGGAGAGCTCCGTGGCATCGATCCGCGCCTTCGGAAACGCGTGCGCCGCCAGCACGGCAAGGCAACCCGACCCCGTGCAGAGGTCCAGCACGCGCCGCACCTCCGCGGGATCGCCGATCAAGCCGGGTTGCTCGCCCTGAAACAGCGGGCCGCGGATGATCTCGCCGATGAAGGAGCGCGGCACGATCACGCGGTCGTCGACGTAGAACGGCACGCCACCGACATAGGCGCGGTGCAGCAGATAAGCCGCGGGCTTGCGCGTGGCGATGCGGGCCTCGATGAGATCCATCAGTCGCCGCCGCTCCGCCGCGGTGAGCTTTTTTCCCAGAACGGGATCGATCTCGTCGATCGGCAGGTGCAAGCCCTCGAGGATCAGGAACGCCGCCTCGTCGCGCGTGTTGTCGGTGCCGTGGCCGAAGGCGAGCTTCGCCGCGGTGAACCGCTTGACGGCATAGCGCAGAAAATCGCGGATGGTCGCGGGTGCGCGTGTGGGTACGGCAGATTTTCGCCGGGAGTGTTTCTTGACTGACAAAGTCCCTCTCCGCCCTTCAGAGCGGAGAGGCTAGGTGAGGTGGGTGTCGAGGGCAAACTCGATCGAGCATGCCGAGGCACACCTCACCCTCCCATCGCTTGCTTCGCAAGCGATGGGCCCCTCCCTCTCCCCTAATGCGGAGAGGGGCTGCGAGAGCGCCCTTACAAATTAGATCCCTGCGATCGGCTCGACGCTTTCGGGCGGAGCGGGGGTGGGGCGGAGGAAGGGGAGGAGGGCGAGCGACAGCAGGAAGAGCGCGCCCAGGAGGAAATAGGCGTCGTTGAAGCTGGCGACGGCGGCAGCGCGCTCGACCAGCGGCTGCACCGTCTGCTTGGTCGCCTCGTCGATCGGGCCGAGCGGCACGTTGTGGAAGCGGTCGAGGGGCAAGCCCACGAAGGCGGCGGCCGTGGGATCGCCCGCCTGCAGCCGCTCCACGATCCGTGCCGCGTGCGCCGCGGGCCGGAGCTCCAGCACGGTGTCGATGAGCGCGATGCCGATGGCGCCGCCGAGATTGCGCATCAGGTTGAAGAAGCCGCTGGCGTCCGCGATCCCGTCCGCGGGCTGGCCCTCGAGCGCGAGGCTGGTGGTCGGCAACAGGCAGAACATGACGGCGATGCCGCGCAGGACCTGCGGCCAGAACAAGCCGTCGTAATCGGTCTCGTAGGTCGCGAAGCCGTTGGCGATGAGGCCCGCGGCGAAGACGCCGTAGCCGAGGCCGGTGAGCAGTCGGCGATCGACACGCCGCTCCATCGGCGCCGCGATCGGCGCGACGACGAGCTGCGCGGCGCCGCCCACCAGCATGATCATGCCGATCTCCATCGGCGTGTGGTCGCGGATGAAACCCAGGAAGATCGGCAGCAGATAGACCGAGCCGTAAAGCCCGGCGCCCAAAACAAAGCTGTAGACGCAGCCCACGGCGAAGGCGCGGTCGCGGAACGCGTGCAGCACGACGAGCGGCCGCGCGCGGCGGAGATTGCGCGGGATCAGCACGGCTCCGGTCGCGAGACACAGCGCCGAGAGAGCGAGCACGAGCGGGTCGCCCCAGCCTCGGGGCGGCGCCTCCTTCAACACGATCTCGAGGCTCGCGAGGCAGACCGCGAGCAGCGCCAGGCTCGCGATATCGAACGAGCGCAGCAGCGTCCAATCCGGACGCCCCGTGCGCAGCAGCAAGCCCACCAGGAGCGACACCACGATGCCCGGCGCCAGGTTGATCAGGAACAGCCAGTGCCAGGAATAGGTCTCGGTGATGTAGCCGCCGACGACGGGGCCGAGCGTCGGCGCCAATACCGCGAAGACGCCGGCGACCGCGGTGGCGCGCACCTGGCGCGCGCGCGGAAACAACAGGAAGACCGAGGTGAACACCGCCGGGATGATGGCGCCGCCGCAGAAGCCCTGGATCACGCGGAAGGCGACCAGCGAGGCGAAGCCGTTGCTGAGCGCGCAGCCGACGCTCGCCGCGGTGAAGCCCGCGGTCGCGCTCACGAACATGCCGCGCAAGGTCATGAGCCGCGTGAGCCATCCCGTGAGCGGGATGGCGATCACCTCGGCGATCAGATAAGCGGTCTGGATCCAGCTGAGCTGGTGGCCGGGGATGCCGACGGCGGCCTGGATCTGCGGCAGCGAGCTCGCGACGATCTGGATGTCGAGCACCGCCATGAACATGCCCAAGCACATGGCGAGAAAGCCGAGCCAGGTGCGGGCCCCGACGCGCTCATCGGCTGGCAGAGCAATGCTTGCTACGGAGGAATCGCTTCGACGCATGACGCACCCCATCCGAAGCCCCTCCCCCCTTGAGGGGGAGGGTAGGGTGGGGGGGTGGCCGGATCACGAATTCCGCCGCTGCCGCGGCGCGACCCCCCTCCCGGCAACGCTCCGCGTTGCCGACCTCCCCCTCAGGTGGGGAGGGGTCACAACGTCACGTGATATCGCTTAATTGCAAATCACGACGCCGCGCGCGTCGCGTCGGCGCTCTCGCCGGCGATGGGCTCGCCGATGTCGTCGACCACCGCGCGCTTCTTGCCTTTGCTCGCCCGATTCACCGCCGCTTCCAGCTCCGGCAGCGTGCAGAGGCCCAATGCCACGGGGTGGCGCGGCTTGATGTTGGGCGAGTTCCAGTGCGTGCGGTCGCGCACGGCCCCGATGGTCGGCTTGGTGGTGCCGACCAGCTTGGAGATCTGGCCGTCGCTGAGCTCCGGGTGGTTCTTCAAGAGCCAGGCGATGGCGTCGGGCTTGTCCTGGCGCTTGGAGATCGGCGTATAACGCGGGCCCTTGTGCTTCACCAGCGGCACCGGCTGGGCCTGCTCGGCAAGCTGCAGGTGCGCCGTCGGGTCCTGCTCGCAGCGCTTGATCTCCTCGGCGGTGATCTGGCCGTTCGCCACGGGGTCGAGCCCCTGCATCTGCGCGGCGACCTCGCCGTCGGCGATCGCCTGCACCTCCAGCGCGTGCAGCCCGCAGAATTCCGCGATCTGATCGAAGGTGAGGGCGGTGTTCTCGACCAGCCAAACGGCCGTGGCCTTCGGCATGAGGGGCAACGACATAACGCCTCCTAAGTACTTGAATAATCGCGCCTTCCTGGCTTCCCTGGAAGCCAGTAGCGAGGGCGGATATGACATGGATATGACGTATATAGCCTCTGCCCCCCGGCGATGGAAGGGCCGAGAAGGCTCGTGTGCGAATTTGTTGGTCCTCCACGAGGCCTCGCAAGTGCCTGCGCTTGCTTGACAAGTGCGGCCGCCGAGGTGAATCCTCGGGCAAAACAAAAACGTTTTGGGAAACGCCCGGAGACGGTCTTCAATGAGTGCGCTGCGCGCGCTGGCGTCGTCGCTGGGGCTGTCGATCACGACGGTCTCGCGGGCGCTCGACGGCTATGGGGATGTCGCGGCCTCGACGCGGGAGCGGGTGCGGCTCGCAGCCGAGGCCGCGAACTATCGGCCAAACGCGGCGGCGCGCCGGCTTCGCCGGGGTGCCACCGAGACCGTGAGCATCGTGCTCCCCGGGGATCCCGGCCATTTCGACGAGCCACTTTATATGGAGTTGCTGGCGGCGCTGGGTGCGCGGTTCGACGCTGCGGGTCTCGATCTCATGGTCTTGGCCGCCCGCTCGCCGACGGAGGAGCTCGCGCTCTACCGGCGCCTGGTCGAGGGTCGGCGCACCGACGGGATCGTGCTGGCGCGCACGCGGGTCGACGATCCCCGCATCCGCACTCTCGCGGAGAGCGGCATCCCTTTCGTCGTGATGGGCCGCACCGAGACCACGCTGCCCTATGCGCATGTCGATGGAGACGGCACCGCCGCCTTCGCGCAAGCGACACGTCGCCTCCTCGCGTTCGGCCATCGCGACATTGCCTATGTCGGCGCGGCGCCGGAATTCATGTTCTCCGAGCTTCGCCGGCGCGGCTGGGCAGCGGCGATGGCGGCGGCCGACTTGGCGCCGGCGATTTCCATGGAGACAGCGGCGACGGAGCAGGGCGGACTCGCCGCCATGCGTGCGCTCCTGAGATCCACGCCGCGCCCGACCGCGTTTCTCTGCGCCACGGACCGGATCGCGATCGGCGGCTTGCGCGCGATCAAGGAGGCGGGTCTCGCCGTCGGACGGGATGTGTCGATCGTCGGCCACGACAACCTCTCGGCCTCGGCCTTCACCGAGCCCGGGCTCACCACCATGGAATTGCCGATCACGGAAGTCGGTACGCGGCTCGCGGAGATGCTGATCGCCTTGATCGGCGGCGCCGATGCGCGCGATCTCGCGGAGGTCTGGCCGGTGCGGGCGGTCGAGCGGGCGTCCACCGGACCCTCACCCTCCCATCGCTTTGCGATGGGTCCCTCCCTCTCCCGCTCAAGCGCGGGAGAGGGGCTATAGGGTACGGCGATGGAAACAATGAACCCGCACAGGGAGGAACGCATGGGTGCCTATTCAATGAGACTCCTTTTCGCAGCGCTGATCGCTGCCGCGGCGATCGCCGCGCCCGCGCGTGCCGACGACATCGTCTTCATGTCGACGCAGCTGCGGCCGCTCGAGGAGGCGCAGAAGCTGCGCGAGGTCATCCTCAAGGACTTTGCGCAGAAGGTCACCTTCGTGCCCGAGGACGCGGCGCCGCTCACGACCCGCATGAAGGCGGAGGCCGAGGCCGGCAAGCGCACGGTGAGCCTGATCGCCGCCGGTCATGGCGAGCTGCAGCCGCTGCAGGCGATCGACGCGCTCGATCCGATCGATGATGTCGCGGCGAAGCTCGGGGATCGCGGCATTCCCGCGAGCCTGATGACGCTCGGCAAGCTCGGCACCGACAAGCAGCTCTATATCCCCTGGATGCAGGCGACCTACATCATGGTCGCCAACAAGAGGGCGCTGCCGTTTCTGCCGGCGGGCGCCGACATCAACGCGCTCAGCTACGACCAGCTCGCGGCCTGGGCGAAGGCGATCCAGGAGAAGACCGGACAGCGGCGGCTCGGATTTCCCGCGGGTCCGAAGGGGCTGATGCCCCGCTTCTTCGAGGGCTACCTCTATCCCGCCTACACCGGCGGCGTGGTGACGACGTTCCGCTCGCCGGAGGCGGAGACCATGTGGGCGGCCTTCAAGACGCTTTGGCAATCGGTCAATCCGAACTCCGCCAATTACGACTTCATGCAGGAGCCGCTGCAGGGCGGCGAGGTCTGGCTCGCCTTCGACCACGTGGCGCGCCTCAAGGAGGCGCTGATCGCCAAGCCCGACGATTTCGTCGCGTTCCCGGCGCCAGCAGGGCCCAAAGGGCGCGGCTACATGGCGGTGGTGGCGGGCCTCTCGATCGCCAAGGGCGCGCCCAACCGCGCGGGCGCCGAGGGGCTCATCGAGTATCTCACCAAGCCCGAGGTGCAGGTGACGACTGCGTCGGAGGTCGGCTTCTTCCCGGTGGTGAAGGTCGACCTGCCCGCGAACCTGAACCCCGGCATCAAGCTCGAGGCCGCTGCGGTCGACAAGACCCAGAGCGCGCCCGACGCGCTCGTGAGCTTCCTGCCGGTGGGTCTCGGCGACAAGGGCGGCGAGTTCAACAAGGTCTATATGGATACATTCCAGCGCATCGTGCTGCGCGGCGAGCCGATCCGCGCCGTGCTCGACAGCGAGGGCGAGGCGCTGAAGGCGATCATGACCGCGACCGGCGCGCCCTGCTGGGCGCCGGATCCCGCCGGCACCGGCGCCTGCCCGGTCAAGTGACCGCCAACGCCGAGCGGGGCGCCGTGTCGCACAGCAAGGCGGCCGGGACGCTGCGCGCGCAGGCGCTGCCGTATCTGCTGCTGGCGCCGTCGCTGATCTTCCTCGCCGTGCTCTTCGCGCTGCCGTTCGCGCAGACGCTGTTGCTCTCGGTCAGCGACGGCGACCGGCTCTCGCTCGCGAACTACGCCAAGATGGCGGGCGATCTCAATTTCGCGCCGGCGCTGCGCAACACCTTCGCGCTCGTCCTCACGGTGATCCCGGTGCAGCTCGTGCTCGCGCTCGCCATGGCGATGATGCTGCAGAAGGTCCGGGTCGCTCGCGACATCGTGCTGTGGATCTGGACCATCCCGCTCGCGGTCTCCGACCTCGCGGCGGGATTGGCGTGGTTCGCGATCCTGCAGGATTCCGGCTACCTCAACAGCTTTCTCTACGCGGTCGGCGTGATCCCGGATCAGCAGGCCTGGCTCTCCTACGAGACGCCGAGCACGCTGTTCCTCGGCATAGCCGCCGCCGAGGTCTGGCGCGCCACCGCGATCGTGCTGATGATCCTGGTCGCGGGCGTCCAGCTCATCCCGCGGGAATACGGCGAGGCCGCGGAGGTGTTCGGCGCGACATCCTGGCAGCGGTTCTCGCGCATCACGCTGCCGCTGCTGAAGCCGAGCCTGCAGACCGCGCTGATCCTGCGCACCGTGCTCGCCTTCGAGGTCTTCGCGGTGGTCTATGCGCTCGGCGGCCGGAATTTTCCGGTGCTGGTGGGCGAGGCCTTCGTCTGGCAGCACGAGAACCAGGACTACGGCGTCGCCGCCGCTTATGCCGTGCTGGTGATGGCGGTCTCGCTCGCGGCGACCGTGGTGTATCTGCGCGCGCTCCGCGTGCCGCGGGAGCAGCAGGCGTGATCGCCGCGCGCCGCCTGGTGTTCGCGACGGGCGTGGTGGCGCTCTGCGTCTGGGTGCTGCTGCCGATCTACCTGATCGCGCTGGGCGCGCTCGGCGGCCGCGCGGCGGTCTATCAATGGCCGAAATCCTTCCTGCCGATGGAGGCGTCGCTCTCGACGCTGGGCGCGTTCCTCGAGGTCGAGGGCATCTGGCACGCCGCCATCAACAGCGTGATCGCGGCGGCGCTCTGCATGGTGTTCTCGATCGCGCTCGGGGCACCCGCCGGCTATGCGCTCGCGCGTTTCCAGTTCCGTGGCCAGAACGCCTATCGGCTGCTGATCATGCTGACGCGGGCGTTTCCGCTGGCGATGCTGGCGCTGCCGCTGACGGTGTCGTTCATCCGGCTCGGCCTCTACGACCGGCCACTGGGCGTGGCGCTGGTGCACACGGCGCTGGCGCTGCCCTTCGCGGTGCTGATCTCGTCGAGCCTCTTCATGGGCATTCCGCGCGAGCTCGAGGAAGCGGCCTGGGTGTTCGGCTGCTCCAGGCTCGAGGCCTTCCGCAAGATCGTGCTGCCGCTCGCCTTGCCGGGCATCGCCGCCGCCGCGATTTTCGCGTTCGTGATCTCGTGGAACGAGGTGTTCGCGGCCTCCGTGCTGACCGTGCGCGAGCGCACGCTCACGGCCTATCTGCTGACCGTGCTCTCGGAATCGCCGGTGCATTTCCGGCTGGCCGGCGGCTTGCTGCTGATCGTGCCGTCCGTCGCCTTCATCTTCGCCGTGCGTCGCTATCTCTTCGCGATGTGGGGCATCGCCAACCGCTGACCTCGGAGGCCGCCATGGCCGATATCCGCATCGATCGCATCGCCAAGTCCTTCGGCGCCACCCGCGCCCTCGACGAGATCACGCTCGACATCGCCGACGGCGAGTTCGTGGCGCTGCTCGGACCCTCCGGCTGCGGCAAGACCACGCTCTTGCGCATCATCGCGGGACTGGAGACGCGGAGCGCGGGCCGGATCGTGATCGGCGGCCGCGACGTCTCGGACCTGCCGGCGCGCCAGCGCGGCCTCGCCATGGTGTTCCAGAATTACGCGGTCTTCCCGCACATGACCGTGTTCGAGAACATCGCCTTCGGCCTGCGCACCCAGCGCGCCGCCGCCGAGCGCATCCGGAGCCGGGTGCAGCGCGCGGCGGAGCTGCTGCACATCGAGGGCTATCTCGACCGCCATCCTGCGAAGCTCTCGGGCGGGCAGCGCCAGCGCGTCGCGGTGGCCCGCGCGCTCGCGGTCGAGCCGCCGGTGCTGCTGATGGACGAGCCGCTCTCGAACCTGGATGCGCTGTTGCGGCTGGAG